>Ga0209811_10000041_pt1 | contig 58067 bp, 44 predicted proteins | sample Coa_R1_6_FD_187161 | JGI IMG/M metagenome (GOLD analysis project Ga0209811, IMG submission 187161) | Surface soil microbial communities from Centralia Pennsylvania, which are recovering from an underground coalmine fire. - Coalmine... | ecosystem: Environmental > Terrestrial > Soil >... | reverse complement strand
ATACACCGCGAAGGTCGCTGGCACGGAAGTGGGCATCACAGAACCAACCGCGACGTTCTCACCGTGTTTTGGAGGACCATTCCTGGTATGGCACCCTAGAAAATACGCTGAACTGTTGGCTGAAAAGATCAAGAAGCACGGAGCGCGTGTTTGGTTGGTGAACACGGGGTGGAGCGGTGGACCATATGGGGTCGGCAAGCGTATTAATTTGGTGCACACCCGCGCCATCATTGATGCCATCCATAGCGGTGCGCTCGCGAAAGTGAGGACGCAGCCTGATCCGGTTTTTGGTTTCAACCTGGTTCCCGAATGTCTGGGCGTGCCAAGCGAAATCCTCGTGCCGCGTAATTCGTGGGCCGACAAAGCGGCCTACGACTCCGCGGCAAAGAGATTGTTCCAATTATTTCAAGACAACTTCAAGAAATACGAGGGGGACGTACGTGCTACTGTATCGGCCGATGCTGCCGCTTGAAGACAGGTAGGAATGCCAGGGTTGATAGCCGTGATCGAAATCTCACGTCCCCGCCCAGCGTCTGACGCGCTCGCCAGTTAGGACAGAGGATTTGCACGCGGCGGTCCCGGTTTGGGACCAGCGTCTAATCCAAGATCCGTGAACCAGGTTGTATCCGAGCATGACTGACTCGCCCTCATCTAATCCCGTCGACACTGGCGCCACCGCCCGCCGTGCGGTCCATGTAAATCAAACCGGCTGGATACGCTGGCTTCCTGGTTTGAACACTCTTCGTCAGTACGAGTCGCCATGGCTGCGACAAGACCTTGTGGCCGGACTCGTAATGACGACCATGCTCGTGCCAGTCGGTATTGCATACGCCGAAGCATCGGGCGTACCGGGTATCAACGGCCTCTATGCGACCATCGTTCCGCTGCTCGCGTACGCCCTATTCGGTCCGAGCCGCATCCTTGTGCTCGGCCCGGACTCTGCGCTCGCCCCTGTGATCCTCACAGTCGTGCTGCCGCTTTCGGCCGGCGACCCGCAACGTGCTGTGGCCCTGGCCGGAATGATGGCTATTGTCTCCGGCGTCGTGTGCGTTGCCGCGGGCTTGGCGCGTCTGGGCTTCGTCACCGAGCTGCTCTCAAAGCCGATCCGCTATGGCTACATGAATGGCATCGCGTTGACGGTACTGCTGAGCCAAGTCCCGAAGCTCTTCGGTTTCTCTGTCACGGCAAACGGCCCGGCGCGCCAAGTATGGGGCATCGTCGGCGCGCTGCTCGCAGGGAGGACAAACGTGGTGACGTTCGCGATCGGCGCCGGCACGCTCGCGCTCATACTTTTGTTGAAGCGCTGGCCGCGCGTCCCGGGCATTCTGATAGCTGTTTCAGCGGCCACCCTTGTAGTCGCGGTATTCCACCTCGCGACCCGCGGGGTGTCCGTGCTCGGTTCTCTCCCTCAGGGATTGCCCTTGCCGCGCCTTCCATTTGTACACGTCGACGAGCTGGGCCCAATCCTCATGGGTGGTCTCGCGGTCGCCCTCGTTTCATTCGCGGACACGAGTGTGCTTTCTCGAACCTATGCGACGCGTTTGCGCTCGCCGGTCGACCCGAACCAGGAAATGGTGGGCCTCGGCGTTGCCAACCTCGCCGCGGCATTCTTTCAGGGCTTCCCGATCAGCAGCAGTTCATCGCGCACGCCGGTCGCCGAAGCGGCGGGTGCCAGGACACAGTTGACCGGAGTCGTGGGCGCTCTTGCGATCGCATTGCTATTGGTCTTAGCACCCAATCTGCTCCGATACCTGCCGCACACCGCCCTAGCTGCCGTCGTTATCGCCGCAGCCATTGGCCTGATCGAAGTGAGGGACTTGCGACGAATCTATCGCATCCAACGCTGGGAGTTCTGGCTTTCGATGGTGTGCTTCGCGGGTGTAGCCGTGCTCGGTGCCATTCCGGGTATTGCTCTTGCGATCGCGATTGCCGTGATTGAGTTTCTCTGGGACGGCTGGCGCCCGCATTCGGCCGTACTCGGCCGCGTCGAACGCGTTAAGGGCTATCACGACATTACCCGCTATCCGGAGGCGCGTTTGATCCCGGGCCTCGTGCTGTTCCGTTGGGATGCACCGCTCTTCTTCGCAAACGCCGAACTGTTCCACGAACGAGTTCTGGATGCGGTCGCGAACGCACCGACACCCGTCCGCTGGCTCGTCGTCGCGGCGGAGCCGGTCACGAGCGTCGACGTCACAGCTGCCGACGTTGTTTGTGAACTTGACGACACGCTGCACGCCGCCGGCATCGAGTTGTTTTTCGCCGAGATGAAAGACCCGGTCAAGGACAAGCTGAAGCGCTTCGGGCTCTTTACGCGCTTCGCTAAGCAAACCTTCTTCGCGACCGTCGGCGAAGCAGTGAGCGCATACCGCGCGACTCATCCCGTCGAGTGGGTCGACTGGGAGGATCGCACGCCGTAACATAAGAAACCAAACAAATGCCAAGTTCCCGATCACGTCGAAGGAATGAAGTCCCTCCCGAGGGTGATGCGTGTCAGAATGCCGTCAATAGGGGGCCAACCTCTGACCTTGGCTGGCAGCCCCGAAATCCGCTGGCGTCGGCAGAACGCTCGATCATTGCAAGCGAGAGATGATGCGGTTCAGATTTAAGACTGGTTGCGGACCGCGGACAGAAAACACCCGCTGGTGGGCAGGCGAATCGCCGTCGTCGCGACCTTGTGGGTTCAAGCGAATGCAAAGGCGGAGCGGCGAACGTTTTTGGGCAGTCTAAATCAAATTGCTTCAGGACTGCTCTCTGGACGGAAACCGAAAGAGTGACCTATCGGATCGCACCATGCGGATGCTTGTACCTCATCGGCTTGGACAAACATCTCGGATTCTTAAGCGCTGTTCTGGCGCACGCAATCTGGGATCAAACTCACCCCTTGCATCCCGCCGAGGAAACGGAAAGCGCCTTTCTCAAGGACTACACTCCCGAAAACGTGATGAATCGTTTCGACGTAGGGGGCCTCGCGGACACGGCCGAGGAAACTCGCGTCGATAGAGCCTTGACGGGTAAAGTTGTGCCCTTCTCATGCCTTGCTTCCCATTTGCGCTTTCCGTTCCTTGCTTGGCGTTTCTTCCTGACCGACGATTCGTGTTACTCGTAGCGCAGCGCTTCCACCGGATCCAGCTTCGAGGCTCGCAATGCTGGCACCATTCCGCTGGCTACGCCTACCAGTAGCAGTACCCCGGTCGAAAGGAGCACCGTCATCAGCGAGATCTTCAGGTGGATGTCGGCCTTGCCGGACTCGTCTTCGAAGAGGGGGCCCATCAGCGGCAGCGTCCCGACACTGACTGCAATCAGGTATGACACGAGAATCCCGATGGCGCCGCCCAGCAGCATGATCAGCAGTGTTTCCGCCAGGAACTGCATTTTGATGTGACGTTTGCGGGCGCCCAGAGCACGGCGCAGGCCGATCTCGCGTATTCGTTCGTCGACCGAGACCAGCATGATGTTCATCACACCAACTCCGCCGATGCCGAGCGTCAAAGTCCCGATGAAAGTTAGCAGCACTTGCAGGCCGATGGTGAGGCCATCGATGACGGGCCGGAATTCCTCGCGGCCGAACATCTGAATCGCTTTCGGGTCGGTGGGCGAGAACTGCTGGCGCGAAGCGATTGCGGCCAGCACCTGCGCCATAGCACGCTTCTCGAACTGGGGCGCGATCGGCTCGAACACGATCACGGAGCCGTAGCGCGTGTTCCAGAGATCACCGGCAGCTGAATAGGGAATCCAGGAAGACTCGTCGTCGCTCGAAAAGTAGTTGCTGAGTTGGATCTTGCGTGCCATCACGCCCACGACTTGGAACGGTACGCCCTTAATCAGCACGGTCTCGCCGACCGCAGGGCGGCCGCTGAAAAGCTGTTCGCGCAAACGTCCACCGAGAAAGATGACGCGGCGGCGCTCGAGTTCGTCGAGGGAGTTGAGCCATCGGCCTTCGGCAGGGACTTCGTTGCGCATGTCGCCATACTCGGGACACACGCCGCGCACGGGAGCCGTTCCTGACATGCGGTCGCCGTAGGTGATGCCCGGCCGGTGCACGGTTTCCAGGCAGGCGTGCTTGACGAGGGGCGCAGTTTCTTTGATCAGGTCGATGTCTTCTTTTTCGAAGACAACTTTCTTTCCGGCACGCTGGCCACCGGGTTGCTCGCTGGTCTGCTGGGGCCAGCAGACGACAGCTCCTTTGCCGAACGCGTTGAAGCCGTTTACGAGGATGGAGCGAAAACTGTTGCCGTATGCGATGAGCAACGTGACGGTCGCGATTCCCCAGACGATGCCGAGCATCGTAAGCGCGCTGCGCGTGCGGTTGCGCTTTAGTGCGCTCCAGGCCTCGTAGATGTTTTCGAGAAGCATGAGAATCAGTCTTTAGCTCTTAGCCGTCAGCTGAAGGTTCCAGCCATCAGCTCTCAGCAGAACACCGCTCTTACATCGGATCACCCTAGCGACAGCCTGCTGTCCCCGCCCGAAAGTCGCTAACGACTAGCGACTGATGACTGGCGATTGCCTTCATCCTCCCGCTTCATAGCGCAGCGCCTCGATCGGATCGATGGAGGCCGCCCTCCTGGCGGGATACAGCGCGGAAAACACCGCGATCATTCCGAGCAGCGTGCACGCCAGCAGACCGGTGCCCCAGGTCGGCAACAAACCCGCAAAAAAGTCGGGCATGGGCAGCATGTTCACCAGCGCACACAGTCCGTAAGCGATACCCAGGCCGACGGCACCGCTTAACGCCGCGATCAACAGTGCCTCGAAGAAAAACTGGCGCAGGATTTCGCTGCCCCGGGCGCCCAGCGCCTTGCGGACACCGATTTCGCGAGTGCGCTCACGCACCGCGACCAGCATCACGTTCATGACTCCGAGGCCGCCGAGAACAAGAGTGACGAGCCCGACAGCACCCAGAAAATACTTCATGCCATTGGTCATGGTCTCGAAAGCCTTGGCTTCCTGGACGGTGTCCCAGATGGGACAAGCTTCCTTATCGTTAGGATCGAAATTGTGGAGGTGGCCCAGCCCACGCCGAATCTGGTATTTGCAGATGTCGTGAACATCGACCGAACGCGGGGTCACCAGCAACTGATCGACATCGTGGGCCGTGGATGGCGGCTTCGCGGGGAAGTCGCGCTGCATGGTCGAGAACGGAATGAAGACTTTATTCACATCCCATCCGTCGTAGCTGGAGTCTTGTTTCTTTTTCTCCATGACGCCGATGACGGTGTAGGGAAAGTCGTTGAGATGGATGGTTTGTCCGACGGCACCGCCATCGGGGAAAAGTTGCTTGGCGGCATCGGTTCCAAGGAACGCCACTCGACGGGCTTCCTTCTCGTCACTGTCGTTGTAGAAGCGACCCGACCCAGGATTTAACGTACGCACATAGCCGAACTCGGGTTGGGATCCGGTGACAAGGAAGGCTGCGTTGTTGTAGGCGCTGTGAGTTCGTACCGTGTCCTGCTCAAGTTCAGGCAGAATGTATTGGCATTCAGTCGCGTTCTCCCGAAGATAGGGCAGATCCTCGTCGCTCCAGCGAACCGAGCGTCCGGCGCGCTGGCCGCCGGCCTGCAGGCTGGTTTTCGCATGGAAAACGATCATGACATCCTTGCCGAGAGTCTCGGCGACCTTCGCCTGTCCCACGCGCAGGCCTTCGCCGGCTGCGACCATGAGCACGATCGACACGATGCCCCAAGCGATCCCGAACATGGTCAGAAACGTGCGCAACTTGTGGGACCAGAGGGTCCGGAAAACATCGCCGATGAGGTCGCGTAAAACCATTGCTTTGTTTGACGTGTGGGCCAAGCGGCAGTTATCGCATGCGCGAACGGCAGCGCCAACCCAGTCGTGGACGGCCTTGCAGGGCCCCAGGAATAGATACGGTAGGAAAGGCGATTTTGTTCAGGGGCGTGAAGCCCCGGATTTTCAGTGATGCGCAGGAGCAGAGGTCGAGCAGCCGCTATCATGGTTGGGTGCAGAGGTTTTGACGATGGCAGCCCGAAAAATGGCTAGAGAAACAAATCGCCGCTCCAATGGCGGGAAGGCGACTTCACGGCGGAACGTTGTCCTGCGTCCTGTCGGAGTGATTCGATCCATCTTGAAGACTCGCAGGTCTGCGCCCAAGCAAGGCTCGGAGGGAGCGCCCGACGCGTGGCTCGAAATTGAGGCGTTTGCGGTCGAAGCGCTCTATGGAATTCAGCCCGGTGACGAATTGATTGTCATGACCTGGTTCCACCAGTCGCAGCGAGATGTGTTGAAGGTGCACCCGCGATCGGACCCGAACAATGCCCTCACCGGAGTTTTTGCTACGAGATCTCCCGACAGGCCGAATCCCATCGGGTTGCATCCGGTGACCGTGCGAAAAATCGTCGGAAATCGCCTGCGGGTCGGGCCGATTGAGGCGATTGACGGAACGCCGGTAATAGACATCAAGCCCGAGCTGGCTTGCAGGAAGGCTTGACTCGCGATCGGCCTGAGCTTCGAAGTAGCTGCCTCGGTTGTGCTCCGCTTTACTGCGGCGCAAGTTTCAGTACGCTGCCGCTGTAGTCGACGACGTAGAGTTCGCCCGCGGTATCTTGTCCGAAGGAACTGATATTGCGTCCCGTCGATAGCAATGTCGATCGCGTCCATGTTCCCGGTGGCGATTCAACCAGTTTCCACATCGTGCCACTAATGTAGTCGCCGAAAACGTACGCGCCCGAGAGCCCTGAAATTGCAGCGCCTTTGTAAACGAAACCACCCATCACGGCCTCGCCTTCGGCGTGGGGGTACTCGACAATGGGCATGGTCAGGCCGGTCATATTGCATCCGGTGGCGGGGTTGTAACAGTGCAAGCCTTCCATGACATTCCAGCCGTAGTTTTTTCCGCTTTCGAGTAAGTCGACTTCTTCGAATGCATCCTGCCCAACATCGCCCACAAACAAGCGCGTGCCGCCGCGCTCGAAGGAGAAGCGCCACGGATTGCGCAGTCCGTACGCAAAGATTTCCGGCAGCCCTCCTCCATTGGCGAAGGGATTTGAAGGCGGGATCGCATACTGCTTGCCGCTGCTCTGACTGTTGACGTCGATGCGAAGCATCTTTGCGAGCATGGTCTGCAGGTTCTGGCCATTGCCCATGGGGTCGCCGCCGCTGCCACCGTCGCCGAAGCCGATGTAGAGGAAACCGTCCGGCCCGAAGACGATTTGGCCGCCCTTGTGGTTGGAGAAGGGCTGATTGACCGTGAGAAGGATGCGCTCGCTGTTCGGATCGGCAAGATTCGCATCGCCCGCCGAGACCTGATACTCGGCGATCACGCTTTGAATTTGTCCAGCGACCGTGCGGTCGTAGTGGACATAGAAAAGATGATTCTGCATGAACTGCGGATGAAACGCGAGTCCGAGAAGTCCCATTTCACCGCCCGAGCTGACCTTGGCAGTGATGTCAAGAAATGGCGTGGCGACGAGGGAGCCATTGTTCACAATCCGGATCGATCCCGCTTGCTGCACGATGAACATACGCCCGCTGCCGTCATTCGGAAATTGCAAATCAACCGGACTGGTCAGCCCGCTGACGACCGGCGTGAGAACGAGCGCAGGAATCGGACCGCCGGAGATCGGAGGAGCTGTCGATTTGCTGCCGCAGCCCGTCAACAGACTTGCGAGCAACAGCGCCATCCACCACGGTAAGCGTGCGTCGCGCATGTCGCCGATTCTATGCCACTGGCGGGGGCCCGCGTCACACTCGGCGGGACATTACCAACGGCCCTGTCCGAGTCGCCTATAATCGGTGCGCCATGAATCTCGAACAGAAGCTCGAAGAACTGAAAAAGCGCGACCATCTGGCGGAAGCGGGTGGCGGCGAGAAGCGCCGCGAGAAGCAACATAAAGAAGGCAAGATGTCGGCGCGCGAGCGCATCGAGTTTCTGCTCGACGAAGGTACGTTCGAGGAAACCGACAAGCTAGTTACGCATCGCTGCAGCGACTTCGGCATGGCTGAGCAGAGGTTTTACGGCGATGGATTCATCACAGGTTACGGACGAATCGAGGGCCGCCTGGTGTTTCTCTTTGCACAGGACTTCACTGTGTTCGGCGGATCGCTTTCGGAAGCGAACGCGGGAAAAATCGTGAAGATCATGGATCTGGCGGCCAAGATGGGCGCGCCGGTCATTGGGCTGAATGACTCCGGCGGCGCGCGTATTCAGGAAGGCGTGATGTCGCTGGCTGGCTATGCCGATATTTTCCTGCGCAACACACTTTATAGCGGCGTCGTGCCGCAGATTTCCGCGATCATGGGCCCGTGCGCGGGGGGCGCGGTGTATTCGCCGGCCATTACCGACTTCATCCTGATGGTCGACAAGACTTCATACATGTTCATTACCGGGCCCGACGTGATCAAGACCGTGACGCATGAGGAAGTCACGAAGAATCAGCTGGGCGGGGCGACCACGCACAACGAAACTTCGGGCGTCGCGCATTTTCTGGCGCACGATGACGCCGAGTGTCTTTCAATGGTGCGCGAGCTGCTGAGCTTTGTTCCGTCGAACAATCTGGAAGATCCGCCGCGGCGAGCGTGCACTGATCCGGTCGACCGCGCGGATCCTGCACTCGATACGATGGTTCCTGCGGAATCGAATCGCCCGTATGACATTAAGGACGTGATTCATGCCGTGATCGATGACGGGTATTTCTTCGAAGTGCAAGAGCATTATGCGAAGAACATTGTGGTTGGTTTCGCGCGGCTGAATGGTCGCTCGGTCGGCATCGTGGCCAACCAACCCGCCATGCTGGCGGGCACGCTCGATATCAACGCGTCGATCAAGGGCGCGCGCTTCGTGCGCTTTTGCGATTGCTTCAATATTCCCCTAGTGACGTTCGAAGATGTCCCCGGATTTTTGCCGGGGACGACCCAGGAGTACGGCGGGATCATCAAGCACGGTGCGAAGCTCTTGTTTGCCTTTGCCGAGGCGACGGTGCCAAAGGTCACGGTGATTACGCGTAAGGCTTACGGCGGGGCATATTGCGTCATGGCGTCAAAGCATATCCGCACGGACGTGAACTACGCATGGCCTACGGCCGAAATTGCGGTGATGGGGCCGGAAGGCGCGGTCGACATCGTCTACAAACGCGAACTGGAGAGCGCCGCCAACCGCGAAGAAGTGCGCCAGGCGAAGATCGAAGAATTCCGCGACCGGTTTGCGAATCCCTACGTGGCCGCGGACCGGGGATTTGTGGATGCCGTGATTCAACCGAGGGAGACTCGGAAGAAATTGATCCAGGCGCTGGAGATGCTGCAGACCAAGCGGGATAAGAATCCGCCGAAGAAGCATGGGAATATACCGCTGTAGATTTGAGTAGTCGATTGAAGAAGGTGCGCCGGGCGAACTCGCAAAACAATGCGCCGACCTTTGTTGCAAGGTCCCGATCGTCTATTTGACGAATGAGTTCGCAAGCCATCGCGCAACGGCGTTCCGACCTGCCTGCACCAGATCACCGGAGGACCGTGCATCCTGCCACCAGTCATCATCATGCTCCCGAAACAGTTGTTCGGTGTGCGCCTTCGCCAGCGCGAGTATTAAGGGAAGAGTCGGGTCTACCGATTTTGGCTCCGCAGCCTGCTTCAGTTGCTCCAGCATCTGCCGCTGCTCGTTCAGGTCGAGCATGGTAATCGGCGATTTGCAAAACGGACAAGCAGAGTTGTTTGGCAGGTCAATGGAGGCGCCACAACTTGAGCAGTTCACCGTGTGCACACTCTCTCGCAACTGCTGGACCTCTCTCGGTGAGAGTGGATGAATGAAATTCTTTTCCTTGAGGAAGTCGAGGAATCCCGATGAAGTGCCCATGCTGGTTAACGCAATCCCAGTACGTAAATCGCACGCTGCGCGCGATGTCGGGCGTAAGTTTCAACGCGGTTCCGCATCGCGGGCACATCAGATTCTGCTGAAATACCGCCTTGGATGAGGAAGTGTGCTCGCCAATGTACTTCATCAGGATCAGCGTCGATCGGGAAGAGAGCTGGAAGTCCTTACTCTGATCAAACCAGAAAGCCTGACAAGGGGCGCACACTTCGCCAGCGATCACAATACCCAGACGGCTTTCGGGCGCCAACTCGGCCATCGCGACGGCACAATTGGAGCACTTCACGGCTCCATGGTATCAAGCGCCGCCAGCATACGCCTGCGATACATCCACCCGCAGATACTCCGACCCACTCCCACTGCGAGTAGAATGCTTTTCCCGGAGGCTGCCCGTGAAACTGCTTGCCATCCTGCTGGCGCTGACATGCACTGCATCGCTCGCCCAGGATCCTCAAACCTGGATCGCCAACCTTGCCCAATCCAAGGACTACGTTCAAAAGCGAGTGTCGAGCTACGACACCACCGGCGCCAATGCCGACTACAAGCAATTCAATGGTGGTGAAACGATCACGCTGCTGGACGTCCATGGACCGGGTGTAATCACGCATATCTGGTTCACGATCGCGAGTGTGGATCCGCAACATTTGAAGGCGCTGGTGCTGCGCGCTTACTGGGATGGCGAATCCACTCCCAGCGTCGAAACTCCCGTTGGCGATTTCTTCGGGCTGGGACTCGGCGAGTATTACCGTTACCAGTCCATACCTCTCAGTGTTGGTTCCGACAAGGCGCTGAACTCGTATTTCCCGATGCCGTTTCAGAAGCACGCGCGCATCACCGTGACCAACGATGGCGCGGAGAAGGTCGAGGCATTTTATTTCAATATCGACTACCGCGCTTACGCGAAACCTCTCTCTGCCGACCAGCTGTACTTTCATGCCCAGTATCGGCAAGCGAACCCGGCCAAGGGTACAACTTCGGACTGGAATTCGAATGGCGACATGAACGATCGCAAAAATGTGAATGGCAAGAGCAACTACGTTTGGACGGAAGCCACAGGGCGCGGACACTTCGTCGGCGTGACCATGTCGGTGCTGCAGAATCAGGATCAGTGGTGGGGCGAAGGCGACGATATGTTCTTCATCGACGGCGAAACGAGGCCATCGATCAACGGTACCGGCTCGGAGGACTATTTTCTGGGCGCGTGGGGATTCTCCGGGGGCGCCTTTGCATATGGGCTTTATGGCGCGCCGATAAAGGGGGACGAATTGGCGGGTAGCCGGTCTTCCGTTTATCGCTTTCATCTGGATTCGCCGATCCCGTTCACGAAGTCGTTGAAGGCAACGATTGAGCATGGGCATGCGAATCATCGGTCTGATGATTTCTTCTCGGTCGCGTATTGGTATCAGGCGGAGCCGCATGCGGAGTTTTCGAAGTTGCCTGGGCTGCGCGAGAGAATTCCAGTTCTGCATGCGGTGGGTGGTCCGGGAAGCGCGAAGTAGGCCAGTCGGTGTGCAGTCACCTTCTGGATGAAATGCGCGGCCGAAGCCGGGTCCTTGGCTGCGCTTCGGGAGACGTTTCTCCCACGGATTGGAGTTGCTCCCCACGAACTGAGTGCGATGAACCCCTAGCGGCAGGCGGCTTGGAGAAAACGTTTCACGATTTCAGGTTGCAGGGTTTGTTGCGAGAGGGCTTCTCCCCCGACCAAACGGCGCAGCAGGCTTGCGTGCACTTCGCGAACGCCGGTTGCCTCGATGATCTTGCGCACGTTTGTCTCGCGGATCGTGCCACACGCAAGGATGCCGACTCTTCCCGCCGCCATCTTCACGAGGTCTGACAACATCGGCGATCCCTCTTCCGCGTTACGCGCTCCGCCTGAGGTAAGGATGCGGTCCGCTTCGGTTTGGATGACCAGTTCGAGGGCCGCTGGCAAATCTGCCGATTCATCAAAAGCGCGATGGAATGTGACGGCCAGGGGACGGGCCCGTTTCACCAACTCGCGCGTACGCGGCACGTCGACTTGATTCGCTGCATTAAGGACGCCGAAGACAACACCGCTAACCCCCATCTGCCTCAAGTGCGCGATTCCGCTTTTCATCAATTCGAATTCAGGAGGCGTATAGCGGAAGTCACCCGCGCGCGGACGGATCAGGACATGGAGAGGAATCGAGATCCGGCGGCGTACCTGCTCGATGAGTTCCAGGCTCGGGGTCACGCCCTCGACTGCAAGATTGCTGCATAGCTCGACACGATGCGCGCCCCCTTGCTCGGCGGCGACTGCCGATGCGAGCGTTTCGACACACACTTCGAGCAGAATCGGGGCCGGAGTCACGTTCTACTTACCTCCGACGGCACGCGAGGGCCACCACTGCTGGACTCGGCCGATGCCGCGACGTTCGGGGTGCTTTGAATACCAGAGCAGCAACGCCGACAAAGCGAGCAGGAACAGAAGGCTCGCGTGCAGGATCCATCGCCGGGAAGCGCTCTCCACAACGGCGGCCGGATTCGGAATCGGGTCTTGCGTAAGGCCTGCAGCCACAGCAACTGGTTCGCCATCAGGTACTGTCGATGCAAGGCGCAGTTTGAGTTCGAGGCCGCCTTCGAACAGCACCAGGATGATGGCCAGCGCCCCGAGAAGATTGGTAGCGCCGGTGAGCGAGGTTGGGTCGGCCAGATGCAGGCCGGGCCCAATCACCACGCCGAGCGCCATCAGCATGAGTACGTCGGGAATGCGCGTGAGCCGCGACAGACGGTTCGCGAGGAAAGCCAGAACGAGCAGGCCTCCGATGAGCCCGAAGATGAGCGCAGTCGACATGAGCAATCTATGTGGGAATCCGAGCCGTACCGACCCGGAGCAGCGAGTCTACAACAGAGACGCAAGCTCCGAGACGCGAGCTGTGAGCCGCGCGAACATGGGTACAGTGGCGCGCCTGCGTGGCGCCGTCATTCCGGAGATCGCTTCGCCCTCCACCCCGTGACCCAGCCAACACGGAATCTCCGCATGCTAATCTCGTTGAACTCCCTGAACCCTGCGTGCTCATCCCTTACCAACTCGTGCCTGCCACCTCGGCGCTCGCTGCCACGTTCGCGTGGGGAATGAGCGATTTCGTGGGGGGCTACGCTTCGCGAAGGGCGAATGCGTTTCTGCTCACGACCATCACACACCTGAGCGGCACGGCTGTGATGCTGGTGCTTGCGTTACTGTTTCATTCTTCATTTCCCGCCTGGAAAAATCTGCAATGGGCAGTGGCCGCAGGTCTGTTTGGCGGATTTGCGCTGGCCGTCTTCTATCGGGCACTCTCGCAAGGGAACATGGGACTGACTGCGCCAGTCTCGGCGGTATTGGGTGCGGGCATTCCTACGGCTTTCGGATTTTTCACGCAAGGTTTCCCTGGCACCGTGCAGATCGCCGGATTTCTGCTGGCAGGGATCGGGATCTGGCTGATCTCGCGTTCGGAAGCCGTGGTGGGCCGACCGAAAGGGATCGGCACGGCCATGGTGGCGGGGTTTGGCTTCGCGGGGTACTTCTTGTGTATTCACCAGGCGGGGGACGCCTCCGTCTTCTGGTTAGCGGGCACGTCGCGCTTCATTTCACTGCTTACGACGGGCGCGATTGTGCTGGCGACGCGGCAATTCGGTCCCATGGATTCCGCTGGGGTCGCTTGGGGATTGATCGCAGGGGTGCTGGACATCAGCGGCAGTGCGCTGTTCATCGTTGCCAGCCAGCGGGGACGGCTCGACGCTGCGGTTGTGATCAGTTCGCTGTATCCGGCGATCACAGTGTTGTTGGCGCGGATATTTCTGCATGAACATTTTTCGCGATGGAGAATCGTCGGCATGATTGCGGCGTTAGTGGCGGTGCCGATGATTGCGGGATGAGGAGATTTGTAATTTTAAAGAATGGGATCGAGATGATGGTAAATGGGTTTAAATTGCAAATTACCGATTACCAAATTACAAATGACTCAAACACCAAATTTCCCAATTACTCACTGGTTCCATGCCTCTGATTGAAGTCCGCAACCTGACCAAGATCTACCCGCTCGGGGAGTCGGTATTCGGCGGGCGAACCAAAGGTGAGGTGCGCGCAGTGGAAGACGTATCGCTGACGATTGAAGCGGGCGAGACTCTGGGGCTGGTCGGAGAGTCGGGTTCGGGCAAGAGCACGCTGGGGAGGCTGATTTTGCGGCTCGTCGATCCGACGTCGGGCAGCATTCGTTTCGATGGACACGACGTGCTGGCGGCTGGGCACCGCGAACTACGCCACCTGCGCCGCGACATGCAGATCATCTTCCAGGACCCGTTTGGATCGTTGGATCCGAGGCTGCGCGTCGAGGATGTGATCGCGGAGCCGCTTATCATCCACGAATCGCTCAGCTCCGAAACGCGCCGGACGCGGGTAGCACAACTGTTGCGCGCGGTCGGCATGGACGAGTCAGCCGGACAGCGCTATCCCCACGAGTTTAGCGGCGGACAGCGCCAGCGCATTGGCATTGCGCGCGCGCTCGCACTGCGCCCCAAGTTCATCGTGGCCGACGAGCCAGTTTCGGCGCTCGACGTCAGCGTGGGCGCGCAGATCGTGAACCTGCTCGCGCAACTGCAGTGCGAATTTGGACTCACGTATCTATTTATTTCCCACTCGATGCCGGTGGTGCGCTATCTCGCGACGAGAATCGCTGTCATGTATCACGGCAACATTGTCGAAACCGGGCCGACGGCGCAGATGACGGAGGAGCCGCAGCATCCTTACACCAAGAGTCTGCTCGAGGCGACGCCGGAAATTGCGATCTAGCAGGGTCGGGTCAGCCCGGATCGACTGGCGGATGTCCGCGCCTTACGGTTATGCTTGCTGCGTTGTTCCGGAGGCATTTCTATGAAGCGCCACTTTTGGCTGATCCTGCTGGTGTGCTCGCTTTGTCCCTCGTTATTCGCGCAAAAGAAAAACCCGGTCACGACCGTGATCAAAGAGATCCTGCCGCGGCAGGCCAAAAACCTGCAAGGCGCGGTTGAGACCATGCCGGCGGACAAGTTTTCTTTCAAACCAACTCCGCCGCAGATGACGTTCGGTCATCTGGTGACGCACATGATCGATTCGAACTACTACCTGTGCGCAAAGGCGAGCGACACGCCGCAGCCCAAGGTCGACATGCCGAAAGAGACCGACAAAGACGGCCTGGTCGCGGCGCTCAAGGCGTCCCTAGATTTTTGCACGACAAATCTCGCCAAGGTCGACGACAGCAAGTTGGGCGACACGATTCAGGCTTATGGGGGGCGCGAGGTGCCGCGCGCCTGGTCGCTGATCGCGCTGACGAACGACTGGGCCGATCATTACTCGGCGGCGGCGATGTATCTACGATTGAATGGATTGTTGCCGCCGACCGCGCAGCCGAAGAAATGAGACCGGAAAATGGCGCTTCCTGAGTCCGCATTGCTTCTCGCAGGCTTCGTGCTCGCTCATGCCGCGTGGAGTATTTCCGATGCTCCTGAATTGCTGGTTCCCTTGGCCGCGCTGGAGCAAAATGGCCAACGCAAAATGCTAAGGTTCGAGGCGGATACTCAAGAGGAGGCAATCGCACACGGCAAATCGGAGATGGCCGCACACGCGGTCGATGTAGACGATTGGGCATTCGCACGCCAAGGATTACTCAACGAGAAGGGGCAAAAAGTAGATGTGATAAGCGTTGATATAGGGGCTAGGGGATCCGCCCAGCGCATCACATTGATCCAGCGCTTTGAGCCATATGCCAAACGCCACCGCTTTCGACTTCTTCGGCGATCCGGAAGTTTCGATAGACGGGCACATAGAAGCCTTTCGTTTACTCAATTCCCCAACTACTCGATGTGGCCAATCTGAACGAGGCCCCCGTTGTCTGTGGTCCCGGGCTGTTGCGGAGCTCGCCACGAGTCGAAGATCGACACCTGGTGGACGCACGACACGGTGCAATGAGGCGCACAGCCTTTTTCGGTTACGTACTCTCGACGAATGTCGGCCACCGTGTAATTCGCCAGCGGAACGCCCGGATATCCACGCTGTTGCGAGCAGTAGTGCACCAGCCCATCTTCGCAAATGTAGAGGTAGCGCGCGCCCGCTCGGCAGCGCCACTGGTTCGGACGGCCCTGGGCGATGTTGTCCTGAAACGCGTTGATGCGCGTAAAGCTGCGCTTCTCCATCGACTTCATCTCCTGATACACGGCGCGTTCTTCGTCGTTCAGCGGCTGGAGTTGCCCGCTGCCGTCGTGAATGATGCCGATGGTCGAGCTGAAGCCGAGGTCCATCGCGCGGCGGCCGATCGTAAGCGCGTCCTGCGGATTCTTTACGCCGCCGCCAACCACGGAATTGATATTCACATGAAAGTCGGCGTGCTCAGCGAGGAGTTCGAGCTTCTTGTCGAGAACCTTCAGGCTCTTCTTCGAGACGTCATCAGGCGTGACGTTGTCGATGGAAATCTGCAGCCACTCCAGGCCGGCTTTGTTTAGCCCCTGAATTCGTTCGGCAACAAGCAGGTAGCCATTGGTGATCAGGCCCGCGACCATGCCGTTCTTGCGGATGCGGCGAATGATGTCATCAAGTTCGGGATGGAGCAGAGGCTCGCCCCCACTGATTGTGATCACCGACGTGCCCAGCGCGCCCAGCTTGTCCACGCGCTGGAACATGGTCTCGGTCGGCACAGGCTGGGAGACGTCGTCGAATTCGTTGCAGTACTCGCAAGCCAGGTTGCAGCGCCGGATCGGAATGATGTGGGCGAGCAGCGGATGGTCGGTGGACGCGAGGCCCTTCACGATCAACTGCGCACCGCGGATATTACGCTGAATCGCCTTGAAGCGGCGCTTCCATGTTGTAGCGGTGGACGGCATACGTTTCGTCATTTATTAGACCATACCGGTTGCGTAGACTACCGGACGGAAGCAGTATTTAGCGGAAATTCAGCGGTGAAAGGCGGCAGGGAGGATCCGGGCGATCCGTGTTTAACCCGCTTCGCGGCTCACTCCATCTCTTCGTGTCCAGCGTCCCGCAGAGCGCCCACCGCACGATCGAGCCATCCATTCTTCACGAGAATATAGTCGGTGTCAAAGGTCGAGATTGCAAATAGCGGGATGGCACGCTCGGAGAGAGGCTGCACGAACGACGTGAGAATGCCCGTTTCAGAGAAAGGGAATGGACCTTCCAGCTTCAAGCAAACCCAATCGCCTTCGTGGGGGACGTGCGGGGGGACCTGCGCTTGTTCGCATACAACCGATAGCTCGTCAGCCGTGGACGTGACCGAAAAGAACGTACCGTGCGGCGCCCAGTCGGGAATCATGGCGCCCGGATTGAGGCGGCAAATCGCGAACAACCCGGGAAGGCGAGAGAATTTCAGTTTACGCAGCACGCGATCATCTTACCCTTCCACCGCTTTGCGCAACGCCGCTCGGGCCAGCAAGCGCGTGGAATCAAGAGTGGGCAGCGGAGAGGATTCCGGCGTGACGATCAGCGGAATCTCAGTGCAGCCCAGCACTACCGCATCGCAGCCTTGATCCTTCAAGTCGTGAATCACCTCGGTGAAGTACTCCTGGGAACGCGGGAGGAACTGAGCGTTCACAAGTTCGTCGAAAATAATGTGATTGATCTTCTCGCGTTGTTGCGCATTTGGAATGCGATAGTTGAAACCGGCAGCCTGGAGCGCTTCGGGATAGACCCGCGATTCCATGAGCGAGCGCGTGCCGAGCACACCGATGTTTTTGTGGCCGCGCCGCGTAGCTTCGCAGGCGACTTCGCGCGCAATGTGCAGCCACGGCCGCGGCGAACGGTGCTCGACCAAGTCAAATGCCTGGTGAATGGTGTTGTCGGGGCAAATCAGGAAATCCGCGCCCGCTTGAGCCAACTTTCCCGCAGACGACATCATTAACTCTGCCACTCCCGCCCAGTCCTTCGCGTTGACAAATTTCATGTACGCGGCAAGCGGATGCGTGTGCATCGACACTTCCGGATGGTTGTGCGTACCCAGGAGCGCGGCGCCCTCAAGGCAGATCGTGCGATAGCACAGCGCAGCTCCCTCCGCACTGCAGGCGACGATTCCAATGTGCTGGGGCATAGGAAGAGTGCAGATTTAAGATTCTGGGTTGCAGATTCCTTGGGAGTCAACCCACCGCGAGGCAGCCACTCCCGAATATTGGATGTGAAACTCAAATACCGGGAATCAAGAAATCATCAGAACCGAAGAGTTTAATACTCAAATCTGAAATCTAAAATCGTCTGAAATGGCTTTATCTCGCGACGGCCGCATCGAATAGATTCAGGAATTCCAATTTTTTCTCGGCAGGCAGAAATGCAGCCTCGAACGAATTGCGCGCCAGTTCTCGCAGGTGGTCGTCGCTGAATGCGAAGTTCTCCTGAAGTAGCTGATACTCCTTCGAGATCGAAGTTTCGAACATGGCGGGATCATCGGTATTGATCGTGACCATCAGGCCTTCGTCGAAGTAGTGCCTTACGGGATGGTCGGCGAGATTGGGGCACGCCCCGGTTTTGACATTGCTGCTTACGCAGACTTCCACGGGGATCTGTCGCTGAGCGAGCTCCTGCATCAGGTCGGCGTCCTGGTACGCGGTTAGCCCGTGGCCAATGCGCTCAGCGCGCAGATTCAACGCGCCCCAGATCGAGTCCGGGCCAGCAGTCTCTCCGGCATGCGCGGAGAGGTGCAGGCCGTTCTCCGCACAGTATGCATAGACCTCACGGAATAGCTCAGGACCCGCGCGCTTCTCATCGCCGCCGATACCGAAGCCGACTACGTTCCGATCCCGGTAGCTAACGGCTAGTTCCGCTACCTTCTCGGCCTCGGCGGATCCGAAGTGGCGAACCGCATCGAAGATCCAGAGCAACGACACTCCGAAATCGCGCTGGCCTTGTGCACGCCCGCGCTCCAGTCCCTCGAAGATGGCCTCAAAGTCCTGCTTGCGAAACAGGCAGACGCCCACGGACACGTACACTTCAGCGTGAAGAACGTTTTCGGACTTCAGCCGTTGCATCAACCGGTAGGTGATCAGTTCGTAATCGGCGGGTGCCTTAAGGTGTTCGGTGATGTCGCGAAAGGAAATGAGGAAGCCGGCGAAGTCGGAATACTGGTAGAGCTTCTGCATGTCGGCCAGCGAGTTCGTGAGGCCGTGACTTTGTTGAATTTCGAGTAGGGTTGCGGGCTCGATGGCGCCTTCGAGGTGCAGGTGCAGTTCCGCCTTCGGCAAGGAACGAACGAGGGCGCTGGGGGCCGGGTTGGCGAACAAACCCATGGCCAGCCATTGTAGATTCGAGCATACGTTTCGCGAAACTGCGCTGGGAAGGCGCACAGTTCCCCACAGTCCTCCAAAGCCCGAAATCCGCCCAAACCCGCGCCAGTCAAGGTAATCAGACCACCCACTGGCCTTGCGCAAGGAACGCATTGGCCAAGCGCAAATTCGCTATGCACGTCGGTGCGCGACGCTTTCGTGAGTGTGTGCTAAGTTGAGATTAATCCCGGGCAGTAATGGCAAGCGGCCGGATATCGGCCCGAAAATCGGCGTGGCGTGCCACGCAACTTTCGACCCTGAAGGAGAAGCCAGGCATGCCAGCCCTATTCAGCCGGATTATCGAGAAGCTTTGCCCTCACCGTTTTTCTTGGCCGCACAGCGGAGGGCACGGGCAGGATTACCAGGTGTGTCTAATTTGCGGATCGATTTACGAATATGACTTGGTCATGATGCGCCGGACTGGCCGAATGATTGACCCCGAGCAGATCCACGGCGCAGCTTCCGCCCACAAGTAAAAGGCGCGCCATCGCTATTCCGCGGCGCGCCGTGTCTTCCCCAAGTTTTAACTGCTTACCCTAATCGGCTGCCGGCCATCTGCGCCCGGTTGCAGGCTGTTCTCCCCGAAAGTGCTCTCCCAGATTCCGTACGACCGAACTCAAGCCGCCCGCCAGTGTGGACTGCAGGCGTTCGACCGACTCGCGCTCCAACTCTTCCATCGACTGTGCAAATACGCGAAGGGTATCCGCGACTTGCTTGTTCAAGGAGGCGAGAGCGGCGGCCTGAATTTCCGCCTGCGTTGCCCTCAATTGTGCGGCGGCGGCTTCCACTTGTGAGCCGAGTTCGCGCGAACTGCGGGTTTCGAGCTCGATCAGGATCTCGTCGGTAGCGCTCTCCAACTGCTTGCGGACGTCGCCCAGGGTGTTGCTGGCCATCTGCCCGAGGCGCTTGTCGAGGCCGGACTCGAGTCCGCGCGCGGATTCGTCGAGCTTCGCGAGGCGGCCGTCGAGCTGAGTGACTTCGCCTTCCAGTCGCTCGCGCTCCGTGGCCATGGCAGACTGCACCTGCTCGAATTCCTGGCGACGCACTTCGTGCTCTTCGCCCAAGTCGTGTTGCATGACGCGGAATAGATCTTCGCTGAGTTTCTTCAGGCGATTGCCGCCATCAACCACGTGCTGATGGAACTCGCCCAACCCACGGTTCAAATGCTCGCGCTGGTTCTCCGCGATGTCGGCAGATAACTTGCGGGCGCGTTCTTCCACCATCTGCAATTCGCGAGACACGCGCTTTATAAAGTCATCATGCGTCTCAGCGGTTTTCTGGGTGATGGCGGCCTTGGCGTCTTCGAGAACGCGCATTGCCTGGGCGCCCGTCTGCTCGAGCACGCGCGGCCCGAGGTTCTTCTGCAGGCGCTCTTCCATCTGGTCTTGCAGTTCGGGCGGAATCTGCGTAAGCGAGACTTCGAATTTGCTGCGTCCACGAGTTGTCTTCTCGCGCAGGTCCGCCAATTCGGCCTGTAGCGGTCCAACCAGCTCCCGAATCATCGCCCGGAGGTGGTCGTCGGAAACCTGCTTCTGAATGTTGTCGAACATCATTTTGAGCGACGGCGACAAGGGTGCGCCCTGATCGATGACCTGAACGCTTCTCGCCGAGAGCTGCTGCGGGACTTTTGATTTTGTCGGCGCAGCGGGAGCCGGAAGTTGTGCCCAATCGGCCGGGCAACTGGTGAGACCCCAGAAATTTTCCGGACGGTCGAGCCGTGCAGCCAATCGGAAGGTGGTGCGGTCGGACTCGAGCGGCTGGCAGGCGATGACCTTCGCGGTGGTCTCTCGCCCTTCTTTGCTGTGGAAGTGCAAGAGCACGCCCGCGTCCAGTTTTACTGGCGACCGCATCGCGCAGCCGTGAGCGTTGACCACGAGCGTTTCGCAGACTTCCGAAAAGCGCGTGCCTGGTTCCAGGCTGGTGACGAGAACGGGAAGGTTGATCGGCACTCTCGAACTACGCCGAAGCGCGGCGGGGGAACTCGTATTGTGCATAATCACTGCCTTGACGCGAGGAGTAAGGGACACTGTGCTGCGCGGCATCCCTGTAGCGACTAACTTACCCCCAACCGGGCTTCCTGCATCTGTCTCGGGAGTGCTGTGCAGGTTTGCCGAAAGGCCCATGGGGTCACGTTCTTTGGTAACCGAGTAACCTTGGCCAGATTCGCGTGCCATCGGGAAGGCTGCTGAAGACGTGCGCGAGCTTATAATTTCGCTCAGATGAAAGCCTTCCTCCGTCTCGCGTTCATTGGGCTAGTGCTGTTAGTGGTCGCGATGGCGTCTGCGCTGCTGGCCATGCGATTTGCCATTCACGGCAGCGAGGTCGCGGTGCCAAAAGTGACGGGGATCGCGCCCGGGGAAGCGGAGAAAGCCATCGCCGGAGCCGGCCTAACACTGGCCGTCGAGCGGCAGTACTACAGCGTGGACGTACCGGAAGGCAAAATCATTTCCCAGATCCCGGCGGCAGGAATGAAAGTTCGGCGCGGCTGGCAGGTGCGTGTAGCACAGAGTCTCGGTCCCCAGCGGGTCGCGATTCCTGATGTCCTGGGCGAAAGCGGGCGCGCAGCGGATTTGAATATTCGACGGCGCGGTCTCGACATCGGGTCCGTCGCCTACCTGCAAATGCCGGGCATGAGTACCGACCAGGTGCTGGCGCAGAATCCACCGCCGAACGCGAGTGGTGTTTCGGTTCCCCGTCTCAGTCTTCTCGTCACCAGTCCTTCGCAAACTGCGGCCTTTGTGATGCCGAGCTTTGTTGGACAGACTTTGGGCACGGTGAATCTGGCCGTGCTGGACGCTGGCTTTCATGTTGGAAACGTGACGGTCGCGGCGACCGTGCCAGACAATCCCAGCATCACGCTGGTGACGCCGCCACAGCCATCCCCGGCCAGCATAATCATGTCGCAGACGCCGCCTGCGGGGATGCGGGTGAATGCTGGCGCTACGATTAATTTCGAGGTTCGTTAGTCGCCGGTCAGCGACAAATAGTTCAAGCCACCTTCTGGAACATCGCCACGAAAAATCCGTCAGTCGGTTGAATGCCTGGGATGGTGCGCAAGTACGATCCTCTGATGAGGGAGTCTGGGAGAAGATTTGCGGCTAGCTCGCCGCCAGCGCGAAGACTTTCCAACTGGGATTGCACATCCAGCAGCCGCAGCTTGGCATCGGCAGCCAAAACTCCCTCGACCACACTTTCATTCTCTTCGCGTTCGAGCGAGCAGGTGGAGTACAGCAGCATTCCGCCGGGAGCGAGGTGTCTCGCGGCAGCGCGCAGAATCTCCGTCTGCCGCACGTGGAGATCAGAGAGATCTTCCGGCCGGATACGCCATTTGATTTCGGGATTGCGCGCGATCGTGCCCGTCCCTGAGCAGGGCACGTCGACCAGCACGCGATCGAACAAATCTCCAGCAGGCAACTCGCGAACGTCGCCGGCGATGACCTGGACAGTGGCTGCGGACACCCGCTTCCGCACGAGTTCAGCACGACGCGGGTGCAGTTCAACGGCCACAATGGTCGCATCGGGATTTCGATCCGCGATGGACCAGGTCTTCCCGCCCGGTGCAGCGCAGCAGTCGAGAATGCGAGAGCCCATGCCTACAAGGGCGGCGACCAGTTGCGACGCTTCATCCTGAATCGCGAATCGCCCATCCGCGTAGGCCTTCGTTTTTGTAACGTCACCCGCGTTTACACGACGAGCGTTCGCCAGTAGGGCTCCGGGGGTGAGTTCTATGCCCTCGGCTCGTAGGTCGGCCTCCGCTGCGGGGTCGCGCAGGCGGATCGATGTGACCGGATGTTCCTGATCGTAGGCGGAGACGCGCGCGGCGATCTCAACGCCAAACTGCGAGGCCCATCGCTCGACCAACCAGAGCGGGTGTGCCGAAGTCTTGGCGACCGACTGGGGATCAGCCGCCGCCAGCAGGGTTTGCTCGTGACCATGAATCCGTTCGGGATGATCCGCAAGCTTGCGCAGAACGGCATTGGCGAACGGCGCCGCCGACCGTTTCCTCGCGCGCTTCACAAGATCGACGCTTTCGTTGATCGCAGCGCGCGCCGGCACCCGGTCCAGCCATCCCAACTGGTACACACCGAGGCGGAGCGATATGAGGACCTCTACATCGAGCCTGGTCAAATTCTGCGCGGACACTTCCGCGATCGCATCATCTAAAGCGGAGCGCCAACGCAGCACGCCCATCACCAATTCAGTGGTCAGTGCCTGATCAAGTGACCCCAGTTGATCACAGCGCTCCGCATGGAGGAGCTCGGAGGCATATGCATCCTGCTCCTCGACCCGAAGCAGGATGTCAAAAGCGGCGGCGCGGGCTGGAGAGACAGGCATACGGGTTCGCTGAAACTTACTTGTCGGAAGGAATGGAGCCGAGTAATTCGCCATCGAACGGACGGTAGCCGTTCACGAAATCCAGAGCGGACATTCTCTTCTTGCCTTCCACCTGGACCTCGGTGACTTCAAGAGCCGTGCCTGGGGAACATCCGACCATCGGCAGTTCGCCGGCCATCTGGATTGCTCCCATCGGAACTCTCACTTCGACCGGCCGCGCCGACCATACGTGAAGGTTCTTTCCACGGAAGCGGGTGAACGCGCCGGGCCAGGGCTGAAATCCGCGAAGGCGGTTCCAGATTTCGGTAGCGCTGCGGTGGAAGTCGATCTCGCCGTCTCCCTTTTTCAAGATCGGCGCCAGGGTCGCTTGTTCGTGGTTCTGGTGGCGTGCTGAGATCGAGCCTTCCCGCAATCCGCGCAAGGTCTCGATCATAAGATCCGCACCCAGTGCGGCCAGTTTGGGCGCCATGGTCTCCGACGTATCCTCTGCCCCGATCGGCAGGTCTCCCTGCAACAGAATGTCACCAGTGTCGAGGCCGGCATCAATGCGCATGGTGGTGACGCCGGTGACCGATTCTCCTCGCGCAATCGCCCACTGGATGGGCGCGGCGCCGCGATACTTCGGGAGCAGCGATGCGTGAACGTTCAGGTTGCCGAGCACCGGGAGTTCGATCATCCATTGCGGAATGATGCGACCGTAGCCTACGACAATGATCGCGTCGGGTCGAACATCGCTGAGTTCTCCACGGAACTCGGGGTTCTCCTTAATCTTTTCCGGTTGCAGGACGCGAATATCGAGCTTGCGCGCGCTCTCCTTCACGGGGGATGCGGTCAACTCCATGCCGCGGCCGCGAGGGCGATCGGGTTGCGTGACCACCAGGCGCACATGAAATCCGGCTTCTACCAGTTTTTCTAGTGTGGGGACAGCGAAGCGCGGCGTTCCTGCGAAAACGAGATTCATGAAAGGTCGGCGGTCGGATGAAGTGGCAGGCTGTTCGATGGATCGATTGGAGCGAGTGTGTCTACGAGACTCACCACTCGCCGGCCTTCATCAGCTTGCGAATCTTGCGCTTCATCAAATCACGCTTCAGCGCGCTCAAGTGGCTCATATACAGCTTGCCATTGAGATGATCAGTTTCGTGAAGAAAGGCGCGCGCCAGCAATTCTTCGCCGGTCTTCTCGTAGAACTTGCCATTCACATCCTGCGCGCGAATGGTGACTTTGCGCGGGCGCGAGACGTTCTCGCGGAAGTCGGGAATGCTCAGGCAGCCTTCCTTCTGCGAATGGCGACCTTCGCTGTGGATGATTTCGGGGTTCGCGAGCACCAGCTTCGCGTCCGGATCTTCTTTAAAGGTAACGTCGATGACTGCCAAGCGCCTGGAAATGCCGATCTGCGGAGCAGCCAGGCCGACGCCGTGCGCGGCGTACATGGACTCGAACATGTCGTCGACGAGTTTCTTCAATTCGTCGTCAAAGACGGTCACCGGCTCGGCCCGCTTTTCGAGCACCGGATCGCCATATTTCACGATTGTGTAGATCATCAGGTCCGCGGTTAGAACTTTTTCAGCTGATGGAGATAGCCTTCAAAATTGCGTTTGGTTTCGAGCATGGAGTCGCCGCCGAATTTCTCAAGGGCCGCGCGCGCCAGCGTGAGAGCGACCATCGATTCCGCGGCCACGCCCGCCGCCGGAACCACGCACACATCGGAACGCTCGTAGGCTGCTTTTACGGGTTCGCGCGTCGAAAAGTCTACTGATCCGAGAGGCCGTCGCAAAGTTGAAATCGGCTTCAGATAGCCGCGGACGCGGATTTCCTCGCCGTTGGAGACGCCCCCTTCAATCCCGCCCGCGTTGTTGTGCGCGCGGCTGAACTTCGTGTATCGGTCCTCCGCCTGATAGGCAATTTCGTCGTGTACCTTCGAGCCGGGCGCCGAAGCCGCGCTGATCCCGGAGCCGATCTCGACCGCCTTCACGGCCTGGAGCGACATCACTGCTGCCGCCAAGAGCGCGTCCAGACGTTCATCCCACTGCGCGTAGGTGCCGAGACCGGGCGGGACGTTATGCGCTACCACCTCGAAGACTCCGCCCAGCGAGTCGCCGGTCTTAAGGACCTTGTCGACCTCTTCCTTCATACGCTGTTCGGCGGCGCTGTCGGCGCAACTGAGTAGGATCTCTTTTTTTTCGCTAACGTTCTTGATCTCGGACCAAGAAACTTCTTCGGTCAACGAAACTGCTCCCACCGAAATTACGTGGCTCAGGACTTCAATATTCAGTTCGACTAAAAGAAGCTTGGCCAGGGCGCCCACCGCGACTCGCGCAGCCGACTCCCTCGCCGAGGCCCGTTCGAGCACGTAGCGCGCTTCGGAGAAGTTGTACTTCAGCGCGCCCGCTAGATCAGCGTGGCCCGGACGCGGCGACTTTACTGCCTTATGCTTCGCTGGATCGCCCTCGGCCACGGGTAGCGATTCCTGCCAATTTTTCCAGTCTTTATTTTCCAGAAGGATAGCGATGGGCGAGCCAATCGTGATTCCGTGATGAACGCCCGACAAGATGTGTGCCTTGTCGGTCTCGATTTTCATGCGGCCGCCGCGACCGTATCCTTGCTGCCTCCGCCAGAGGTCGCGGTCAATGAATTCCTGGTCTACACTCATGCCGGCGGGCAAGCCCGAGAGAAACGCAACCAGAGCTTCGCCATGAGACTCCCCGGAAGTGAAGTAGCGCAACATAAGCAGTTGATTCTAACTGATGAAGGGTGGGGATACGGGGAAGGCAACTGAGGAATCAAGGGTTTTCTCCGTGACATAGTGGTGATCAAACGGTAAAATCCTTTCCAGCCACAGGGTCATCGCCACGCTGTGGTCCTGCCACGCTCGTTTCGGTTCCCTAGAATCTCTGGCCCAGGAGGAATGGTGTATCTCGACGAGACGACCACGCTGAAACCGAAAACAAAGATTCGATGTCTTATCGCGGACGATCACGTCTTGGTGCGCCAGGGAATTCGTCGACTACTTCAAGACGAGCGCGACGTAGAGATCGTTGGGGAGGCGGGCGACGCGGCCGAGGCTTTAAAGGGCGTGATTGAACTCCGCCCGGACATTGTGCTGATGGACATTGGTATGCCCGGGTTCTCTTCCTTCGACGCAACCCGCGTCATCCAGACGGACTATCCACAAACTCGAGTGATTTTTCTAACCATGCACGAAAGTCAAGAGTACGTGATGCAGGGACTGCAGGCAGGCGCTGCCGGGTACCTGCTCAAAGACACGCCCGCCGACAAGCTCGCCAGCGTGCTTCGCGACGTGCATCGCGGGGGAAAATTCGTCAGCCCGGAAGTGTTGGGTGGGCTGTTGGACAACGGGAAATTCGGACAGGAAAGACCCCGGCCATCTCGCACCTCATTGACGCCGCGCGAGACGGAAATCATGAAACTGCTGGCCGAAGGGAACACTGTCCGCAAGATAGCCGGCATGTTGGGCCTCAGCCTGAAGACCGTGGAAGCGCACAAATTCAATCTCATGCGCAAGCTCGATATTCATAACAAGGCGGAACTGGTGCATTGCGCGATCCGGAAAAAGATCGTGAAAATGCCGGTCGGATTCTAGTCTTCTACTCTCAGCAGCCCGCGCGCTCTGCCAGGGTTGCGACGTCAGGAACTTCAAGATCGGGCTTGCCGCTTGCAGGTCTCACTGCCCCAATTCCCGCCCGGGGCGAAGGACGATTCACCCACACCGTTGCCAGACCCAATGACTGCGCAGGCAGCACGTCGTGATAGATGCTCTGCCCGACGTGCACAATCTGATCGGGAGTCGCGGAAGCTCTCTTCAAGGCCATCTGAAAAATCTCCCGCCCCGGTTTGTAGCAGCGGGCCTGGTGCGCGGTGGTCACGCTCTCGAATTCAACCGGCAGCCACTCACGCGTGCGGGCAAAGATGTCGTCATCGATATTCGAAATAATCGAGAGCCGGAACTTCGTCGCGAGGCGCTTTAGCGCCGCAACCGTGTCAGGCCAGGGCCGCCATCGCGGCACGGAATTCGGCAGGGCATTGATTTCAGCCTCCGTCGGCGCAAACCCTAGCCGTTCGCCGAAGGCGCGAACTACCGACCGGAGGACCTCGCGATATTGAAGGTAATTTCCGTTTTCTATTCCTGCTTCGAGTTCTCCATACAGGGCCAGCAGCTCAGCGTCCGATATGGATTTTCCATGCGCAGCCAACACGGGGCGGAGGGCGGAAAATATTCCGCTCTCCCAATCGATGAGAGTTCCGTAACAATCAAATGTCAGGAGTTTTGCTTTCGAAAGGTCGAGCATGATCAATCCTGAAGAGTCAGCGTTCCAAGCTCAAAAAGAATCCCGGAGACTGCGGCCTCCGGGATGTTCTTGGTCAACAAATCAGGCGAACTATGGTTCGACCTGCAACGAACTCTCCAGCTTGAAGCTGACGGCCGACTCAGCCGGCAGAGTAACGTCACGATTTCCGGTGTACGCGGATCCCGCTGTGCCCGCACCGCCGCCGACCAGCGCGCCGATGGCCGCCCCCTTACCGCCGCCTGCCAACGCACCGATCAGGGCACCTGCGCCGGCGCCTCCGCCAATCATCGCGGCAGTGCGTTTACCCTTGCCCTTTTCGGAACGTTGAACTGAAGAAGTCTCAATCGACCGCTGGCGGCCGCCTATAGTGACGGAGTTCAGCTTGATCTGGAGCAGCGATGCTCCCTTAAACTTGCCAGCCTCGTGTGCCGCGACTACCGTTCCGCTGGCAGTTGCGCCGCCGGGGATCACCGTTTTGCCTTCGGCTTCGACCGGCTCGGCGAGAGTGGCAGAAAAGCTCTGACCGGCTTGGCTCTCCTTCGAGCTGAGCGTCTCTCCCAAGCGCACAGTAAGAACGGTGCCGGCGGGAATCACGATCGGCGCCGGTGCCGCTGCAGCCTCTTTGCCCGAGGCCATCGCCCCGCCCTTGCCACTGCCCTTCGCAGAAGTGGTGGCAGAGCTATTGTCGGCGGTCGCCGCAGCACCGTTGGACGCAGGATTATTCGGATTGTTCGAGTCAGTGGTGGTCGCCGAGTTGGCATCGTTCGCCGGCGGTTTCGAAGTACAGGCGGCAACTGCAAAGGTCAGATAGCAAGCCAGGGTGAGCAGTCCAAGACGTGATCGCATGAGAATCTCCAGTTGGAAATGTAATGAAACGCCGGTAGTACCGCAAGCGTGCGGAATGCGAACTACGTCTTTACCGGTTCTTGACCAGCAGCCGGAGTGGGATCGCATTCCTCGAGCGTATCCAATTGCAGTGGGAGCGTATCGCCCTCAGACGAAGCGGTGGGAGCCGGTGGCGCCGGCTTTGGAGCAAGAAATTTCTCGGTGTTCAGCAAGGGCCGGCCCAGCGACGGACTGTAACTGGTCCAGGGATTCTCCTGTTCCCCTTCCCGTTCGAAGAGCGCCCGCATGCTTTCCATTTTCGAGTCGAGATCGTCCATGTAGTGCAGGAGCAGGGCTTCGGGAAACATCGGGAGTTTCGGCGATCCAAACTCGTATTGGCCGTGATGGCTGATAATCAGGTGCTCAAGCAAAGTCTTCAGCTCCGGCGGGAAATCTGGAACCAGCGAGAGCTTGGCCTGCAACATCTCGAGCTCGATGATCATGTGCCCGAGCAATTGTCCCCGGGTGGTGTAGGAGAAGGACCGATTGTAGGTCAACTCGTGAATCTTGCCGATATCGTGCAGAAACGCACCCGCAAGGACCAGATCGCGGTTCACCTGAGGGTAGTTGCGGCAGATCAGGTCACACGACCGGAACAGGGATACGACGTGATCCAGCAGGCCACCGATATAGGCGTGATGCAGTGTTTTCGCGGCCGGCGCATTGCGGTAGGCTTGCGCAATTTCAGGATCGGCCATGAATCCCTGAATCAGCCGCTTCAGGTGCTGGTTCTGAAAGCCCGCTACAAAGTCGGTCAACGTCTGCCACAGTTCGTCAATGTTCTTCGTGGTCTTGGGCAGGTAGTCGGAGTAGTCGATTTCGGACTCGCCCAGCCGGCGCAGCTTGTGAATCGTCAACTGGAAGCGATTCTTGTACTTGTTGATGAGGCCCTTGATCTTGAGGAAGTCATCCTGCTCAAAAGCGTCGAGAGCATCCTCGACGTTGTCCCACATCTTGGCTTCAATCTGGCCGGTCCGGTCGCCGAGAGTGAGCGCCAGGTAAGGGTCGCCGGTCTTTTTCGGCTTGACCTGCTTCGACACCACCACGAAACTCGAGGTGATGATCTTGTTTTCCTGAACGCTGCAGTCGCAGATGAAGAACTGTTTCATGAATGATGTCGATTCATTCCCGAGCGCCGGAAAATCTGCTCGCTGGTCCCGAGTCTATTTAAAGATGCCTAGCTTTTTCTTCTTCTTGAGATTTTTGGCGCCAGCTTCTTTACCGGGCGTCTCGACCGGCTTCGTCTGATTCGGGCTGGCACCCGTATCGACGTAACCCTGGCGCACGTCGATGAACGCTTCTTCGCGCAACTTCTTCAGATAGGCACGAAGTGCGGGCTGGAGTTTCTGATAATAGAGGGCGTCCTGAATTCGCGGCTCCATCTGCTTCATGGTAGGGACCCCGGCCTGCTGGTGTTCGGTTACCTTCAGGATCACGAACCCTTGCTTGGTGCGGATCGGCTCTGTAATGTCTCCGGCCTTCATCGCGAACGTGCGGTCTTCCAGTTCCTTGGAAAGCGTACCGCGCTTAAACAATCCCAGGTCGCCGCCTTGTGCCGCGCTGGGACCGTCGGAACTCTTTTTCGCCACTTCGTCGAAGGCAGCACCTTTTTGAATCTGATCATGGAGCGCATTAGCTTTCGCCTCGGCGGCCGCGAGATCGTCAGCAGCGGGCGCGGGCGGGGGCGTCGGTTCTGGAGTCTTTGTGCTGTCTGTTGCGCTGGGAGGCGCGGCTGGATCCTTGACTGGCGTGATAGAGGAAGGCTTCGAGGTCGCGACCAGAATCTCACTCAGCCGAATCTGCTCCGGCTGTTCCATCTCACTCTTGTGCTCTTCGTAGAACTTCTGCTCTTCTTCCTTCGTGATGTTCAAATGTCCGCCGACTTCGCGGCCAATGACCTGTTGCGTAATGATCTGGTTGCGCATGTTCTGCTTGAAATCTTCGTAGGAGATGCCCTGCGCCTGGGCGGCTTTTTCAAGGTCGTCGAGCGACTCCAGGTTCATCTGCTTGCGCATCTCGTCGAGTTTTTTGATCAGCTCGGTATCGGCCGAGAGACCCAGATCCTTGCCTTTGTCGATCAGGAGCTGCTGGTCAATCAGATCGCGCAGGACGTCTTTCTCTTTCTCAGAGAAATCTTTCTCCGTTGTGTTCGGTTGCTGCTGCTTCATTTCGTCTTTAATCTGCGACTTGCTGCGATCAAAGTCCGAGCGGGTGATGATTGAGTTATTGACGCGAGCAATAATCTCCTCGACCACCGTGTCAGCGTTCAGGAGGACAGGCAGGACGGCCAGGAATCCGCAAAGACACACAAATTTTTTCTTCGTCATACGGGATACCACCAAGGGAGCCTCAAGCCGTAGCCGGACTCGACAAGAACTTAGAAGCTTTGCAAGATTGTAAACCCAGCCCTTGTGGCTGATCCAGCACGTTTGGCCCCTGATGGCTAGGCGGAGGCGGCGCGCACCAGGGCGAGGGCGGTGATGTCGTTCTGAATGGGCGCCGAACAGGCAAACCGCTGAACATCGTCAAGGATGGAGTGACAGACCGCACGGGCCCCAGTCAAGCTGGCGTTTTTGAGGGCGGACTCGACCCGTTGTAGGCCGAACTCCTGGCGCTTGCACTCGGTCTCCACCACCCCGCGGGATACGAGCGCGAGGGCTGAGCCGGGCTCCATAGCGATGACGCGAGCTTCGGAGGTCGAAAGCGAGAACAATCCCAGCGGCAGGCCGGTGGCTCCCAGTTCTGAAATTTCGTTTGAATGACGGACCAGCGCAGGCGTGTGGCCGGAGTTGAAGTAGCACAGGATGCCGGTGTCTTCGTTGTAACAGCCGGCGAACGCAGGACTGGAATGCACGCCGCCGGCAGCGTCCATGATGGCGCGGTTCAGAGCAAGGCACAACTCCGTCATGGCATCGGATTCGTTGGCGTCGGGAGGGGTCAGCAGTTTCGTGCCTGTTTCGCGGAAGACTTTCTGCGCGATCGAGAGGATTTCCTGATTTTGTTCGCGTCGACCGGCGACATCCAGCAAGCCGAAAAGAACGCGTGAAGGGTTCACCCGGATCGAGTCATAAAAGTCACCCGCACTGCGTTCTCCGGCGAATGCAGCGGCAATTTCAGCGTTTTTTAAACTCGGGAAAGCGGCAGCGACCGGCTCGATCGCGACCGGAATCTTCTTATTGCGACGAAGCAGCAAGCCCCTCATAGACAGACCTAGAATTGGCTGAAGTTAGCACACCAGCACAGGCTTGGCTAGGTGGAACGGGAAGAAGATTTGACGCCCTTATTCCCCATATTTTGCGCCCAGGAAGTGTCCGACCTCAGACTCAAGCTGCCCGTAGTCGGAGTGGATCGTAGCGCGCAGTGCCGCTTCGGAGGAACTGCCTTGGCCAATGCGTTCCAGGATGCGTTCGACATCGCTCATCCCGTAAGTCTGGCCGATGTACTCGACGGCTGCGAGCGATTCGTCGTAGGCGACGACTGCTTCGACATTGGAGAAGCGCATGAAGCTGCCTTCGAGCATGTTGTAGGGAATCGCGTGTTGCGTACGGAACAGTTGCCCGATGCGACGTCCGTCGGAGGCTAGCGACTTTCCTTCCATCGCCTGTGCGACTCCTTCGTTGAGCCAGGTGGGGCAGCGTCCGTTCGAAGCCTGGTTCACGAACGAGTGTGCAAGCTCATGTTTCAGAACACGCGCCAAGTCAGAGGTCATTGAAGCAACGCCGCTGATCGGGATGCGCAGTTTGCCGTCGTTGACAGCGCCCGACCAGGATGGCGCTTGTGTTACGTCGAAGAACGCCTGCTCCGTATAGAGAATCACGGGGATGTTGGCTCGCGGAGCTACTCCGAGTTGCCGTACGAGGTCGTCGTACTGCGATTCGAGAGTCGCCACCACTTCGCGACGAAGTTGCTCGGAACTCTGCTTGCCTTCATAACGCAGCGTAAAGTGGCTGCTTTCCCGCTGTGCGAAGTCCGCCTCGGTGGTTGCCTCTCGCTGTGCCTTGGCGAGGTACTGCTCTACCACGGGATCGGGGCGCAACTCGAGTGACTTCTTCCAGGTGCGTACCGCTTCTTTTGTGCGGTCGGCCGAGAACTGCACGTAGCCAAGCACCGTGAAAGCGTCGGCTGAGTTTGGGTTGGCCCGTGTGGAGCGTTCCGCATAGGACAGCGCGGCTGCCGCGTTGCCCGAGCGAGCCAGCGCCATCGCGTAGTAGTTGAGGATGGTCGAGTTGTCGGGCTGGAATCGGAGTGCGCTTTCAAAATGACGGCGCGCCTGGGGAAGGTTGCCATGTTCAAACTCGTGTTTCCCGGCGAGGAAGTAGGCGGTCGCCGAGAGTTCGGGCTTACTTTCCTTTTCGATGGCCGTCAGAGCATCGAGGTCGACCTTGCCATCGTGAACAATTTTGGTTGCGAGATCTTCATGTCCGGCGAGACTGTCTTCCGGGACAAACGCCGGCAAGTCTTTGGTCGCCCCCTCTCCACTCGGTGCCGACGCGTAAGCAGGGGCCACCCCACCGGCTTCGACGCTTTCCACGGAGGCTTTGGAAATCTTGTACGAGTCTTCCCCGACTTCGTATTCGACGTGGTTGCCATTTTCGTGGACGTGGTCGGCCCATATTTTACGGCCGTTTTTCAAGTGGATCACGTCGGCGCATGCGTAGGCGCTCATGCCGGTTGTCAGCAAGAGCAGGACCGCTAATGAGAGAATGAAACGTGTGCGCACTCAGGCAAATTTTAGCAATCGGCAGGGAGCCTCAGTAGGTGACGCAAGTAACCCGGGAAACACTAATCACCCGTATCGCAATCCTCAGTCTGGCATTGCTTACTGCCCGAGCCCATGCACAGTCTCCCGCTCCTGTATCCGAACCGGTAAAGATTCAGACTCCCTCGGCAGGAAAGCCTACCGAAGAACTTTACCTTCAGCTGCAAAGCGTAGGACTCGATCCTGGGCGAGTCTTTCATATTCGCGGCGTCTCGATCGACCGCCCCGCGCTGCACGTTTTACTCGATGACGGCGAAATCGCCTTCACGGCCGATGTCGCTGGACGAGTTACGGGAGCGATGTTCGAAGGGGATGGCGAATTGTTGATGACACCTCCCAACCAGGTGGAACGCGCGTCCATGACGCTTTTCACGGGCATGGCGATTCTGGAAGAACGTTTTGGTTCGGCTTACCTGCGATTCAACGATGACACCTTCACCGAGCTCAAGCCCTATTTGCGACCAGCGAGCAGCGGGCCGGAGTTCGTTTCGCACATGAACGAAACGGCGCGCAATCTGGCCGATCAAGATGCGCTCCGCCTGGTTGGCACTTTTACACGGGCCTTGCCCGCATCGGGAATTCCGAACGGCGCGGGCCATTGGGTTTCTGATCCATCCGACCGGATGTTGCATGCCCGAGTGCAGGGAAACAAACTGGGGACCTTTGACGCCTACTTCGACACCAAGGGCGTGGAAGAAGTATGGGCCGGGCAGACGAGAACGGTTGACGGGCAGACGTTCTATGATCTCTGGACGTCTTTCACACCGCAAAGCGACAACGGCCAGCGCACTGGTCGAGCGGCCATGACTCGCGGGGAAGACGTCGTCGTCTCACGCTACAAAATTCGCGCGCAGGTCACGCCGCCTACCACGCTCTCCGCTGATGCCTCGCTGCAGATGGAAGCACGCCGGAGCGGCGAACGAACTGTTTACTTCGAGCTCTCCCGCTTCCTCCAGGTGAAGCAGGTTGAGGTTGATGGCCGCGCCGTCGAGTTCATCAATAATCCCGCGATCGACGGGAGCCAGCTCTCGAGAAGAGGGAACGACCTGGTAGCGGTCGTCTTTCCCGAACCGTTGCGAGAAGGGCAGATGGTGAATTTGCGATTCGTCTATAGCGGCGCCGTTCTATCTGAAGCTGGTGGCGGGCTTCTGTATGTAGGTGCGCGAGGCACATGGTATCCCAACCGAGGTTTAGCGATGGCGGATTTCGATCTCGAGTTCGGCTACCCACCCGGCTGGACGTTGGTTGCCACCGGCAAACGAGTGGCGAGCGAAGAACACGGCACTGCAGAGAACGCTGCTAGCTCCGAGGAGCAAACCTCGCACTGGATTACCGAACGTCCCATCGTTCTCGCTGGCTTCAATCTTGGACGATACGAAATGGCTAGCGCCAGAGCGGGCGATGTAACGGTCAAGGCGTACGCGGCTCGCGCCATGGAAAAGGCCTTTCCCAGGCCCTCGGCCACAGTGGTAAATCCCCCGAGTCCACGCGATCCACGCCTGAACGTCGATCCCATCCTGCATCAGGCGATCGTGCCATCGCCCGCACGCAACGCCCAGGCCGTGGCGGATGGCGGAGCGCGCGCAGTGGAGTACTATTCCGCTCGCTTCGGACCGTACCCGTACAGTTCCCTCGAACTGACGCAGATGCCGGGCCGAATGAGCCAAGGGTGGCCGGGCCTGGTGTTTCTCTCCAGCTTCGCATTCCTCACCCACGACCAGGCCGAGGATTTGAGCGGCAGCCCTCTGGAAAGCGCGTTGGCGGGGTTAACCCTGCCGCACGAGACGGCTCACCAGTGGTGGGGCGATCTGGTGGGCTGGCAGAGTTATCGCGATCAGTGGATCGTGGAGGCTTTGGCGAACTACTGCGCATTGATGACTCTTGAACGGGACAGGCCAGCAGATGTGCGCGCCATCCTCGAACGTTATCGCGAGGAGCTTGCACAGAAAAACAAGAACGATGAAGCGTTGCGCGACGCTGGACCTGTAACACTCGGATTGCGGCTCAGTTCATCTCACTTTCCGAACGGCTATGAAGCCATCAGCTACGGCCGCGGCACGTGGTTGTTTCACATGCTGCGCAACATGCTGCTCGACACCGAAAGCGGCCGTGCGGCTCACTCCGAACGTGGCCCGTTCGATCCGGATGAGCCTTTTGTCCGTACGCTGCGTAAGGTCCGCGAGCGCTATGCCGGCAAATCCATCAGCACCAGCGAATTGTTTGGCGTGTTCGAAGAAGATCTGCCGAAGCCTCTCTGGTACGAAGGCCACAAATCCCTGGATTGGTTTGTGCGTAGCTGGGTGGAGGGAACGTCTCTTCCGGTTTTCAGTCTGCACAACGTGAAGTACGAGAAACGGGCTAACGGAACCGAGGTGACTGGAACCATTCAACAAAAAGAGACACCGCAGGACTATGTATCGCCCGTGCCAGTCTACGCACTCGCGGCGGACCAAAAAGTTCTGATCGGCACCGTGCTGGCTGACGGTCCCGAGACAAAATTTAAGCTCGCCGCTCCAGCGGGCACTCGGAAAGTCGTTCTGGACCCCTACCAGACGTTGCTAAGCGCGCCGCGAAACCAATAGAAAACTAGCGCTGCCGAGGCGAAGCCTCCGGAATGGCAGGCAACGGCTTAGGGAGTGTTAGTACAGCGGTCGGAGCCGTGGGATTCGCTTCGCTTTGCGCAACTCCGGCCGACGGCGCGGGCCTTTTCGTGGAGGTGCGCCCGAGGATTACAACGTCTACACGCCGGTTCTGCGCGCGGGCTTCCGGATTATCGTTGCTGTTCACGGGGTGATATTCAGCGTAGCCGGCCGCTGATAGTCGTTCCGGCGCAAATCCGTACTGCACGATCAACAGTCGAACCAGTTCCGGCGCGCGGGAGGTTGAGAGATCCCAGTTGTCACTGAACTTCGCATTGTGAATGGGCTTGTTGTCAGTGTGGCCTTCGATCCGGCCGCGATAGGGGCGCTCGGCCAGCAGCCAGGCGATTCGGCTGAACGCTGAAGCGATGTCTCGCGGATCTTCGCAGAGCCGCTATCAAAGAATCCGATCTCCCGCAGGCTCACCACAAGGCCGTCTGGCCCACAGTCACAGCCACTTCGTTCTTTTTGATCTCGGACGCGAGTGCGTCCTCAAGTTCTTGGCGCAGACCGGACAGGTCGCCATTTTCAGAGGCGCCCGGAAGCGCCTTGACCGACGCGAGGTGGCCCAGTGCTGCGCTACGCTCCGCATCTTCGATCGCCTGAACCGTGTTGAAGGAGATTGGCTGAGACGGGTCCGCCACAACTACGTTGCCGGACCCTGGAAAAACACCCAACTGCTGCAAGGCGGCCTGAATCGCCGTCGCGAGTTTGCCGACCTTACGCTGATCGACCTGCGACGAGGAATAACCCGAGGTATTGAGGTTGGCAAGATTATTGGCGACGATTTCAAGGGTCTGGGTTCGAGCCCTCAGTCCCGCGCAGGCTGCGTAGTATCCGCTGTCCACAGTGCAATGCTCCGGACATTGTCCAAGCACGCACCGCGCCAAACGGGAAACCGCCAATGTCGCGAAAACATTGGTTGCACAGCCCGGTGAAGAGCACGAAAGATTAGAAAACTCCCAGGTGGGAAGACATGAGGAAGATTCTGCCGGACGGTTGCGCGTCCACCCGGCAAAATCTTCCGGCCTGCAGGAGTATCAGGCCAACCTCGTTCTCCGACTACTTCATCGTCTGCAAGCCGCCAGCACTTGCATAGGGCATATCGGCGAGGCCTTGGCGGAACTTTACCGACCTTTTGCACAGGGACGCTTCAACTGGGCGGAAACTCGCACTGCAGTCTGGCGATTGCGGCGGCACACTGCGCTGCAATACTCAACCTTCTCCCATTCCCGTGCAGTTCTGCGATTAAACTCGATGGACTCGCCGCACACCTTGCACGCCTTCACGGTCGAACTCCGCCGTTTAAAAGCTACAACGCTGTTGCTCGATTCAGACATAGGACGTTTACGGTTTTCGAAACCAGGCACCTTGGTTTTCAACCGCACACTTATTTGATCCGCCAGGCCCCGGATTGGTGACGAGAAATTTCTCCTTCATGTCCGGCGGGCGGACAAAGCGGCCAGCCTGCCAAATCGGTTCAGTGCCAGCAAAAATCCCGAGAATTGAATATCATTGAAGGTTGCGCATTCTGTGTGGGGGAATTCATACGTGTCTCAGACGCAAACCGATGGTTTAGAAGTCCTGGAAACTCGAGAGTGGCTGGACTCTCTCGATTACGTGTTGTCGAGAGGCGGGCCAGACCGGGCAGGCCGCCTCCTGCAGCAACTGGCTCTGCACGCCCGTCGGGCTGCCGGCCTGAATCTCCCGTTTACGGCGACCACTCCGTACCAGAACACAATTCCCTCCAAGACACAGGCTCCCTTTCCGGGAAGCCAGGAAATGGAACGTCGGATCAAGAGCCTGGTGCGCTGGAACGCCCTGGCCATGGTGATCCGCGCCAACAAGATTCAGGAAGGCATCGGCGGGCACATCTCGACGTTTGCTTCCGCAGCCACGCTATATGAGGTTGCTTTCAATCATTTTCTGCATGCCAAGACCGAAGAAGGCGATCGCGACATCGTGTACTTTCAGGGACACGCAGCCCCTGGCATCTACTCGCGCGCGTTTCTCGAAGGACGTATTCCGAAAGAGAAACTCGAAAACTTCCGTCGCGAATTGAAGCCCGGGGGCGGACTCTGTTCTTATCCGCATCCCTGGTTAATGCAGGACTTCTGGGAATTTCCCACCGTTTCAATGGGTCTCGGCCCGATCCAGGCGATCTACCACGCTCGTTTCATCAAGTACCTCGAGAATCGCGGCCTGAAGACAACCACGGGCGGAAAAGTATGGGCCTTCATGGGCGACGGCGAAATGGACGAGCCCGAGTCGCTCGGTTCGATCACGCTCGCCGCCCGCGAGCGGCTCGACAACCTGATTTTTGTCGTCAACTGCAACCTGCAGCGTCTCGACGGGCCGGTGCGCGGCAACGGCAAGATCATTCAGGAACTGGAAGCGATCTTTCGCGGCGCCGGATGGAATGTGATTAAAGTCATCTGGGGCAGCGACTGGGACACCCTCATTCAGAATGATCGCGACGGCCTGCTCGTTCGCCGCATGGGCGAGATCAGTGATGGCCAATATCAGAAATATTTTGTCGAAAGTGGAGCTTACTTCCGGCAGAACTTCTTCGGCACCGATCCGCGCTTGCTCAAAATGGTCGAGCACCTGTCGGACGAGCAGCTTTCTCGCATGCGCCTCGGCGGACACGATCCCATCAAAGTGCACGCTGCCTACAAGTCAGCGGTCGAACACCCAGGAAGTCCGACGATTATCTTAGCCAAGACCATCAAGGGTTATGGCTTGGGCGAGGCGGGCGAAGGCAAAAACATCACCCACCAGCAGAAGAAGCTCAACGAAGACGAGCTGAGTATGTTCCGCTCGCGTTTCGGCATTCCAATCCCAGACGACGAGCTCCACGGAGCCCCGTTCTACCGTCCTTCCGACGACAGTGCCGAAATCAAGTACATGCAGGAGCGCCGCAAGCAACTCGGTGGTTACATGCCCGAGCGCAAAGTGCGCGCCACGCCTCTAGCCCACGTTCCGGAAACTCACTTCGAGGAGTTCTACAAAGGCACCGATGGCCGCGAAGTTTCGACGACGATGGTCTTCGTTCGCTTGCTCGCGAAACTGCTGCGCGATCCTGAGATCGGCAAGCTGATCGTGCCGATTATCCCTGATGAAGCCCGCACCTTTGGCATGGAGGCTTTGTTCCGTCAGGTAGGCATCTACTCCAGTGTTGGCCAGCTTTATGAGCCGGTCGACATGGACACACTCCTTTATTACAAGGAAGCGAAGGACGGGCAGATTCTGGAAGAAGGGATCACCGAAGCCGGATCGATGTGCTCGTTCATCGCGGCGGGGACCGCGTACTCGAATCACGGCATCAACACGATTCCGTTTTTCATTTACTACTCGATGTTCGGATTCCAGCGCATCGGTGACCTGATCTGGGCGGCGGCCGATATGCGCACGCGTGGCTTCCTGGTTGGGGGCACCGCCGGACGCACAACCCTAGCTGGGGAAGGCTTACAGCACCAGGACGGCCACTCGCACGTGCTCGCCCTCAGCGTCCCGAACTGCCTGGCCTACGATCCTGCCTTCGCTTACGAGATCGCCGTCATCATTCAGGACGGCATCAGGCGGATGTACGTTGACGGCGAATCCATCTTCTACTACCTCACCGTCACCAACGAACCTCTGCCCATGCCAGAGATGCCCTCCGGAAGAGACGTGCGCGAGGGAATTCTGAAAGGGCTCTACCGATTCAAGGGTAGCGATAAAAAAGACGCCAAGCTGCGCGCCCAACTCTTCGGCAGCGGCACCATCATGTTCGAAGTACTCAAGGCGCAAAAGATTCTCGAGGACAAATACGGCGTCAGCGCCGACGTATGGAGCGTCACCAGCTATAAGGAACTGTATCGCGAAGCCAACGATTGCGAACGCTGGAATCTGCTCCATCCCGGAGAGACACCGCGCGTGCCGTTTATCACGCAAACGCTGCAAGACGCGCCCGGCCCGTGCGTCGCGGCGTCCGATTATATGAAGGTGTTGCCCGAGAGCATCGCGCGCTGGGTACCGGGCCGGCTGGTTTCGCTGGGCACCGACGGTTTCGGACGTAGCGAGAATCGTGTCGCCCTGCGGGACTTTTTCGAAGTCGACGCCAAGCACATTGTGCTCGCGACCCTGAGCGCCCTGGCTCGCGAAAACCAGATCAAGATCGAAACCGTGCAGCAAGCCGTGAAGGATCTGGGCATCAATCCCGAAAAGCCGAACCCGGCCATCAGCTAAGAAAGGTTTAGGACAGTGACGGAATTTAAACTGCCCGAGCTGGGCGAAAATATTGAGCAAGGCGATCTGGTACGCCTGATGATCGCGCCCGGCACCGACATCAAAGAAGGCCAGCCCGTGATGGAACTGGAAACGGACAAGGCCCTCATTGAAGTTCCGTCGTCGGTCAGCGGTGTCGTCAGCGAGATTCGCGTCAAGGAAGGCGACAAGCTCAAGGTCGGACAAGTCATCTTCACGGTTGAAAACAGAACTGGAGCAAAAGAGCCAGCGCAGAGAGTCCAAGCCCCCGCCGAAGATTCTGCACCGCCGAGTGCGGTAGCAAAAGCGTCCGCCGATGGAGCGGCGGGCGTCCCCGCCCGCCGGGACGGGCGAGACGCCCGTCCCTCCACCGACACGCCTGCCCCAATTGTCGAAAGACGCGCCTCAGCCACGAAGGTAGCCTCCGAATTCAAGCTTCCGGAACTCGGCGAAAACATCGACCAGGGCGACCTGGTCCGTCTCATGATCACGCCCGGCGCGAAGGTCTCTGAAGGTCAGCCGGTGATGGAGCTCGAGACCGACAAGGCCGTCGTCGAAGTTCCGTCCTCGATCAGCGGAGTCGTGAAAGAGATCAAAGTCAAAGAGGGCGAAAAGGTCAAAGTCGGCCAGGTCATCTTTACACTTGAGGGAGGTGCACAAGCACAACCCACCAAGCCCACCGCTGAACCAGTCGAGCATGTTTCCGGACAGCAGGCCGCCCGGCTCGCCTTCCACCTTGCAATGAAAGCCGAGGGCAAGACGGAAGAGCAGGCTCTTCCACCCGATCGCCCCCAGGCCGCGCCGGCTACTTTCACCATGCCCGTGCAGCTTGGCAAAGTGGCGGGCACCGAGCATCGCGATCCCGTTCCGGCCGCGCCGCATGTGCGCCGGCTGGCTCGGGAATTGGGGCTCGACATCTACAATGTTACGGGCTCAGGCCCGGGCGGGCGCATCAGCGAAGATGATGTGAAGGCTTTCTCTAAGGCCACGTTGGCCGCGGCCGTCTCGGCTGCACAATCGCCGCAGGCCTCGCGTCTCGCTGAACCTAAGCTCCCCGATTTCACCAAGTGGGGCAAGGTCGAACGCGTCTCCATGCGCGGCGTGCGTCGCAAGACCGCCGAGCATCTCCGCGAAGCCTGGGTCACGATTCCGCATGTCACGCAGCACGATCGCGCCGACATCACCGAGCTTGAACAGCTACGCGCGAAGTTCGCTCCCCGGGCCGAAGAAGCTGGCGGCAAGATGACCGTCACCGCCATCGCGCTCAAAGTCTGCGCCTCCGCATTGAAAGTCTTCCCGCAATTCAACGCCTCCATCGACATGGAAAAGGAAGAAATCGTCTACAAGCAGTACATCAACATCGGTGTCGCCGCTGACACGGATCGCGGTTTGCTCGTTCCTGTAATCCGCGATGTCGACAAGAAGAACATCGTGGAACTCGCGGCCGAGCTTTCGCAACTCTCGAAGAAGGCACGCGACAAGAAACTCACGCCCGACGAGATGGAAGGCGGAACCTTCACCATCACGAATCTGGGTGGCATTGGCGGCACGGCCTTCACACCGATCGTTAATCATCCGGAAGTCGCCATTCTTGGTCTCTCGCGCGGCAGGATGGAACCGGAGTGGATCAACGGCAAATTCGAACCGCGGCTGATCCTGCCGCTGTCGCTTTCGTACGATCATCGGCTGATCGATGGCGCCGATGCGGCCCGCTTCCTGCGCTGGATCGCAGAAGCGTTCGAGCAACCATTCCTGCTGTCGGTTCAGGGCTGATTCTTAAGGACCACGAAATTCATGGCAGAAAATTCCAGCTTGCATCTCGCAGTTGTGGGCGGCGGACCGGGTGGTTACGCCGCCGCTTTTCTCGCGGCCGACCTCGGCATCAAAGTGACCCTCATCGATCCCGAAGTCAATCCGGGCGGCGTCTGCCTGTATCGCGGATGCATTCCGTCCAAGGCGCTGCTGCACGTCGCCAAGCTCATTGAAGAATCTCACCAGGCGAAGAATTGGGGCATCGAGTTTGCCGATCCCAAGATCGACCTCGCGAAGCTGCGCGGTTGGAAGGAAAGCGTAGTCCAGCGCCTCACGGGCGGACTGGGCCAGCTTTCCAAGCAGCGCAAGGTGCAGTACGTGCAAGGACGGGCCGGGTTTGAGAACTCAACCACATTGCGCGTCACCAAAGCGGATGGCAGCGCCGAGTCAATGCGCTTCGATCGCATTCTACTGGCCACCGGCTCACGCCCCGCGGTGCTCCCCGCTCTCAAGATCGACAGCCCACGCATGCTGGATTCAACCGGCGCGCTCGATCTGAAAGACATCCCAAAGACTCTGCTGGTGGTGGGCGGGGGTTACATCGGACTCGAACTCGGCTCCGTCTACGCGGCGCTGGGGACGCGCGTGACTGCGGTCGAAATGTTGTCGGGCCTTCTGCCGGGAGCGGACCGCGATCTCGTCCTGCCACTGCACAAGCGCCTGGAGAAGATGTTCGATGGCATCCTGCTGAATACGACCGTGAAATCGCTGAAGGAAGAAAGCGGAGGCATTCGCGCCACCTTCGATGGTGCCGATGTGAAAGAGCGAGAGAAGGTGTTCGACAAAGTTCTGGTATCAGTTGGACGCAAGCCGAACTCGGAAATTTCCGGCCTTGACAAGACGCAAGTTAAGGTCAGTCCCAAGGGATTCATTCAGGTCAACAAGCAACTGCAAACCGACGACCCTTCCATTTACGCGATCGGCGATGTGGTCGGCGAACCTATGCTTGCGCATAAAGCATCCCACGAAGGCCGAACTGCCGTCGAAGCCATCGCGGGACACAGGGTCGCCTTCGAACCCCATGCGATTCCTGCAGTCGTTTTCACCGATCCCGAAATTGCCTGGGCGGGACTGACCGAAACGCAAGCCAAACAAGCAGGCCGCGAAATTGCCGTGGCGAAATTCCCCTGGGGCGCGTCCGGTCGTGCAATCACTCTCGATCGCCCCGAAGGCATGACGAAGCTGATCCTCGATCCGAAATCGGAGCGCGTACTGGGTGTCGGCATCGTGGGGGCGGGAGCAGGCGAGTTGATTGCCGAAGGCGTGCTGGCTATCGAAATGGCAGCACTGGCCGGCGATCTGGAACTCACCATCCACCCGCATCCGACGTTATCGGAGACAGTCATGGAGGCCGCCGAGGTCTTCTTCGGCACGAGCACGGACGTCTATCGCCCGAAGAAAGCGTAGCGCCGGCAACTTGCCGGCAGTCCCGAGGGCGTCTCGCCCTCGGCTTGATCGTATCGAGCTGCCAAGGGAAGTCAGATGAATCACGTTCTTAGAACAGTCTCGCTTCTCGCTCTGATCTTTTCGTGCACAATCTCGGCTTGGTCGCAGGGCTCCATCACCCAGATCCTGCAACCAAACGGCAAAGACAAACCTCCTGCCGCTCCTGACCCTCTCGGTCGCGAAACTCCGAACGGCACTCTCTTCGGATTCTTGCAAGCCGTGCAGGCGGAAAACTACACGACCGCCGCGCAGTATCTGCAAATGAGTCCCGCGCGCCGCTCCGTCCTGGGCGCGCAGGTAGCCACGGAACTCAAGACGGTTCTCGATATCGCTTTCGTCGGAAGCTTGCGAACCATCAGCACGAACCCCGAGGGAACGCCGCAACCCGGCATCCCTCCCGATCACGAGCGGGTAGGCACGCTTTCGGTCGACGACAGCGAAGTCGACGTCATCCTGATTCGTGTAACTGACCCGAACGCCGGTAGGATCTGGCTCTTCTCCAGCGACACGTTGTCACGAATACCCGAACTCTACGAGCAAGTCGAAGCCCACCAGGTGGAGACCCACGTCCCGAGGGTGCTCGTCCAATGGCACTTCCTCGGGATGTCGGCTTGGCTGTGGCTTGCCCTTTTGGTCGCCATCCCAGTCGCCGCTGTCCTGGCGTGGATTCTTATCGAACTCGTCGTCTTCCCGCTGATGTGGTGGCGCGGCATCCGCAAGCAGCCGCAACTCGCCGATTGGCGCAAAGTATCTGGCCCCGTCTGGCTCGTGCTGGGCGTGATGATTCACCGCATCCTGGTCAGCTTTCTGGGAATGCCGCTGCTGCACCGCCACTACTACTACATGACGGCACGGGTGGTATTCATCACGGGCATCGGATGGTTGGCGCTGCGCGCTCTTTCCCGTGGCATGCAGCGGCTCCGCGATCGGGCTATTGCGCGTGGTCACACCGGCACTGGGTCGCTCGTGCTCCTCGGTCAGCGGGTCGCGAAAGCGTTGGTCGTGATCGCTGCAGCCCTGGCCGTACTGGGAGTGCTGGGCTTCAACCTGACCACCGCCCTCGCCGGCCTCGGTATCGGCGGCCTGGCCATCGGTTTCGGAGCGCAGAAGACCATCGAAAATTTGTTCGGCGGAATCTCTCTGCTGGGCGATGAGGTGATTCGCGTCGGCGACACCTGCAATTTCAACGGGCGTGTGGGCACGATCGAAGACATCAGTCTGCGCTCCACCCGCATTCGCACCGTCGAACGGACGGAACTCTCCATTCCCAATGGCGCCCTGGCGACGATGAACATCGAGAATCTCTCGCGGCGCGACAAATTTCTCTTCAATCCTAATCTTGGACTACGGCCCGAGACCACGCCCGATCAGTTGCGTTACGTGCTCAGTGCAGCGCGCCGGATGCTGTATCAGCATCCCAAAGTCGAAACCATCAGCGCCCGTATTCGCCTGTCCGGACTCGAACAAGGCTGGCCCGTGCTCGAAGTATTCACCTACGTCCTAACCCACGACGGGAACGAGTTCCCGGCAATTCGCGAAGACATTCTGTTGCGGTTGATGAACATCGTCGAAGATGCAGGCACGGGGTTCACTTTCCCGTCGCAGAATGTTTACCTTGGACGCAATCCAAGCATTGACAAGACCAAAGCCGAACAGGTAGAGGCGCAGGTCCAGGAGTGGCGGGATCAGAGACAATTGCCGTTCCCCGACTTTACTCCATCGGAAATTGCCGAAATCCGTGATTCACTCCCGTATCCAGCGCCAGAATCAGCGGTCAATCGCGATAACCGATAGGAGTTCCATGGCAACTTGCCGAAGTGACAACCCCCGCTCGGGTGAGGACTGCGAGCCTCTTTTACCCGACCAATCGAAGCTCCGCTATTTTTCTGCAGTCGCTCGGATTTTCATGGCGCTGCTGCTTCTCTGCGCAACACCTTTGCTTCAGGAGATCCTGATGGCCCAGTCCGTAGCCGGCTCCAAGCCCACTGACCCCCTGACCTCGGCCCAACTGAACGACTCCATGCGAAAACTGGAGACTGAACTACTCGAAAAGTATGGCCAGGCACAGAAGCCCCGACTCAGCTCTGGCCTTCACCAGGTCATGGAATTCTGGCGTCCGGAAGACGGCGATGCGGCCACCTTCGAATCTTTCGTGCGCACGAACTTTGCGGGCGATCAGGAGTCGCTCGACACGATGTTCATGCGCTTCCAGCGTCTGCTCGAACAACTCGACGGACACATGCACGAGATTTCCCGCGAGTTTGCCACGCAGCAAGACCTCGACCTTGGTCCAATCCGTTCTTACGACGAAGTCTTTGGCGGTTACGATGCCTCGGCTCACGTCATCGACGACTTCTTCCAAAACAAATTGGCTTTCATTGTCCTTTTGAACTTCCCGCTGACGACGCTCGATGAGCGAATCAACGATGGCCCCCACTGGACGCGCCGCCAGTGGGCGGAAACCCGGCTTGCCGAGCGCTTTTCGAAGCGTATTCCTGCCGATGTCAACCTGGCCATCGCTCAGGCGGGGGGCGATGCGGGCAACTACATCGCGCGTTACAACGTCTGGATGTATCACCTGGTGGACGGCAAGGGGCAGCGCATCTTCCCACCCAAGATGCGGTTACTCAGTCACTGGAATCTGCGCGACGAAATCAAGGCCGACTACGGTGACGCGCAGAATGGCCTCCCCAAGCAGCGCATGATTCAGCAAGTAATGGAGCGCATCGTCACCCAATCCATCCCGCAAGTGGTCATCGACAATCCCCAAGTCGATTGGAATCCGTTTACTAACGAAGTGAAGCCGGCGGCCGCGCAGGACTCTGATGGCCCTGCCAAGTCCGCTGCCAAAATCACGAACGCCTCCGAACCAGATTTGCGTTACGCGACTCTGCTGAAAACCTATCGCGCGTCGCGCATGGCCGATCCTTATTCGCCCACCGCGCCAACGCTGATCGATCGCCGCTTCAACGAAGATCGCGAGATTCCCGAAGAACGACTAAAGGCCATGCTTGAGCAGGTGCTCACCTCGCCGCTTGTTCCGCAGATTGCGAAACTGATCGAATCTCGGCTCGGACATCCGCTTGAGCCTTTTGATGTCTGGTATGCAGGCTTCCGTCCGGGCAGCATGTACAGCGAAGCCGAACTCGATGCCTCGGTCGCGAAAAGGTACCCCACGCCCGAGGCCTATCAGAAAGACATTCCGAATCAGCTTGTGAAGCTGGGGTTCGCCCCCGAGCGCGCTCGCTACGTTGCCGACCACATCATCGTCGACCCGGCACGCGGCTCCGGCCACGCCATGGGTGCCGAGATGCGCTCAGAGAAATCCCACCTCCGCACCCGGGTCGAAAAGACCGGTATGAATTACAAGGGCTTCAACATCGCTGTGCACGAGATGGGGCACAACGTCGAACAGACGTTCTCGCTCAACGACGTCGACTACACACTGCTGCAGGGCGTCCCTAACACCGCATTTACGGAAGCGCTGGCCTTCGTGTTTCAGGCTCAGGATCTCGCGTTGCTCGGGCTGGCCTCTCCGGACCCGAAAAACGATGCCCTGAAGACGCTCAACGATTTTTGGGGGACATACGAGATCGCGGGAGTCGCGCTCGTCGACATGGCCGTCTGGCACTGGATGTACGACCATCCCGAAGCGACGCCCGCGCAGCTGCGCGACGCTACCATCAAGATCGCAAAAGACATCTGGAACCAGTACTACGCGCCCGTCTTCGGCAAAAAGGACGTGGTATTGCTCGCCATTTACTCGCACATGATCGACTCGTTCCTCTATTTACCTGACTACCCGATCGGCCACCTCATTGCGTTTCAAATCGAGGAACAGATTAAGAAGTCGGGGAGCATCGGCCCGGAATTCGAGCGCATGGCAAAGATGGGCCGTGTAACTCCCGACCTGTGGATGGAGCACGCCACCGGCAAGCCGGTCTCCGCAGACGCGCTGTTGGCGGCCACAAGCGAGGCGTTCAAGCAGGTCAGCCAGCCATGAAGTGGGGAAAACTCACCTTGCCCTGTCGCGAAAAAACGGGAAAAATGGCAGGAACGGGAAGGGCCCGACTTCAGTCGGGGCGGAGGCTGAATCTCAAATACAGGCTTTAGCCGCTGAGGTTTGCTGCTTCTAACTCTCACCCCCCGACGAAACTGTGACCACTTCCAACAACGTCCGCGTCACTCTGCCCGCGCGTTTGCGCTCGGGACTCGTCACTCGTAGCTCACAGCTCCCGCCCCTTACTCTCGTAACTTGCCGCTCTGCAAGTTGCTTCGTAGCATCGACTTGCTATGGCGACACGTGCGTTCCTTTTATGCGGTGACGAGAAAGCCGTCCAGGCCGTCACCCAAATCCTCGATGAATTAGAAGTCAGCTTTGAGCATTCCAGCGAGCCGGCGTTTTCCCTGAAACGCTTGGCCACACAACGTTTTGACCTCCTCATCGTGGACTGCGATAACGCCCAGAATGCGACACAGGTGTTTAACAGCGCGCGCGCCTCGAATCTGAATAAGACGTCGATTGCGATTGCAATCGTTGAAGGCAAAGCCGGTGTCCCGAACGCGTTTCGCCTCGGAGCCAGCCTGGTTCTTACCAAGCCCGTGTCGCTCGAACAGGCTCGCAACACTCTGCGTACCGGAATCGGCATGACGCGCAAGGATGCGCCAGAAGCGAAACCGAGCACGCCTGCTGCCACGCTCCCCGCAACTCCTGTTCAGACGACTAACGCACCGACGATTGCAGTTCCAGTAGCTACCCAGCCACCAGCCCCTCCAGTGGTCGCCCCGCGTCCACCGGCAATACCAACCGTGCTGACGCCTGTGCCCCCGGCGCCCCCCGCGACCAAGCCCGTCGCCGAAGCGCCACAATTGACAGTCGCACCGCCGCCCGCTGAGAAGCCCGCCGTTACGCGCCCAGCGATGGTGCCGGTCATCCCGAAGGCCCAGGAACACAAACCTGCTCTTACGAACTTTACGGAGTCCTCTGCACCTACGCTCTCGCCCACTCCCGTCACTGCCAAGAGCACAACGGCGTCTATGACTCCGAATTCCGAGCCAAAGAATTTCGATTCTGTTTTCAAAACGCCCGTTCTGGATGAAAAGAAGTCGAAGGCCACGGGCTCTGATTTAAAGGCGGAGTCCAAAACCAAAGCCGACTCCAAGCCGGAGACTGAGAAGATTGGCCCCTCGTTGAGCATCGTCGATCCACTGGCCGAGGAAGACGCCCTCGATCCTGTGAGAGATCATGGCGTGCCCTCATTCGGCGCGATCGGCAAGGACTCGTTTGCTGGCCTGGATTCGGACGCACCTCGCAAGGGCAAGGGTTGGCTGATTGCCGCAATCGTTCTGCTGTTCGTGGGCGCGGGTGTTTATGGCGCATGGGCCACGCAACCGGAATTCAAGAAATTCGTCGCCTGGGAGTATCTGAATACGATGAGCAAAATTTCGGCTCTTCGTGGCCAGGCCCCGGCTGTTGCGCAAAAGCCCGCAGCCCCGGCGCCGGTGCCAGCTGCCGTCGCGCCTGCACCATCGTCAACAACTCCCGACCCCGGGACCACAGGGAGCATGCCGGTAGATCCGGCTGCAACACCTGGTGCAGCCACAACACCTTCAACCGGCACGGGATCAAACGCGCCTGCTGCTGAATCCAATACAACGTCGCCTTCTTCAGAAGCGCCGCCCGCGAAAGGCGCTAGCGTGCAACCGGCCAAGCAGGACACGACCACAAATCACTCGCCAGCGACTGCGACCTTGGTGCCCACCAGTCTTCCGGCGACACCAGTGGCCAAAGCACCGAGCAGCGAACTACTCGAAGTTCCTGAAGATTTTGCTGACGATCAAATCGTGCATCGCGTACACCCGACTTATCCCAAGCAGGCACGTGCACGCAAACTGCACGGAACTGTCGTTCTCGAAGCGATTGTGAACAAGAAGGGTTCGGTGGATTCCCTGCAACTGGTTTCCGGCGACTCACTGCTCGCGCAAGCGGCCGCCGACGCAGTCAAGCAATGGAAGTACAAGCCGTACCTGCACAACGGTGAGGCGACTGAGTTTCAGACGAAGATCACCATCGACTTTAAACTGCCCTAAACAGGGCAGATGCAATGCCTCCCCTCTAGCCCGTTCCTCTCCCCGGGCACGCGCGCAAGTCCCATTACTGCCGTAACTTGCCGCACTTGGCACCTGTACCTAGGATGACGCTATGGGTTACCAGGCATTACTGTTCTGTCCCGACGAAAAGACCGCGCGCACAGTCACGCAGGTCCTGAGCGAACTCGACTTCACGATCGAGCCTTGCAGCGAGCCGTTCGCCGCCGTCAAGAAGCTCACCACTCAGCATTTCGACGCGGTCGTCGTGGACTGTGACAATGAACAGAATGCCACGTTGCTGTTTAAGAGTGCGCGCAACTCAAGCTCAAACCAGTCGTCATTAGCCGTTGCGGTAGTCGAAGGACAAGCCGGAGTTGCAAAGGCATTCCGCATCGGCGCCAACCTGGTGCTTACCAAACCAATCAACGTGGAACAGGCAAAAGGCACGCTGCGCGTAGCGCGCGGCCTTCTGCGTAAAGGAACCGAGCCACCGAAAGCAGCCGCACCGGCAGCTTCTGCGGCTCAACCTTCTGCGATCAAGCCGGCCGCGCCGCCTTCAAGACCCGCCACTCCTTCACCGACAGCCGCGCCAACCGCGACTCGCAAGCCTGCAGCCCCAACGATGTCGGCGAGCAAACCGACTCCTTCGATTCCGGCCATCGCGGCATCGATACCAGTTCTCGATCTGGATGATCAGGATTCGGATTCGATTCTTGATGCCGATCACGATGAGCCCGTGGTCGCGCAGCCCACGCTCGAAACGAAAGCCGCACCAGTATCTGCAACGTCGGCCGCAAGTGGTACGAGCAAGTTTCCGTGGCAGCCGAGTCCGAAAATGGCAGAGCCGATGGCATCGGCGCTACGCCGCGCCGCTGAAGCCGCCGGCCAGGTGGAAGCGCCTGAAGAAGAACCGGCACTTCCGCTCGTCGCACCACCTGCTCCTGAAAAGCGTCCCATGTCAGGCGCGATGTTCCAGGCACAAGGGCATGCCGCCGCTCCAGCGCGCGCTCCCGAAAAGCCTGCCGCGGTCGCACCGCCCCCTGTTATCGAGGAACCGGTTGCGCCCAAAAAGGCTCCGGTTAAGGAAATCTCCGAACCGCCAGCGGAAAAATTTGCTGCGGTTGACACAACGCGCGATGACGTTCCACCGCCAACCTTTTTCCCGGGCGCCTACGATGCGGACGAAGAAGAAAGCGGTGGCAAGACAAGAGCACTCATCATCGTCGCCGCAGTTGTTCTGTTGGCCTCTTCGGCGGGATATCTCGGCTGGAAGAACATGAGTGGCTCAAAGGCATCGGCCTCCACTGCAACTACACCGGCTGCATCGGCGCCCATGACGAGCGCGCCGGCTCCGGAAGCCGCCGCGCCCCGTGCATCGACTCCCGCGTCGCAACCCGAAGCCACCGACATCAATCTCAGTCCCACAACTTCCTCGACCCATACTTCGACGTCTCCTTCGACGACATCGATCAAGCCCGGCACCAAGCCGTCTGCAGGCGTGACGGAGTCCACGGAGCCCGAGCCGGAAGTTACGCAGCGGCTCATCGTGAAAAACGACACACGGCACGTCGCTCCTCAGCCTTCTCAGCAAGAAGCGGAACCAGTGCAGGCACCGAGCGCGATCGGCTTGGAGACAACGACCGACACCAAATCACTGGCGAGTATCAGCAGCGCCGGCGTGAAGACCGCCAAACCTGCTGCGCAATTGCTGCGGGTCTCGCAGGGCGTCATGGAGGGCTTGGTCCTGAAGCGTGTGCAGCCACGTTATCCGTCGCAAGCATTGCAGATGCGGATCCAGGGTTCGGTTCAATTGCAAGCGACCATCAGCAAGACCGGGGACATCGAAAATCTCAAAATTGTTAGCGGCGATGCCGTGCTGGGACGAGCCGCGGTTGAAGCTGTACACCAGTGGAAGTACAAGCCGTACTACCTCAACGGCGACCCCGTGCCGATCGAAACTCAGATCCTGGTGAACTTCAAACTTCCCAACTAGTCACCCTAAAGAGCTCTGGCAGGGACTGCGCGAGGCGAAGTTGCTCGCGCAGTTTTGTTTTAGCAAACAGTGTTGTTCACGTGGGGCAAACGCCCTAGTGGTATTCCTGAAGCAAGTTGGACCGTCGACCCGATTCGCGACGCCCCTGGCATTGCTGACAATAATTCTGACTTAACAATTCTTAAAGGAGCCCTGCTAATGTCTGACCTAAAAGGAATTCGCGTTGCTATTCTCGCCGCCGATGGAGTCGAAGAATCCGAACTCACGGAGCCCAGAAAGTTTCTGGACCAATTAGGAGCAGAAACTACCTTGATCTCGCCTAAGAGCGGGGAGATTCAGGCAATGCAACATGACGAGAAGGGGGAAATGATCGCTGTGGATCGCCAACTGGCGGGCGCGAACGCGACCGACTACGATGCCGTGCTTCTCCCCGGCGGAGCGATGAATGCTGATACGCTGCGCATGAGCGAAGAAGCACGTCGGTTCGTCCGTGAGGCCGATCGCGCTGAAAAACCCATAGCCGTGATCTGTCACGCGCCTTGGCTGTTGGCCTCTGCCGGTCTCGTAAAGGGACGCACGATGACGAGTTACCGAACGATTCAAGATGACTTACGAAACGCCGGTGCGGAATGGAAGGACGAAGAGGTCGTGCGAGACAAGAATTGGGTGACCAGCCGCCAGCCCTCCGATATTCCGGCCTTCAATCGTGCCTTCGCGGAATTGCTTACCAACGTCCTGCAGAAGAAGGCGGCTTAGAGCGTCGCCATCAGAAAACAAAAAGGGCGGCCTAGGGGCCGCCCACATTTGCACATCAGAAAGGCTAGGCGCGCGCCGGGCTTTCCCCGCCCTTGGCCAGCCCCGGACGTCCCGGTTCCGGCTTCAGGACCTGCTGCACTCCGTCATCCTTCGAAGGCAGTTTGACGGGGGGTAGTTCCTTGCCCTCCACGATCATCTTGATCTCATTCGCGTCCAGCACTTCGCGTTCGAGCAGTGCCACGGCGATCCTGGTAAGTACTTCGCGGCTGTCGGATAGCAGGACCTTCGCCTTGGCGTAACCTTCATCCACCAGCCGGCGCACTTCCATGTCGATCTTGATGGCGGTGTCTTCGCTATAGTCACGATGCTGCGCGATTTCGCGGCCCAGGAAGATCTGCTCCTCTTTTTTGCCGAAGGTCAGCGGACCCAGTGTGCTCATGCCCCACTCGCAAACCATCTTGCGGGCGAGCTCAGTGGCCCGCTCGATGTCGTTTCCAGCACCCGTGCTCATTTGGTTGAGGAACAGTTCTTCCGCCAGACGGCCACCCATCAGGATCGCAATCTCGGTTTCGAGATATTCCTTGGTGTAGTTGTGCTTGTCATCGATGGGCAACTGCATCGTGACACCAAGCGCCATGCCACGCGGAATGATCGTGACCTTGTGCACTGGGTCGGCATGCGGCAGTTTTACCGCGAGCAGCGCGTGTCCTGCTTCGTGGAAAGCCGTGACTTTCTTCTCCTCGTCGGAGAGGATCATCGACTTGCGTTCCACGCCCATCAGCACCTTATCTTTGGCCACTTCGAAGTCGTACTGCAACACCGCCTTGCGATTCTGGCGGGCTGCGCTCAACGCGGCCTCGTTCACCATATTAGCCAGGTCCGCGCCCGAGAATCCCGGAGTACCGCGAGCCAGCACGTTGAGTTCTACGTCTTCGGCAAGAGGAATCTTGCGGGTGTGCACGCGCAGAATCTCCTCGCGTCCGCGCACATCCGGCCGGTTCACTACGACACGGCGATCGAAACGTCCCGGCCGAAGCAGCGCCGGATCCAGCACGTCAGGCCGGTTGGTCGCGGCCATCAGAATCACGCCTTCGTTCGATTCAAAGCCGTCCATCTCGACCAGCAACTGGTTGAGGGTCTGCTCGCGCTCGTCGTGCCCGCCGCCCAGGCCTGCGCCACGGTGACGGCCGACCGCGTCGATTTCGTCAATGAAGATGATGCAGGGAGCATTCTTCTTGCCCTGCTCAAACAGATCGCGCACGCGGCTCGCGCCGACACCCACGAACATTTCGACAAAATCTGATCCGGAAATGGAGAAGAATGGTACGTTCGCTTCTCCGGCGACCGCGCGCGCCAGCAAGGTTTTGCCGGTTCCCGGAGGCCCTACAAGTAAAACGCCTTTAGGAATGCGTCCGCCCAGCTTTTGGAATTTTTGCGCCTCGCGCAGGAATTCAATGATTTCGCGTAACTCTTCCTTCGCCTCATCCACGCCCGCCACGTCTTTGAACGTGACTTTCTTCTGCTGCATGGAAAGCAATCGCGCCCGGCTCTTGCCGAACGAGAGCGCTTTGTTTCCGCCGGTCTGCATCTGGCGGATCATGAAGAACCACAAAGCCGCGAGAAGGATCAGAGGAGCCCAGGTCCCAAGCAGTTGCAGCGGCCAGCTGCCGTTCGTGACGTCACGAACAGTAATGTTGACACCCTTATCCCGTAGCGACTTGATCATGTCGGGATAATTGACGGGCGCCGTGGTGGTGAATCCGGAATTGTCCTTGAACTTTCCGCGCAGTTGTTGCGCGTCGATGGTTACCTCGCTCACGTTGCCTTGGTCGACATTGGTCAAGAACTCAGAAAAGTTGACCGGCTTTTCCGTCTTTGCCGAGCTGCCGGACCGTACCACTTGCCATAGGAGAATGGCCGATACCACGATGACCAGCCAGAAGATAACCGTCTTTACTGTCGAATTCACTCAGGACTCCTCGATGAAACAACCATGACCACGCGAACCATAGCCGGACCATGGCTGCTCTAGACTCATTAGATGCCATTCGCCGGTTCTTTGATTGGGCAATTACCCGAGACCGCCATTTTACCCGTTCCGCAGGCAAAAAAGCGGTGCATGTTCTTATGACTTAAGTCACAGGGCCAGTTTGGCTTGCAGCCGCCAGATATGGAAGATTCCGGTTGGTCTGTTCCGGACTCCCCAAACCATACCCGACCAGAAAGGCTTCGTCGACCAGGAACCCGAAATAGTCTGGCTGGAGTTGTACCCGTCGCGCCGACTGGCGGTCGAGCAGGGCCGCCAGTTTGACCGACGCTGCTCCTCTCGCCCGCAAGTCACTCATAAGAAACTCGCTTGTCACTCCCGAATGAACCAACCCCTCAACCAGCAAGACGTCTTTCCCGCGAATATCGAGTTCGTGGCTGAACAGGATTTCCAGTGTTTCTGACTCGGCGCTGGCCGCCTGCGTCCGGTAGCGCGGCTTCACGAACGTGCAGGTGAGGGGGACGTCCATGGCGCGGATCAGATCCGCGGTAAACATGAAGCTGTTTTCGAGAATGGCGAGCACGTGGACGGTTTTCCCCAGGTAGTCATCGGAAATCTGCCTCCCCATTTCCCGCACGCGCTTTTGAATCTGTTCGGCCGAAACGACAGACCGCAACGGCTCAACTCTTGAAGTTGTGCTCATGTCGTGGTGTGAGCCCCTTCCTCTCAACTGGCTTGTTCGTCTCAGTCTTCTCCCAACGGCCTTTCGCGGATCACAACCGCCATTCCCGGACCCTTCAACCGGTGCGATTCCAGCACGGCAAATCCCGGCACCCACAAGATCTCTTCGCCAGAAACTACGACTGGCCACGTTTTGCGGGCCGTTCCTGTGACGTGATGTTCCTGCAGCAATTCCTTAATCTTTTTAGCGGACTTGGTATGCGCCGGCCAGAAGCGGTCCCCCGGACGCCAGTTCCTCACGCGTAACTCTTTCGGCAAGAGCGACGGATCCAGAAGGTGATCGGGATTATATCCCGTCGTCTCTGCATCCACTTCCGTGCGCAACGCTTCTATCACAATGCCTGCTTCCGGCACTACGGCCCGACCGGGGATGGGCAACATGTATTCGTAGTCGTTCGGAATCCGCTCCTGGCTGCGCAGGTCGGGCGTTAGGAAGGTAAGCGCAGCGGGTTCTTGCGTGACACTCCATCCGAGAGGGAGTGAAAGGCTCTTCCCCGTACCATCCTCCTCGGAAGCGAAGCGCAGAATTTGCTCTACGTGCTTGAACTCGAGCGGGAAGCCTGCCAGTTCTCCGACTGCTTTAATCGCACGCCGCTGTACCGCTACCGGTTCTGCCAGGAGCCACATACGATCGAGGGTCGCATTCATCACCAAGGGCCCAGGCTGTTGCATCCGCTCGCGTAGGTCAGCGTTGAACGGTTGCAATTGCACCAACCCCTGGTGTCCTGACGTCGCCCACTCCGGCTCGGCCCAATGGATGGCCGTGCCCATCCATCCGGCTATTTCGTTTTGCCAGTAGTCTTCTTCGCCCCGCGCAATCTCGGCGAGTTCGCTCAAGGCCTGCTGCACGGCGGGATTGAACTGCCGCTCCAGCACCGGCATTACAGAATGGCGCATGCGGTTGCGAGTGAATTTCGCATCCAGATTGCCCGAGTCTTCGCACCATTTCTGGCCAATCTCTTTGAGATACTGCACGAGTTCCGCATGCCGCACGCCGAGCAGTGGGCGAATCACCTCGCCGGCAAACTCATCGTCCATTTCGATGTCAAAGACTGGGTAGATGCCCGCCAACCCGCGCATGCCGGATCCCCGCACCGCTCGCATCAGTACGGTCTCTGCCTGGTCGTCGAGCGTGTGTCCGGTCGCGACCTTGTCGAGTCTCGGACTCCCCTCGCCAGACGGGCTCATCAATTGGCCGAAAAACGAATAGCGGAGCTCTCGGGCAGCGGCTTCGACGCTGGTGCCTGAAGCCGCGGCCTCAGCTGCGGCATCGCCACTGGCTACGTGGAACTCGAGCTGCAGTTCTCGAGCCAGTTCTGCCACGAAGCGCTCTTCCGAATCCGACTCGGCTCCCCTCAGCTTGTGATTGAAATGAACGACCGACAAGACGATTCCAATCTCGCCGCGAAGGTCGAGCAAGATTCGCAGCAGCCCCACCGAGTCCGCGCCCCCGGAAACAGCCACACCAATCCGGGTTCCGGGCGCGAGTAGTTCCGTGCGCCGAATGTGCTCGAGCGCTTTTTGCGCCAGTTCATGCACGAAAACATAGTACAGCGTGCCGCCCTCACAATCGCCTCGCGGGCTGGGATACACTCGGGGCTGTGGGAGCGATCGATCAATTGGGGTTCAGCTTCCGGCCCCCCGAACGGCGCATTTGGACGGTGCGCGATCTGGTCGCCTCCGTTCGCACGCACATTGAACGCGAGTATGCCGACGCGTGGGTAGAAGGCGAAATCTCGAACCTGCGCGCGCAAAACTCCGGGCACCTCTACTACACGCTGAAAGACGAGAACTCGCAGATCAGCGTCGTAATGTTCCGCTCCTCGGCCCGGCTGCTGCGTTTTCGTCCCGCCGATGGAATGCAGGTGGTGGTGCGCGGCCGCGTCACGATCTACGAAGACCGCGGTCAACTGCAGATCATCGCCGAGTATGTCGAGCCGAAGGGCGCAGGAGCCCTCCAGATCGCCTTCGAGCAACTCAAAGCCAAGCTGACCGCCGAAGGACTGTTTGAAGCCAGCCGCAAGAAACCGATCCCGGCGTTGCCCCACGTTATCGGGATCGTTACCTCTCCGCAGGCGGCTGCGTTGCGCGACATCTTGCATGTCCTGCAGCGACGTCACGATCGCGCGAGCGTGCTGATTTTTCCTGCGCAGGTACAAGGCGAAGCGGCCGCGACTGAAGTCTCAGCCGGCATCCGTTATTTCAACCGCGCTCGTTCTGTGGACGTGATACTGGTGGCGCGGGGCGGAGGCTCAGCAGAAGACCTGTCTACCTTCAATGACGAAGCATTGGCCCGGGCAATTGCGGCTTCGGAGCTGCCTGTGATCTCGGCGGTCGGTCACGAAACCGACTTTACGATCGCGGACTTCGTAGCGGATTTGCGCGCGGCGACGCCCTCAGCGGCCGCCGAACTAGTCATTCGCTCGCGTGCAGAGGTCGAACAACAGATCGCCGGACTTGAGCACGAACTGGACCGCGGCATCCGCTATCGCCTGATGATGGGACGCCAGCACCTGATGCAGTTGGCGCAGCACGGCGCATTCGGGCGCATGATGGACCTGATCCACCGTCGCCAACAGAAGGTCGACGACCTCGCCAATCGCTTGGTGCACGCCCAACGCAACCACCTTGAGATGCAACGCCGGAAGTTCGAAACCTTGGCAGCGGCTGTAAGGCACTACGACCTGCGCCTTGTCCTGAGAGGCGTGCGCAAGGAGTTAAACGCCCGGGTCGCAGCCATGGCAGCGGCAGCCCGCGATCTCTTTCTGCGGCGTCGCTCGCGTCTCGAAAGACTAACTAGTCAGATGGAAGCCCTGTCTCCAGTCGCAATTCTCGAACGCGGCTACGCGTTAGTGTTTGACGCGTCGGGAAAGTTAGTGAAAGATGCGGCCCGAGTGAAGACGGGAGAAGAAATCAGAGCACGCGTCGCTCACGGCGAAATTATCGCCGATGTGAAGA
>Ga0209811_10000040_pt1 | contig 60114 bp, 51 predicted proteins | sample Coa_R1_6_FD_187161 | JGI IMG/M metagenome (GOLD analysis project Ga0209811, IMG submission 187161) | Surface soil microbial communities from Centralia Pennsylvania, which are recovering from an underground coalmine fire. - Coalmine... | ecosystem: Environmental > Terrestrial > Soil >... | reverse complement strand
TTTCAGCCAACAGTTCAGCGTATTTTCTAGGGTGCCATACCAGGAATGGTCCCCCAAAACACGGTGAGAACGTCGCGGTTGGTTCTTGGATGCCCACTTCCGTGCCAGCGACCTTCGCGGTGTATCCGCTGATGAAGTGAAACATCGCCTGCGCAGGCGGGAGTGAGCTGACGGGTGGCAGCACTCCGAATGCGTCACAGGTCAGGAAGATCACATCGGTCGGATGTCCGGCGACGCACGGAATCAGACTGTTATGAATGAAGTTGATGGGATAGGCGCCTCGCGTATTCTCGGTAATGCTCACGTCGGTGTAGTCAACGCTATGGTCTTCTTCCAGAACAACATTCTCCAGAACAGCACCGAATCGCAAAGCAGAGAATATGTCGGGCTCAGATTCGCTGGTCAGGTTGACGGCCTTTGCGTAGCAACCGCCCTCAATATTGAAGACGCCATCGTCGCCCCAGCAATGCTCGTCGTCTCCAATGAGATATCGCTTGGGATCAGCAGACAGTGTGGTCTTTCCGGTGCCGCTAAATCCGAAAAGCAACGATGAGCGTCGCGTCAGCTTGTCTGCGGTCGCAGAGCAGTGCATCGAGAGAACGCCCCGCTTAGGCGCTAAATAGTTGGCTACGGTGAATACGCCCTTCTTCATCTCTCCCGCATACTCCGTCCCTAGAATCACGAGTTCCCGGTCCTCAAGATTGAGGCTGACGCAAGTCTTCGATCCGACATCGGACATCAGGCGGTCCGCAGGAAAAACGCCAGCGTTGTAAATCACGAAGTCCGGTTGACGAAAGGCAGAGAGTTCGCCGGCGGTGGGCCGGATTAGCATCGTATGCATGAAGAGTGCATGATACGGTCTCGAACAAATCACGCGGACCTTGATGCGGTACTTCGGCTCCCACCCAGCAAAACCATCGAAGCAGTAAATGCGGGCACAGACGCTGAGGTAGTCCAAGGCCCGCTGGCGGACCGTCCTGTACGACTTTGGGTCGAGCGGAACGTTTGTCGTGCCCCACCAGACGTCTTTTTCTGAGGCGGGATTCTTGACGATGCGTTTGTCCTTAGGGGAACGGCCAGTTTTCTCTCCCGAGTACGCGACCAGGGCGCCATTCTCTGCAATAGTCGCCTCTTTTTCGTAACGTATGGCATGTTCGTACAAAACACTGGGCGGGAGATTGCGGTAGATTTCCTTCCCGTTTAATTCATGTTGGCCCAGATCGAGTGAATTCATAAGCCGACAGCTCTTCCACATGGTCATCGCACACTAATGGCATTTCTGTTCTGTGGGCAGGACACTAGCGCTCAGCGCCGCGGTCTGGATACTGATAAAAGCACCAGTCACAACCGGCCGATTCAGTTGAACGTGGTTGAACTTGATTCATCTACTTGTGCCGCCCTCTGCGGACGCTAGGGTTGGAAGTGAAGAGGGTCTAATTCAGGTCCCCGTTCACAGACGCACCGTCGATGCCGGTTTCTTATTGCTGCATTGATGTCGCCGACCTTTTCAGTGGCTTGGATAATTGCGCACAATTTTCTTGGTTGGCAACCCTGACACTTTTGACAGTTGGCCGCAGTTCCAAGAGTGTTTAGCGTTACCCCACAGCTGTTTTAAGACGATTTGAGTTTGTCCACCGCCTCGTTAATCAATACCGCAGAGAGGTGCAGATCATTTGTCGTTGGCCTTCCTTCTCCATCAACTCACTGCACCGCGGGGGAAATATCTGGAAGTTTGGAGACTGATGCCATGCGCGGACAGCCACCGATCCTACCGGTTGTCGATTTGAAGAAAATCGGAGACGCATGTGCTGGCATGGCCCTGAGCAATCACCGCAGTTCCGCAGCACAAGAAGCCAGCGCTTGACGGTAAAAGCAGACGACGAATTGGAGGAGTCATGGAAGCAACACTCGCTAATATGAATGCACGAAAGACGGGCGGTGTCAGCCCGAGTACCACGCACCGGCTATCGAACGACGAGCGGCGCAAAATCGACGCGTACTGGCGTGCGTGCAATTACCTAGCCGCGGGAATGATTTATTTACGTGAGAATCCTCTGCTGCGTGAGCCCCTCAAGCCGGAGCACATCAAGAATCGGCTACTGGGCCACTGGGGGGCCAGCACGGGGCTGAGCTTTACTTATGTTCACCTCAATCGCCTTATCAAGAAATACGATCTCAACACCGTTTTCCTCGCGGGTCCCGGCCACGGCGCGCCGGGGGTGCTAGGACCGGTCTATCTGGAGGGTGCGTATTCGGACATTTATCCCAGCAAGAGCGAAGACGAAGAAGGAATGCGCACGTTCTTCAAGGAGTTCTCCTTCCCCGGCGGTATCGGTAGCCACTGCACACCCGAGACTCCGGGTTCCATCCATGAAGGGGGCGAGTTGGGTTATAGCATTTCGCACGCTTTCGGGGCTGCCTTTGACAATCCCGACCTGTTGGTGGCGGTCGTAGTGGGCGACGGCGAAGCAGAGACCGGAGCACTCGCCACCTCCTGGCACTCTAACAAGTTCCTGAATCCGATTCGCGATGGCGCCGTGCTCCCGATCCTCAATCTGAACGGCTACAAGATCAACAACCCTACGCTGCTGGCGCGCGTATCCCACGAAGAATTGGAAAACCTATTCAAGGGCTACGGATGGGTACCGCATTTCGTGGAGGGCGACAATGTCGATTTGATGCACCAAGAAATGGCGGGCACGCTGGAAGACTGCGTGCTAGAAATTCGCCGCATTCAGGAGGAGGCTCGTACGAGTGGCAAGGCCAGCAGGGCTCGTTGGCCCATGATCGTACTGCGGACACCGAAGGGGTGGACTGGCCCGAAAGAAGTGGACGGTCACAAGGTGGAGGGCTTTTGGCGTGCCCACCAGGTACCGCTTGCGGGTGTCCGCGAGAACCCCGCCCATTTGAAACTGCTGGAGGACTGGCTGCGCAGTTACCGACCGCAGGAGTTGTTCGACGAAAGAGGGCGGCTGATCCCAGAGTTAAGAGCACTGGCCCCGACCGGTACACGCCGAATGGGCGCCAATCCTCACGCCAATGGGGGGTTGCTGCGGAAAACTCTACGCCTGCCTGACTTCCGGCAATATGCCATCCAAGTGGAAAAACCCGGGCAGACTGCCGCTGAGAACACCCGGCCCCTTGGTCGATTCCTACGCGACATCATGCGGCAGAATTCGAGTAACTTTCGCGTCTTCGGACCCGACGAAAACAGCTCGAACAAATTGGATGCCATCTACGAGGTCAGCAAGAAATTGTGGCTGGCAGACTACCGACCGGAAGATGCCGACGGAGGCGAGTTGTCCACCGACGGCCGAGTGCTCGAAATGCTTTCCGAACATACTCTGGAGGGTTGGCTTGAGGGCTATCTCTTAACTGGCAGACACGGTTTCTTCTCCACCTACGAAGCTTTTGTCCACGTCATCGACTCCATGTTCAACATGCATGCGAAGTGGCTCGCGAGTTCTGCAGAGCTGCCTTGGCGCGCGCCCGTGTCGTCGCTCAACTTGCTGATTACCTCCACTGTTTGGCGACAGGACCACAACGGCTTCACTCACCAGGACCCGGGATTCCTCGACTTGGTGGTCAACAAGAGCCCGGATGTTTGTCGGATCTATCTGCCGCCGGATGCAAATACCTTGCTGAGTGTCGCCAATCACTGTCTTAAGAGCACGGGCTACATCAACGTCATTGTGTCCGACAAGCAGAAGCACTTGCAGTACATGACCATGGACGAGGCCATTGTGCATTGCACCAAGGGCATCAGCATCTGGCAGAAGGTGAGCAACGACCAGGGCTCGGAACCGGATGTGGTGATGGCCTGTGCGGGCGACATTCCAACCAAGGAGGCGCTGGCGGCGGTAATGCTGCTTCGCGAGCACTTCCCCAGTCTAAAGATTCGCTTCGTAAACGTCGTGGACCTCTACAGACTTGTTCCCTCGACGGAGCACCCCCACGGGCTCTCAGACAAGGACTTCGACAGTTTGTTCACCAAAGACAAACCGATCATCTTCAATTTCCACGGATATCCCTGGTTGATCCACCGCTTGACCTACCGACGCACCAACCACAAGAACCTGCACGTGCGCGGATATAAGGAAAAAGGAAACATCAACACGCCGCTCGATTTGGCGATCCAGAACCAGATCGATCGTTTTAGCCTCGCCATCGACGTTATCGACCGGGTGCCCACGTTGCAGGTGGCCGGCGCCCATGCCAAAGAAATACTGCGCAATATGCAGATCGACTGCCAGAACTACGCTTTCGAGCATGGCGTGGATAAGCCTGAGTTCGATCAATGGACCTGGCCGGCGTGATTGCCGGTTCGCTCGTCGGATGCCAGCGACCTTTGCTTGGGATAGCGACGCGACTGCAGTAACTCATCGCGCTTGAGGAACTGAGGAATGAGCGAGAAGCCTTCCGCCAGCACGAGGAATTTTATGCTGAGTACGGCAAGTCTGAGCGTCATTGGCTACAAGCACGACCTTTCACGGCCGGTCACGCAGCTGTGGAACGACACCCATCATGTGGCAGCCTAGGCCAGGAGCGCAGCTTAGAAAGCAAAGCTGATCGCACCAGAAAGGGATATTACGATGAGCACAAAACCTGTGCCACCTCCGGAGAATCTACCAGCTACAAAATCCGCAGCCGTCGTCCCCATACCAACGGTACCCCAGCATATTGCAAAGCTCATTCAGCAGTACGGCTGTGGCCCGGTTCAGTTCTCCGGAACAGACAATGCCCTCTATGAGAGGCATCTCATTTTTGATAACGTCGCCGATCCCACTGCTTCGGATGCTCGGACGAGGTTCGAGGCGTTTGCTCATTCCGTGCGGGATATCCTCTCACAACGTTGGGTGCTTACTGAGAACACATACAAGCGTGAGAACGCCAAGCGTGCGTACTATCTCTCGATGGAGTTCCTGATTGGCCGCTCGCTCAGCAACAACATCATCAACCTTCTGCTTGATCCCGTCGTCAAAGAAGCCGTCCGACAAAAAAACGTGGATTGGCTCCAGTTGGTGGAGCAGGAGCCCGATGCCGGGCTAGGAAATGGTGGACTCGGACGTTTGGCAGCATGCTTTCTCGACTCCATGGCGACATTGCAACTCCCGGCCATGGGCTATGGTTTGCGTTACGAGTACGGCATCTTTAAGCAATCCATGCAAGACGGATGGCAGCTGGAGAAGCCGGACAATTGGCTCCGTCGCGCCGATCCATGGGAAGTCGCCCGCCTGAATGAGACGGTGGAGATCAAGCTGAACTGCTCGTTCGAATTGCACGGCGGCAGCTTACGTGCCCTGCCCGGTCGACCGTCAAGCTTGATCGGCATTCCGTTTGATCGGCCAGTCGTGGGCTACGGCGGAAAGACTATTAATACATTACGACTCTGGGCCGCAGCTGCGCCTGATTACTTTGATTTTCAGGAATTCAGTAGCGGGGACTTCGTCGCAGCACTGGCGGAGAGCCTTGCCGCCGAATCCATAACCAGGGTGCTTTATCCCGACGACTCCACCAGCATCGGGCAGGCACTCCGCTTCGTACAGGAGTACTTCCTGGTCGCCGCTTCACTGGCCGATCTGGTGCGGCGCTTCCGACACAGCAATGATGATTGGGAGAGGTTTCCAGAAAAGGTAGCCATCCAACTCAATGACACGCACCCGGCACTGGCAGTGCCCGAGTTGATGCGAATTCTGCTTGATGATGCGCATCTTGGATGGGAGTCGGCCTGGGACATAACGCAAAAGACACTCGCATACACGAACCATACATTGCTGCCCGAAGCTCTCGAGAAATGGCCTCTTGTGTGGTTTGAAAACATGCTCCCGCGTCATCTGGAAATCGTCCTGGAGATTAACCGGCGCCTGATCGACGAGGTTCGGAGTCGATTCCCAGGGGATGAAGGACGCACAGTGCGCACGAGCGTAATCGAGGAGGGTACTCAGCGCAAGGTTCGAATGGCAAACCTGGCCATTGTCGGTTCTCACAGCACCAACGGAGTTGCCGCCATTCACTCCGAACTGCTTCGCACGATAACCGTCAAAGACTTGGCTGAGATGTTCCCCGAACGTTTCAATAACAAGACCAATGGAGTCACACCCAGGCGTTGGTTGCTGCTTTGCAACCCGGCACTCGCCCGCACGATCACCGATGCCATCGGAGATGCATGGATTAGCGATCTCAGCCAACTGAGCAAGCTCCGGCCGCTGGCCGACGACAAGGGGTTCCGTGACGTTTTCCGCAAGGCCAAACACCAGTCCAAGTTGCAGTTTGCCGACTGGCTCAAAAGTACAACGGGTTTGGAGATTGATCCGAACACCATCGTCGATAGCCAGGTTAAGCGTATCCACGAGTACAAGCGGCAACTGCTCAATGCGTTGCGGATCGTGGTTTTGTACAACCGTGTGCGAGAAAACCCGGACATCGAGATGGCTCCGCGGACGTTCCTTTTCGCTGGCAAGGCGGCACCCGCTTACCGGCTAGCCAAGCTCATCATCAAGTTCATCAACAATGTTGCCGGTACGATTGATGGCGATCCTGCAGTGAGGGGCCGGCTAAAGGTCCTATTCCTGCCCGACTACAACGTTTCACAGGCGGAGCGGCTCATCCCCGCAACGGATGTTTCGAACCAAATCTCCACGGCGGGATACGAAGCTAGTGGTACGAGCAATATGAAGTTCATGATGAACGGAGCCCTGACCATCGGTACTCGGGACGGAGCGACCATCGAGATGGCCGAAGAAGCGGGTGAGGAAAACTTCTTCTTATTCGGCCTCACGGCGGACCAAGTGGTTCAAAGTCGTGGTTGGTACAGCCCACAGTGGCACTACGATAATGAGACGGAGACGCGGGCGGCATTGGACCTGATCCGATCCGACCACTTCAGCCGGTATGAGCCGGGAGTCTTCTCCGAGCTCCACGATACGTTGTTGGCGCACGGCGACCACTACCTGCATCTGGCGGATTTGAAATCTTATCTGGAGGCAGACCAGCGCCTGCTCGACTTATATAGCGACCAGGACGCTTGGACGCGAAAGGCCATCTTGAATGTGGCCAGTTCGGGGAAGTTCTCCACCGACCGCACGATCGCGGAGTATGCCGCCGATATCTGGAACGTGAAACCATGTCCAGTACCATAGAAGCGCGGTCTTGGGCCGGGGAACCAACGAGCACAGTGAGGATCTCTCCACTCGCAGGAAAGCCGGCGCCCCGGGAAATGCGAGTGGATTTGGCACGACTCGAACGTGATTACTTTGCGCGCCGCCCCGACCTCGGTGACCGCAGCCAACTGGTCAACTTCGGCACCAGCGGGCACCGAGGCTCATCGTTTCATGGCACGTTCACAGAAGCCCATGTTCTAGCTATCACGCAGGCCATTTGCGATTACCGGCGCGACCAGGGTACCGACGGTCCTCTTTATCTAGGCAAAGACACGCATGCGCTCTCCACACCAGCCCAACGCACCGCAATCGAGGTTCTAGCGGCTAACAGCGTACAAACCCTCATTCAGCAAGACAACGGCGTAACTCCTACACCCGTTATCTCGCGCGCCATCCTGGTCTACAACCGTGGGCGCAAGGAGCACCTGGCGGACGGCATCGTTATCACACCATCTCATAATCCTCCGCAGGACGGAGGATTTAAGTACAACCCGCCTAATGGTGGCCCAGCCGATACCGACGTTACTCGATGGGTAGAGGATCGTGCCAATGAACTGCTCCGCGCTGACAATGCCGGCGTACAGCGAGTTCCGTACGAGACAGCCCTTCGTGCAGCCAGCACGCACCAGGAGGACTTTATCTCGCCTTACGTACGCGATCTGCAGAACGTGGTCGACATGGATGCGATTCGCGATGCGGGTGTCAAATTGGGAGTGGATCCGCTGGGCGGAGCGTCTCTACCTTATTGGGAGGTGATCAACGCCGTCTACGGACTGGACATCGTCGTTGTAAACCCGATTTTGGATCCTACTTTCTCATTCATGACACTCGATCACGACGGCAAGATCCGCATGGATTGCTCCAGCCCATATGCGATGGCCCGGCTCGTCGGCCTGAAGAATGAGTTTCGCGTCGCGTTTGCCAACGACCCAGATTCGGACCGGCACGGTATCGTCACACCCTCTGCAGGGCTCATGAACCCAAATCATTACCTCGCAGTAGCCATCGGCTACTTGCTCACACACCGTCCGCAGTGGCCCGCTCACACTGCGGTGGGCAAGACGTTAGTCAGCAGTTGCATGATCGATCGCGTGGTACAGAAATTCAATCGCAGACTGTCAGAGGTCCCTGTTGGCTTCAAGTGGTTCGTGCAGGGTTTGTTCGACGGATCATGCTGTTTCGGCGGCGAAGAAAGCGCCGGTGCAAGTTTTCTCAGACGCGATGGAACAGCGTGGACCACAGACAAAGACGGAATCATCATGGATCTATTGGCTGCAGAGATCACCGCCCGCACGGGCAAGGACCCGGGCGAACACTATCTCGAACTGACCAGAGAGTTCGGCACGCCTTACTACACACGCATCGACGCGGCAGCTACTCCCGAACAGAAGGCAAGGCTTCTCAAATTATCCCCCGACAGTGTTCGTGAGGCGAGTCTGGCAGGAGAGCCCATCATCGCCAAGTTCACTCGTGCGCCCAGCAACGACGCAGCAATTGGTGGTCTCAAGGTAGTGGCTACCAGCGGATGGTTTGCCGCCCGGCCATCGGGCACCGAGAACATCTACAAGATTTATGCCGAGAGCTTCAGGGACCAGTCTCACTTGGACGCACTGGTGAACGAGGCGCAAGAAATCGTGAATAACGCGTTGCGGTGATGCTTGAGGTCGGCAGGAAAGAACAAGGTATGCCCGATCGGTTCGGAGCATGCGATGTCGCAGAGCCGCAATGCAGAACACGGCATTCTCGGTGAGGATATGCTCAGAACTGTCCCGCAACGAGATGGTCAACTCGGCTTAGTTCTCACCGCAAGTGTAGGACGAAGCGCACCTCTTGGCGCCACGGTCTCCTCCGACGGTGTCAATTTTAGTTTGTACTCTCGCGATGCTTCAGGGGTCGAATTGCTGCTCTTCGATCACGCAGATGACGGGTGCCCGGCACACGTGATCCGGTTGGATCCAACCACCAACCGCACCTATCACTACTGGCATGTGTTCGCTCCGGGCTTGCGCGTGGGGCAACTGTATGGATATCGGGTCCACGGGCCATTCGATCCCGCCAGAGGCTTGCGTTTTGACCCGACGAAAATCTTGCTCGACCCGTATGGTCGCGGGGTCGCTGTCCCTCGAAACTACTCCCGTGAAGCGGCGCGTCAAGAAGGGGACAATGCCGTCACAGCGATGAAAAGCGTGGTCGTCGATACAAGTTTGTACGACTGGGAAGGCGACACACCACTCAGGAGGCCGTCTTCGCAGACGATCGTCTACGAGATGCATGTAAGGGGATTTACTCGGCATCCGACCTCTGGCGTCCCGGAATCGACCCGCGGCACTTACCGCGGACTCATCCAGAAAATCCCCCATCTCCAAGACTTATGTGTCTCGGCTGTCGAACTGCTTCCTGTGTTTCAATTTGATCCGCAGGACTGCCCTCCCGGGCGCGTCAACTATTGGGGTTATGCGCCGGTCTCTTTTTTCGCGCCACACCAGGCGTACAGTTCTCGGCAAGATCCCCTAGGGGCGGTGGACGAATTTCGCGACATGGTCAAGGCTTTGCACCGCGCGGGGATCGAGGTGATCTTAGACGTGGTCTTCAACCACACAGCGGAAGGTGATGATCTTGGACCAACATTGAGTTTTCGTGGCCTCGACAATGGAGCCTACTACCTTTTGGAACCCGATCGGTCGCGCTACGCCAACTACAGCGGAACAGGCAATACGCTCAACGCCAATCACCCCATCGTTCGCCGCATGATTATCGATAGTCTGCGCTATTGGGTCGAAGAAATGCATGTGGATGGCTTCCGTTTTGATCTCGCATCGATCCTTGCACGGGATTCTGCTGGCCAAGTGATGTCCGACCCCCCTGTGCTTTGGGATATTGAGTCTGATCCAGTTCTCGCCGGGACAAAAGTGATCGCTGAAGCTTGGGACGCTGCCGGACTCTATCAAGTGGGCAGCTTCGTGGGCGATAGCTGGAAGGAATGGAACGGACGTTTTCGCGATGACGTACGGAGTTTTTTCCGCGGTGACGAAGGGTCATTACGGAACTTCGCAGACCGACTCCTCGGCAGCCACGAGATCTTTCGGCATGAGGAGCGCGAGGCAGAGCAGAGCGTGAACTTCGTTGCCTGTCATGATGGATTTACGCTGAATGACCTGGTCTCTTACAACCAGAAGCATAACGATGCCAATGGTGAGGACAACCGTGACGGCAGCAATGACGAGCGGAGCTGGAACTGTGGTGTCGAGGGTCCAACCACGGATGCTGAAATTGAGCGACTCCGAACCCGCCAAGTGAAGAATTTTATGACCGTCACCATGCTTTCTCTCGGCCTTCCCATGTTCTTGATGGGCGATGAAGTCCGCCGAACACAGCACGGAAACAACAACGCATACTGCCAGGACAACGAAGGGAATTGGTTTGATTGGTCTTTGCTGGTGAAGCACGCGGATGTGCATCGTTTTATGAAGTTACTCATCGCCCGGCGAGCGCTGCGGGATTCTGGCGCCGATCGTGAGCGGATGACGTTAATTCAGTTGATCCGCGAAGGGATTAAGGGCTGGCATGGGGTAAAACTCAACCAGCCGGACTGGAGCGATCATTCACATAGTGTCGCCCTCAGTGCCGAGTTATCTAAAGAGGCGATGCTTATCCATTTCATTTTCAATTCTTATTGGGAGCCTCTTGAATTCGAACTTCCGCGGATAGGAAGAGGGAAGCGCGGCTCATGGAGACGATGGATCGACACTTTTCAGGAGGCACCCGAAGACATAGTCACGTGGCAAGAAGCACCGGTCATTTCTGAACACACATATCGAGCCGGCTCTCGGTCGGTGGTTGTTCTATGGGCGAGCCTTGCAGACGAACCGTAGCAAAGTTAAGGAAGGGGTCGTGCGGGACTGAGGCCTGCTTCGTCGAGCCGGGACTTCCGCCATACGGCAGCAGGAGTGGAGTTCAAATGAGCGGAGCAGTCTCCCATTTCGCCGACAATTCAAAGCATGGATCAGACCAAAAACATTAGATTTTATTGGACCGTTTTGGATTTAGCACTACTTTCCGATGCAGAAAGTACTGAAGATGAGAGTGAGAATGTCGTCGTTGGTAGTGGCGCCCGTGATCTCGTCGAGCGGCCGCAGGGCGTTGTAGAGATCCATCAGGATCATCTCATGCGGAATCTTGTTCGCGACCGCCGCTTCGGCGGCGCCCAGCGCACCAAGCGAATCGTGAACTAAACCCTGGTGCCGGACGTTGGTGAGAAATCCCGCTTCCCGCTGTCCCCCAGCTTCGCCCCCAACCTGACGCAGAATTTCCTCTTTCAAGTCATCGATACCCTGGCCTGTAAGCGCCGAAGTCCGCACCCGCGGCATCGGAAATCTGAATCCCGCCGCCGCAGCTCTGATCTGATCCACTTTATTCTCCACCAGGATCGCCGGGCGTTTCGCCACCTGATCAAGCAGGTTGATGTCTTCCGCTACCACCGGCGCCGCCGCATCCAGCACGACCAGCACGAGATCGGCGTCGGCCAACGCTTCCATCGATTTCTGGATGCCGATGCTCTCCGCTTCGTCGAGCGCCTTCCGCATCCCCGCAGTATCCACCAGTTTCACCGGGATCCCCCCGATCGCCACCGTCTCGCTGACCAGGTCCCGTGTCGTTCCCGGCGTATCCGTGACGATCGCACGATCACGCTCCACCAGCCGGTTGAACAAACTCGACTTTCCGACGTTCGGGCGGCCGACAATCGCCAGTGTCAATCCCTCATGCACCAGCTTCCCGTAAGCAAAACTGGCAGCCAGCGTCTCGAGTGATGCACGTACCCCGGCTATCTGCTCGAGAATGGTCGCATCCGGCAGAATCGAGACATCGTCCTCAGCAAAGTCGATCCCGGCTTCGAGCTGGGCAATCAATTGCACGAGCTCAGTCTTGACCGGCTTTAATCTATGCGAAAGCGCGCCCTCCAGTTGCTGCGCCGCGACCTTTGCCTGAAACAAAGTCTGCGAATCGATGAGATCGCGCACCGCTTCCGCTTGAGTCAGGTCGATCCGCCCGTTAAGAAACGCCCTCATAGTGAACTCACCCGGTTCCGCCAACCGCGCCCCGCGCGCGATCGCCAGTTCAACGACGTGCCGCAACACAACTGGGGACCCGTGCGCCGAGATCTCGATGATGTCGTCTGTGGTGTACGAATGCGGCTTGGCAAAGTAAGTGACGACCACTTCATCAATTCGTTCGGAGTGTGGGGCGCACACTCCTGTGCGCCGCTCTTGGTGTAACGCATCCCCGCTGCCCGGATTCATGTCCACCACTTCTCCAGAAACTGCCCGTCCGGCTTCCAGCGGATGCCTCAACCGAAGCATGGGTGCCGCAATCGTCCGCGCCTCCGCCCCAGCCAGACGCACCACGCCAATGCCCCCGCGTCCCGGCGGAGTCGCAATGGCAACGATGGTATCGTTGAGATTCACCGAGGCGATTGTAGCGGAGGGTTTGGAGTCAGTGAAGCGAAGGGCGTCTCGCCCGTCCGGCGGCCGGGGACGGCCGCCACTTCATTAGTTCAGCTTGTGATGGTTGGGTACGCGCTTGCCGGAAACTTACCGACGCATCGGCCTGCCCGCGCTCCGATAGTCCCTGGGATACACAACTAGGCACCGCCGCATCCCTTCGCCTTCGCTCTCGGTGCGCAGGTCGGCTTGGTCGCGCAGCGCCAGGTGCACGATCCGCCGCTCTCGCGACGACATGGGAGCGAACTTGTAAGGCGCTCCCGTCTTCCGGACCTTCTCTGCCGCCACGGTGGCTGCCATGCGCAGTTCTTCAATCCGCATGGAGCGATGATTCATGCAATCGAACGAGACCTTTTCGTGCTCGTTACCGGGGAGGCGCAGCATCTCGATGGCCAGCAGTTCGATCGAGCGCAGCAATTCTCCACCCCGTTCCAGCACCAGCGCCGAATCGGGTCCGGCGAATTCCACCAGAATCTCCGGACGCTCCCAGTCGCGCTCATCCGGCAGCGGCGGGTCCACTGTGATGCGATACTTCAGCTTCAGTCCAGCGTTGGCCACAACACCGCGGAGAAATTCATTAATCTTGTTAGCGGCAGCGATCTTGTCAGGAATTGGCATAGGGGACCCGCTTGTAGCTCTTAGTCGTTAGCAGTTGGCCAGGTAGCTCCATCCACGATTGCAAACCCTCTCAAGACCTACACTCCACAACCAAGGTCGCTTGCCTCAAGCCACTAGCCACCGACCATCAGCCATCAGCTATTTATCTTTTTTCCGCGCGCGTTTCTCCATCATCTCGCGCATATCTCGGCCCAGCTGTGTGCGATTCATCACCAGCTGTTGCACGATTCCGATCAGGTTGCCGATCGACCAGTACAGACACAATCCCGCCGCCAGGTTCCAGCTGATGAAGCCCAGCATCACCGGCATGAACAGGTTCATCATCTTCTGCTGCTGCGGATCCATGCCTGCCTGCGGCGTCATGCGCTGCATAAACAGCATGCTGATGATTACCGCGATGGGCAGAATGTGATACGGGTCCGGTGAGGAGAGATCCGGCACCCACGCCCAGTGCGCCAGCCGCAGATCGAGCGCCACGCCCAGCATCCGGTAGTACGCGAACAAGAAGGGCATCTGGATGATCAGCGGTAAACACCCACCGGCCGGATTCACGCCCTCCGTCTTGTAGATGGCCGCGATCTCCTCATTCATCGCCTGCTTGCGCGGATCGCGCATGCTGTACTTCTTGTACTTTTCCTGGATCGCTTTAATCTGCGGCGCCACGCGCTGCATCTTCAGCATCGATTTCATCTGCGAGATGCGCAGTGGCAACAACGCCAGGTTGATGATCAATGTCTGAATGACGATGGCCCAGCCCCAATTGGGCACGATGTGGTTGTAGGTCCACTTCAGCCACAGGAACAGCGGTCGCGCGATCAGGCCCAGCCATCCGAAATCCACTAACTTGCGTAGGTCCGGTTCTGTGCCTGCCGGCAAACCCACCACCGGCACGGACTCCAGCACATCCAGTGCTTTCGGCCCGACATACATCCGCTCCACAGTCGTGCCGCCCAACTGCCCCACGCCTGCGCCCAGCACTTCCAGCGGATGCTTCGCGTCCTGCGGATTGTCGAGCGCGGAACGTTGCGTGACGAACAGTGCGCCCGAGGGATCCTCGGGAAGGAATACAGCCGCAAAATATTGATCGCTGACTCCCGCCCACTGGAACGGGCCACGGATCGTATTCCCGCCCGTTACCTTCTTCAGAGCGGTGCGCTCTACGTCGTTGCCGTTCTGATACTCGGCCCGTGCAGCAGCGTACGAAGCCGGGTTGTTCTCATCGCCGAAGCCCGCCGGCCACATCGGAAGCGCTGTTACGGAACTACCCTTCTGCACGACTGACGTTTCGACCGCAAGCACGTAGCTGTGATCAAACTTGAACGTCTTGCGTACCTCGAGGTCACCGTCGGAGTACTCGAATGAAAGACTGGCAGGGGCCGAGAGGGAATCACCCTCATCCGGTGCGCGCACGAACAGCGCGGAGTTCACCTTGTTCCGCAGCGCCTCGTCATAGATCCACAGCGAAAGCGGATAACCGTACTTAGCCGCCGCGTTCGAATTCACTAGCTCCAGCGGTTGGCCCTTGTCGTCCTTGAACTTTTTCAGCACCCACGACTTCACCTGCGCGCCACGATTGGTGAAGCGGATCTTGTACAGGTCGTTCTCCACGACCGTCTCTGCTTCCGACGATGCCTGCTTCGCTCCCGCAACCGGAGACGGCACAGCCGCCGTCACCGCTGCCTGCGGTGTGGGATTCACGACCTGATTTTGCGCGGGCGGCGGAGTTTCGGGAGTCTTGGGACCGTACTTCTTCAGCAGGGGCTGCGAAGCGAGAATGATCAGGAACGTGATCGCGAAGACAAGAAGGAGCCGCCGCTCCATGCCGGGTTCTTGTTGAGGATTTTGAAAGTCAGCCAAAGTCTTACCGTCGAATCTTCGTAGCACCGGCATCGCGCCGGCAGTCGTTCGGGCATCTTGCCCGCATCAAATTCCAACCTGCTTCGCAACGTCGGTGGACCGCTCTGCCGATTGCACCGGATCGTACCCGCCCTTTGCGAACGGATGGCAGCGCAGTACTCGCGTCATCGCCTTCCAGCTTCCGCGCACGGCTCCGTAACGCTCTACAGCTTCCACCGCGTACTCCGAGCACGTCGGTACGTACCGGCAACTCGGTGGCAGCCACGGAGACACCAGCCGCTTATAAACCCGCAATAACAACACCACCGCGCTGCGCGCAATCGCCACGGAACTCCTAACCACCGCTGCGCATCTTCTGCGCAATCACTTCGAAGGCTTTGCTGACTTCACCCAGCAACACCGAAAACTCCACCGTCCGCAGCGACTTCTTCGGATTGATCACAACATCCACAGCCGGAGCCCCCTGGGGACGCGTCAACCGCACCGACTCGCGCAACCGCCGCTTCATCCGGTTCCGATCCACGGCGTCACCGAGCACCCGGCCGACAGTGAATCCCACTCTCATCCCTTCGCCTTCCAGTCGCCGCAGGTAGAACACGGTCATGTGCGTGGCGAAATGTCGGCGTCCCTGCTTGTAAACACGCTCAAAGTCTGCGTGCCGCAATAATCGTCCGCCTCGTGGGTTCTTCCGGGACTCGCCCCCACGCGCATTGGATTCTTGTGGCCGGGCGCTCGCGGTCACAATTCACTCACGATCCGTCGGCGAATGCTTTGCACAGTCCGGAATCCAGTCGGAGAACTCGTTTAAACCCGGGAAGATAGCGAGGCGGTTATTCGCGGAAGCCGGGTTTCACCGACACCCGCTTGCGACCCTTGGCGCGCCGGCGCGACAACACTGCGGCTCCGCTCTTGGTCTTCATACGCGTACGGAATCCGTGCTTCTTCGAGCGCTTACGCCGGTTTGGTTGGAAAGTGCGCTTGGGCATGAAAAATCGCTGCTCCTGATTCGATCAATGGCCTATAGGCAAACCATGAGTATAAATGACGCACCCCAAACGCGGCAATGCGGGGCCGCGTTCGATAGTGTGGGGCGCACACTCCTGTCCGCCAAACCTTACTTGGATCAGGATGCCCCAGCCGAACCCGCATCTTGCGGAAGCTGGAGTTTCTGGCTACCGTCGCTCGAAGTTCGACTCCATCCACATACCAAACCCCACCCCGAAAGCTCCATCCGTCAAAAATCCCGTTCACCCTCAGGGACGCCGCGAGGATCTACAAGAAATAACTCGCCGAGAAAAATTTTCGACGCATCAGCAGAACTCTTTGCCAGCGACTCTTCGCTCACTGCTTCACGCAAGCGAGTGTAATCCGTTCATCAAGCTGCGTGAAAAAACTTTCTGCGCTACGCAATCTGTCCTTCATTCGCGCACTGCGCCTCCGAACACCGCGTCCCGCGCCAATTCTGCCGCAATGCAACTCGAACTGCCCCCCATGCACCACTCGCGTTGCAGTTACACATTCGCCACTTGACAGGACAAAAACTTCGCGCTTGGAATCGCAGTGCGCGAAATTTTTCTTAGCGAAGTTTTCCACGCGGCAAAAATATTTTGTGCTAGTATGCCGCCTGTTCTACTTTCTGAAATTTTCTTTTGATCAGGCAATCCGCTCCCGCAAAACGGGAGGCGCTCTGCACTAATTTAAGAGATCAGCAACCGCAATTATTAACAGTCGGGCCCTCCCAGCCGCCGGCCCCGAGATGAGCGTTTATGTCTGTTCCTAGCACAACCATTTCCCCGAACCCGTGGATTCGCATCCTCGATGCGCTCGAGAAGAAGATCAACCGCCATTCCTACGACACGTGGTTAAAACCGACTCGCTATAGTCACGCGACCGGCGGTGTTCTCTTCATACGGGTCCCGACCGTCGAGTTCCGGCACGTCGGGGACAAGTACGCGGACCTGATCCAGGAAGCCATTGACAACCTCGGCCTCGAATACGCCGACGTCAAATTCGTCACACCCGACGACGATCCGGCTGCTACTCCGTTGCGCCACGACGGTGGGCTGAGCCCGATGATCACGTCCAACTCCTCAGTGTCCATGGGAGCCGCCGCGGCCGCCCAGGCTCGCTTTGATTGGGACGGTGCCGCCCAACTCAATCCGCGCTACACTTTCGATGCTTTCGTGATCGGCAGCGGCAACCAGTTCGCCCATGCCGCCTGCCAAGCCGTCGCCGAACGACCTTCCAAGGCCTACAACCCGCTCTTCCTCTATGGCGGCGTCGGTATGGGCAAGACTCACCTGATGCAGGCCATCGGTCACGAAATCAAGAAGCGCATGCCGCAAGCTGCCATCTGCTATGTCTCCAGCGAAAAGTTCACCAACGAGATGATCAATTCGCTGCGCTACGACAAGATGACCAGCTTCCGCGACAAGTTCCGTAATGTCGACGTCCTGCTGGTCGACGACATCCAGTTCCTCGCTCAGAAAGAGCGCACCCAGGAAGAATTCTTCCACACTTTCAACGCGCTGCATGAATCAATGAAGCAGATTGTCATCGCGAGCGACCGGCCTCCCAAGGAACTTGCGGAAGTTGAAGATCGCTTGCGCAGCCGCTTCGAGTGGGGCCTGATTGCCGACATCCAGCCCCCGGATCTCGAAACCAAGGTCGCCATTCTGCAAAAGAAGGCCGAGCAGGAGAAAGTCACCCTGCCCACCGACGTCGCCCTCTACGTCGCCTCCAACATCCGCTCCAACGTCCGCGAACTCGAAGGCGCGCTCATCCGCCTGGTCGCTCACTCGTCGCTCATTGGCGCCGAAATCACCCTCCCCTACGCGCAGCAGGTGCTCAAGAATTTCATCGATTCGCAGGCCCGTAAGGTCACGATCGAGTCCATCCAGAAAGCGACCGCGGAACAGTTCGGGCTTCGTCTGGCCGAGATCAAGCAAAAGAACAATTCGCGCGCCATCGTCTATCCGCGCCAGATTGCCATGTATCTCGCCAAGCATTTGACCGAAGCGTCGCTGCCTGAGATCGGCCGCCAGTTTGGTGGAAAGCACCACACGACCGTGCTGCACTCCGTCGAGAAAATCGACGAGGCCCGCAAGAACGATAAGGATTTGAACAGGCTGATCAACAAATTGACCGAGCAATTAGGCGGTTAATTGCGGATCGCGCGCTGTTTTCCACGGAACGGCCTGGTCTTCCGAGCCAACCTCTGTGGAGAGCATGTGGAAGCTGTGTAAGAGATCGTACAGTTCCGCAATCGGGCGAAACGTTGCTCTGGTCTCCGCCACCGGCGAGTCCTATTTTGGACATCAAGGGTGGGTCAGTAAGCGAATGCAGGGGGACAAGTTGGAACGATTTTCCACTTTTCCGAAGCGCCTACTGTTACTGCTGGTTTTATAGGTTTTTAATTTGATATAAAAACAGTAATAGAAGTAGCGAAGTTCTACGGGGAGATTCGGTTATGCCGGTTGAAGAGGCCACCGCGACTGGAACTGGAACGATGGAGATCACGATCAGCAAGTTTGAACTTCTGCGTGAGCTCACGGCGACGCAAGGTGTGGTCGAGCGTAAGACCACCATCCCGATCCTCTCCAACTACCTGTTCGAGGCGGGCGGCGACAAACTCTCTCTCACCGCCACCGATCTCGATCTCAGCCTGCGCACCGCTTGCGCTGCCAAGGTCAAAAAAGAAGGCTCATGCACCATCCCCGCGCGCAAGCTCTACGACTACGTAAAGCTCCTGCCCGACGCGGAAATCACCATCAAGCTGCTCGAGAACCACTGGGTCAGCATTCGCTGCGGCCGCTCCAACACCAAGATGGTCGGCATGGCGAAATCGAACTTTCCCAGCCTGCCGGTGTTCCCAACATCAGGCGTGGTGAAGATTCCCGCCCAGGTCCTCCGCGAAATGATCGCCAAGACTGGATTTGCAATTGCCAGCGAAGAATCCCGCTACACGCTGAACGGTGCCCTAATGGTGTTGAAGCCGGAATCCATCACCATGGTCGCCACTGATGGCCATCGCCTGGCCCATATCGAGCGCAGCGGCGAAAAGTTCGAAGGTGTCTCCGGCGAACTGAAAACGCTCATCCCGAAAAAGTGCATGGACGAGCTGAAGTCGCTGGTCGACTCCACCGAAGTGGAAACCATTGACTTCGCGAAAGACGAATCGACGCTCTTCTTCCGCATCGGCCCGCGCCTCCTGACCTCGCGCCAACTGACCGGCCAGTTCCCCAATTTCGAAGCCGTTCTTCCCAAAGACAACAGCAAGCTCGTCAGCCTGAATGGCGACGACTTCAATTCCGCCATCCAGCGCGTGGCCCAATTCTCCGACGAGCGCTCGCGCGCCGTCCGCCTGCGCTTGGAAAAGGGCGAGTTAAAGCTCTCCGCCTCGTCCACTGAAACCGGCGAATCCGAGGATTCGCTAGAAACCCCCTATCAGGGCGACAGCCTCACCATCGGCTTCAATGCAACCTACATCCTCGATTTCCTGAAGGCAGTGGGCTCGGGCGATGTCAGTCTGGAACTCAAAGACCCCCAATCCGCCGGCCAACTCCGCCCCCTGGGTAGCGAGGACTATAAGTACCGCTATATCGTAATGCCCATGCGGATCTGATGGGTCGGATCTCCCCACAAACACCAAGGCCGCCGCGCACCAGCGAGACGGCCCCCAAGGGTCTACCTACTCCAAACTCTACCCGCGCTCAAACGCGTGCTTCTTCTCCAACTCCTCCACCGCTGCACGCCGCGCGGCCTCAAACTCCTCGCCTCTCGCCATCAACGCCGGCAGACCAGTAGCGTACCGCCGTGCCAACGTGATCAATCCTGCGCCCGCCATCTGGTTCGCAACTTCCGCCAGGTGATCGGTAGTCGTCTGGAGGTACTGTGCCTCGGTCTCATCTCCTAGCCACACCTCCCCGCTGCGCAACTTGGTCTGCCAATACATCTTCCGCTCGAGAAACGTGCGGATGGTCGCATCCTCGGCCTTGCCGAAAGCCCACTGGTTGCGCTTGAAATCGTAATGCCGGCTGGAAAACTGCAACGGCACCAGCTTCCCCGACTTCACGAACTCCAACTGCCGCCGGTCCACTTCCTTCCGGATCGCGTTGATCATCGGAGCCTCGGTGTCCTTCGGCTCAAGCGACGGAAATACCTCGTGCACCGTAGCCGACATATTCACCGCCACCGGCGCCGTCAGCCCTCCCGATCCTTCAAGCCGTACTTGTGCGTGCAGCACCCAGAAGTCCGCCCCCGACGTAGACCGATGGAAAGGCCAATCGAACTTCATCGCGAGTGGCAGGCCAGTCAGCGTCACGTAAACCGTTTTGGCCGACGCATCGTTCGAAGCATGCGAAGTCATATCTGCTCTTCTCCGGGAAGCCAGACATTCTACGTCGCCACGCTGCTCACAGAAAGCCGCATCGTTGCCGACAGGCTGCTCCGCCAGATCGACAGCTGTGTTTTCCCACTTGTCTTTGAGTTTTCCCCAAAGGACGGTCAATCCAACCTCATTCTGGGGATCATGAGCACACCGCGATTCCACCTATTGACAGCCTGGATGCGTATCAAGCGAGGTTCCTGCCGGCCAGCAGACTTGCTCATTTTCTTTCATCCTCACCCAACGAACATCCATTGCTCGTGCAAGTGTTGCAGCGTGTAAAAAGGAGTTTACAGTCCTTAACAAGCGCGCGCCAATTACGCCGGTTCGCGTTTCGCATTACGCGCAGCGCCCAAAATTTGGTTACGATCACGCGCCCGCTTGATTACCTTCGTGCCTTTTTTGCGGGCAGTGCCGCAGCCGCATTCCAACGCATGAAAGCAGGGACTTTCCCCAGCGGCGATGGGGGCCTGTCACAAGTACTTTAGCGAACCGTGAGGAGTGCGATCGAATGCAGACTTGAAATGAGAACCCGGGGACGCAAATCCGTGGGCTTTTCTCGGAAAGCTGGACTTCCTCGTCGTCTGAGTGGCGGGCGAGATCTGCAGCGATGATCCGCTATTGAGTCTGGTGAACTTCGTAATACTCCCGCGTCGGCACCTGCTGTTGGTAGAGCAACAGGCAAGCACCCAGAATCCGGATTGCGGCCTCGGCCAGCCCGCTAGCCGTTGCGCCCGCCTCGCCGTCTCGGTTGCGAGCTCCCGGCGAATAGGTCATCAGGATGCCCGGCGCAGCCGTCGCTCTCGATTGGTTCTGCATCACAATCTCCCCGCGGACGCTGATTCCTCGCCGCTTTTATCTGGAATGATATGTGAGCTTATTAGTGAAGCTGCCACCAATAAAAGTTACCAAGGGATTGGCACGTCGCGAATCTTCACTTCAAGGCGCAGTAGTGCGTACTCAGAGCCATGCAAGAAACCCGCAAGGTTATGTAGCGCAGGCGCCCCGCCCGCGTTCTCTCTTCACAATCCCAACTCACTCAATCCCGGATGCTCATCCGGACGCCGGCCCAACTCCCATCGATACTTCCGCTCGGTCTCCGCAATCGGCAGATCGTTAATGCTTGCCATCCGCAAGCGCATCAGTCCCGGAGCATCAAATTCCCAGTTCTCATTGCCATACGATCGAAACCAGTTTCCTGAATCATCGTGCCACTCGTAGGCGAAACGCACTGCAATCCGATTCCCCGCGAACGCCCACATTTCCTTGATGAGCCGATAGTCGAGTTCGCGCCCCCACTTGCGATTCAGAAACGCAACGATCTCCTCGCGTCCCTGAATGAACTCCGAGCGGTTCCTCCAGCGCGAGTCCACCGTGTACGCAAGCGACACTTTTTCCGGATCGCGCGTGTTCCATGAATCCTCGGCTCGGCGAACCTTTTCGATGGCCGTCTCATGGGTAAATGGCGGCAAGGGCGGTCGCGTTGACATGATGTCCTGCTCTCTGGGACAGGCGGAAACCTGCGCGCACGTGGAATCATCTCATTAAGAAGAAATGCGTTTCTTGCGATTGGCCACCGTCTCCGGAGTTCCTCATGCGATCCCTACTCAGAATTCTCATGATTTTCAATGCAGCGTTATTTTTCTTCGGTGCGATTCAGCATCTTGGTATAGCGATCGGAAGTTTCCATGAAGCCCGTCATTCATCCGGCCGCGATCGTCGAGTCGACCTGTGGGATAGCTCTGACGGTTAGCCTGCTAACACTATTGCGTGGCACATCATCAGCGCGGCGTGTGGCCATCATCGCCAACTTCATCGCGATCGCCGGAGTCTCACTTGGCATGGTCGCGCTCGCAGCCGGCCGGGGTCCTCGCACCGCCAGTAACGACATCTACCATCACATCATGCTGACTCTGGCCGTTGCCAGCCTGCTCATTCTTTTCACCAGGCGCTCGGCCGCTGCCTGAAGGAGAAGAATCAATCTTAAGGTTTCGCGAATACTAATCCGGTTCAACCGGCGGCAGAGTTCGCCGCGCACCCTCTTGCGACTCGGTCGGCGCCGGCACCGGCAGCCGAATCTCCATCGTGCCGACATGGCTGTTGCTCACATCTTCCACGCCCAGGCGCATCGCCGTGCCGCTAACCGGCACATCGATCTCCTGGTGGACCCGCACTCCGCCCGCCATGATGTCTTTCATTACTTCTGGTTTCAAATCCGCGACCGACTGGCTTAGCTGACTGGCGATCTGTTTCCCTTCGCTATCAAATGCCGTCACCATGAAGTTCACCACGCCGTGGTACTTGCCCTCGGGCGTTGGAGTGAAGCGCAGATCTGAAAACGCCACCGCGTGATCGATTCCATACCGCTGCATCTCGAGGGGACCAACCGCCTGCTTATGCTTCTTGACAGGCTTCATCGGTGCTGCGGCCTCAACCATCCGAGGCTTTCCAATCGGTACCACGCGCGCGCCAAATACGATCTGCCTCGATTGCGGCGATCCCTGCTGCATGGCCGCACGCGCCAAACTCGACGTCAGGTCCTTCGAAGGCTTCAGCGGCGCAAACGGATCAATCGCGTAATATCCCGTCCGGTACGCCAGGTGATACTTGTTCCCCGCCAGCGTCACTTTCAACTTCCGATAGGCGCCGTTGTAATTCTTGTTGCTCGGAGTGTAAGAAAGGGCGTAGTAGTTTGCGCCTTGCTCGGTCGCCGCTTTGATGGCCCTGCTCAGGTCGTTCGTGTTGAAGAAAGCCTGTCCACCGGTTTGCGTTGCCAGCTTGGTCATGGTCGCGTGTTCGTCGTTGAGCGTCAGGCTGAAGTCATCCATGCGATCCATCATGACCGCGTTGGCTACGGCACTGCCCGGCACCCGTCCCCCGAGTCCCGGACCTGGTGGCCCCGCTGTCATCGTGACTGGCGCCAACCCGTCGTTGCTCGACGCGGCGAATAGCGGGTTCGTTTCCAGGCCCTTCACGTCGACCGGATACACCGCCACGTGCGCATCGCCGAGCAGGTTCGCCACTTTTTTGAGGTTGTCTACGTAATAAGCACCCTCGATAAATGGATTCGCGCCGTTCGACTCCGGGACAATGCCCAGCAGGAATGAACCTGACAGCCAGACCAGATTCTTGCGACCGGGAATCCCGTCCAGGTATCTGGCCATGTGGGCGAAGGCATCGACCGTGACGATCATACGTTTGTCCGCATCAATCAAGCGCACTTCGGATTGTTGTTGGGCCATTGTGTCCGACAGAGCCTGCAATACACCGGCAAACCGTGAGCTCTCGCGACCAGCTCTCAGACTTACGTCGAAGTCCGTCTCCCTTATATCCAGCGGGCGCAAGCGCTGGGAAGCATTCTTGCCCTTAGCGGCAGCCACCAACGCACCTTGATCGTCGGTGAACGCCTGAATCATCTGCAACTGGTTCCCCAGCACGCAAATGGCGACCTTGGTGTCCTTGGGCTTTTTTTTGAGAAATGCGACCAGTTCATCTTGCGCGCGCATCTGGTCCGGTATCGACGTGTTGAGCAAATCCAGCATCACTACCGTGACTGCCGGAGTTTCGGGCGGCAAAGCGTAGTTCGAAAACACGTTGGGCGGAAGGGGATCTCTCGCCGGAAGCGCTGGCGCTGCCGCCTCCACCTTTTCTTGCGCAAACTCCTTGAAGAATTTCACTCGCTGTGGCTTCCCGTCTTCCGTCACGCTGAAGTCGCTCGGCTGTAGGCCCTTCACCAGTTTGCCCGCGTTGTCGGTCACCACCACGTCGAGTGCCACCACTTGCGTGCCTGTCCGAATCGTTAGCGTAGGTGTGGCATCGAGAGTCGCATCTGCCTTCGTGGGTGTGGCTTCGGGAGCGGTTGTGACGGACTTTGCAGTCTCCGCCGGAGTTTCGGCCGGCGACGCCTCGAACGTTCCCGAGGACTCGAATACCGGTTCGTCTGCCTTGCTCGCCTGTGCCGGCGGAACATTCAATCCCGGAGTCTCAGCCTTCACCGCTAGAAAACGAGCGCGGTCCCCCGGTGACATTTCCGGCAATTCGTACACGTCCATCGTGGTTCCGTTCACCACTGCGAGTCGCGTGCCGTCTGGTGACAGCGAGTAGTTCTGCCCATCTGGCACTGCGGGAGCGGCAACCAGCGACAGCAAAGATTTCCCCGTAGCCGTATCGATCGCCTGAACGTGCTGTTCCAGCCCTTCTTCCCGCGCGCCTTCCTGGGCCTGAGTTTCCTTTTCACTCGTCGTCCGGATCGTAACGGTGCCCGCCGCGAAGCGGCTACCGTCCTCGCTGGCGCGCACCACGGGCGAATACCGGCAGTCATCCCAGTGCTGCCGCCACAAGAATGTCCCAGCCACCGTGAAAGCGCTGACGTTATACCCATCCCGCGACACCGAGCAGCGCCCCACCAGCACCGTATTATTGCTGCTGTAGAGAAGATTCGGCAGGCGCCGCGCTTTCACGCGCGTGATGTTCGTGCTCCCGAATTCCACCAGCCAGTTGCTCGCCTGTTTACGGACGTCGGCAAATCCCGAACTCGTCGCCTCCAGCTTCGTCATGCCTCGGACGTCAAGTGAGCGCTGCACGGCCGAGGTCATCACATCGATGAACGAGATGTTGACGCGTTCCTTAGCCTTGACGTCGTTCTTGGCGTCGCCCAACTTGGTCACCGTCGCCACTGGCGCCGACGCTCCAGTCTCCACGATGATCTGTTTCCCGTCGGGCGTCACTGAGACCCACAAAAATTCCTGGGGCGAATCGAAAATCAATTTCTCTTCCAGCTTCGAATTGACTTCGTACAGTTTGCTCAAGCGGCGCAGCAGAACGCGTCCCTCTCCCAACCGCCACACGTAGCGCCGTGAGTCGTGCAGATACCAGTCGGCTTCTTTCACGACGGCCCCGCCGGGCACGGCGATCACTATCGCATGCACTTGCCGGTCCGCATGGCTGGGCGGGCACTCCGGCAACCGCTTGAACAATTTCTTGGGATTGAACGTGACCAATACGTGATCGGCATCCAGAAAATCAACCGACAAGTTCGCGCCACCCGATTGCCGCGCTGCCGCCGACAAACCCACGTATCCGAGCTTCGCAAGATCGACCTGCGCCGACGGGAAGGCCCCCACCGCCGCCGCGGCCTCCGCCCGCCCGCCCTGCGGCGAGCCCGCGGTCAGCACTCCGAACACAACCAAGACGCTCGCTACCGTGCGCCAAAAAGCGCGTACGTTCGAAAATGGTTTTCGCCTCGCGTAGCTCAAGTCCAAATCCTCGCAAAACCCAACGTCGTCAACCCCGCCATCGCGAGGCGCTCGATAGTGTAGCCCATGTTTTGTTATTCGTGATCAACGTGCTGCTGGTGGATGGCTCAGACATCAATAAAATGTTATGTCTATTTGATTGTGCCCCCTTTCCGCTCAGCCTCCAATCCCACCCACCCAATGCCCGCCGCTCGATACCCCAGGCATATCCCTGATACCCTTGTTTCAGGCACTTAGTCGTTGATCCAAGGGGTTTTGCCGATGACCGACGACTGACGACCGACGACCAGCTTGTCTTACGAAGCCGCTATCGCCCGCATGCTTGCCCTCGGCCACGAGCTGGCCCAGACGCCTTCGCACAAGTTTGACCTGGCACACATGCGCGTGCTGCTCGAAGCTCTTGAGCACCCCGAGAAGAAGTTCCCGGCCGTCCTGATCGCCGGCACAAACGGTAAAGGCTCCACTGCAGCCACGCTGGCTTCCATCCTGCAGGCTTCCGGATACAAGACCGGCCTGTACACCTCGCCGCACCTGGTGCGTATCAACGAGCGCATCCGCATTAACGGCGCCGCGATCGCCGACAACGAATTCGCCCTCATCCATGACTTGGTGGATCGCACCGCCGAGCGCCTCGTCACCGAATCCGAACTTCTTTGGCATCCCAGCTTCTTCGAGATGCTCACCGCTATCGCCTTCGAATATTTCTCTCGCGAGCGCGTCGACATCGCTGTCCTCGAAGTCGGAATGGGAGGCCGCCTCGACGCCACCAATGTCGTCGAGCCGCGCCTCACCGTCATTACTGATATAGCGCTTGATCACCAGAAGTTTCTCGGCGACACCCTCACCGAGATCGCCCGTGAAAAAGCCGGCATCCTGCGAGCGAAGGTTCCTGTCATCACGCTACCCCAGACTCCCGAGGCCAACGACGTCATCGGGAACGCGATCCTCGCGCTCGACGCCAAGGCCGTCAGCGCTGTACCGTATGTACCGCCCGTCAGCCCCAACAGCGCGCAATACCTGATTCCAAGCGCTCATGGCAAGGCTGGCTACATCTCTCGCTATCCGCTTCAAGTCCTGGGAAAAGAAATCACCATCGAAACGCCGCTGGTCGGCCGTCATCAACTGCGCAACCTCGCGTTAGCGATTGCATCCGCAGAAGAACTTTCCCGCGCTGGATTCCCCGCGATCACCCCGACGACCACCGAGACAGGAATCCACGAAACGCGCTGGCCCGGACGCTTCCAGGTCCTGCCCGCCACCGACGATCATCCCGAAACTGTGTTGGATGTGGCCCACAATCCAGCTGGTGCCTGGGCCTTGCGTTCCACTTTGTCAACCGCCTACGAAGATCGTCCGCTGGTCTTCGTCTTCGGTGCCATGCGCGACAAAGCAGTTGGCGAAATTGGCGAAATTCTGTTTCCGCTCGCCGATCGTGTGATCGCCACCCACGTCGAGAACCCGCGGGCCGCAACCGCCGCTGAAATTCGCGCAGCTGCTTCCCGCGTGGCGGTCGACATCGAGGACGCCCCCGACGTGCCCTCCGCCCTTGCCCAGGCCCGTGCCGCTGCTGGCACACACGGCTTGGTGGTCGTCACCGGTTCGATTTACATTGTAGGAGAAGCGATGCGAACGCTCGGCGCTCGCATCGAATAGAAGGGTGCCCTTCAAGAATCCATCTACGGAAGTCGAGAGCGGCGAGGTCCCCGCCGCGTCTGCGACCCAGCCGGTCGAGCACGTCATCTCTCCGCCCGCCGCCCGGCCGTATAAACACGGCCTGCTGAGTAGCCTACGCTCTTACTTCATCGTCGATCCGCTGATCTGGGCCTACACCGTCATCCTCGGACTTATCTCGATTCCAGTCTCTCTTTTCGGTGACCGCGAACGCATCCTGCACAACTTCGCCCGCGCTTGGTCCTGGATGATTATGAAGACGATCTTCTCTCCCGTAAAAGTCACGGGCCTCGACAAGATCGACACCACGCGCACTCACGTTTACGCCGTTAACCACGCCTCCGCGCTCGATATTCCGGTGCTCTATGTTTACTTGCCGTTCCAGTTCCGCATCGCCTTCAAAAAAGAATTACTCGCCTACCCGATCGTGGGATGGCACCTGAAGCGCTCCGGACAAATTTGCGTCGACCAGCAGAATCCCGCCGGCTCCATTGGCAGCATTCGTTCCGCGCTGAAAAGCCTGAAAGCTGGCATGCCACTAGTGATCTTCCCTGAAGGCGGCCGCACCCCCGACGGCCAGATCAAGCCCTTTCTCGCAGGTGCTTTCTTTCTAGCCATCAAAGCGCAGGTCGACGTCGTGCCCGTCGCCCTGCTCGGAACCTATGAACTCCTTCCGATGAATACGTACCACATCAAATGCCGTCCCCTCGAAATGCGAATAGGCGCACCCATCTCCACTGCAGGCCTGACGGGGCACGATATGCAGGCGCTCTCCGAAAAAGTCCACCAGGCTGTCACCAACCTCTACAGCAGGAAGTAGTTTTTGATAGCGCTTACATGCAGGCCAATCGAGCCCCGGAATGAATCGATTCTAAAAAATCAAGTCCGGAACAAATCGACTCCGGAATAAATCCAGTCGCGGAGCGGCGAAATAATTTAGCCCAGCGCGTAAGCGCTGGGTAAGCTCATGGGACGATCGCAAGCCCCGAAGGGGCGGCACCAAAACGCAGGTGGGGTGAGCCCGCAAGGACAGCGTGTGTCAACGTAACCCCACCATCGAATTACCCGCCACTCGAAACCGACCATTCTCGTACGTGTCGAGACGCAGTGCTCACTTCCTCTGAATCAAATCCCACAAGTTCCCATACAGGTCCCTAAACACAGCCACAGTCCCGTAACTCTCTTCCTTAGGGTCGCGCACAAACTCCACCGCGTGCCCGCGCAGCGAGTTGTAATCGCGCCAGAAATCATCTGTATGCAAAAACAAAAAAACCCGTCCGCCGGTCTGATTCCCAATACGCGACGCCTGCTCTGCATTCGCGGCCTGCGCCAGCAACACAAAACACCCATCCCCCGAGCCAGGCGACACCAACACCCAACGCTTCCCGCCGCCTAGATCGGTGTCCTCCACCAACCGAAATCCCAGAATCCGGGTGTAGAAGGCAATCGCCTCGTCGTAATTCCGCACCACCACCGCCACATGCGCGACCTTCCGATTCATGCCGCCATTATGTCATCCGCGAAAACAGTCTTCCTCTGTGTCCCCTAATGTGCTCTGTGTGGAAAAGGTTTTTTTCACCCCAGGCGCACCCACTTGACCCGATCCCCGCCGGGCAGTACCCTCCCTTGGAAATTAGCGCCGTACAGGAGGCCACATGGTTCCGCTCTCCGCTCTCTGGCTCCCGATCGTGCTCTCAGCGGTCATCATCTTCTTCGCAAGTTTCGTTATGCACATGGTGCTTACCTATCACCGCAGCGATTACCGCCAACTCCCCGACGAGGACAAAATCTCCTCCACCCTTCGCACCGCGAATCTGCAGCGTGGCACCTACGTCTTCCCCTTCTGCACGCCCAAAGAAATGAAGTCGCCGGCGGCCCAGGAAAAATACAAACAGGGACCGGTCGGACTCGTCACCATCATGGCTCCCGGCCCACCCGCTATGCCGAAGTTCCTCGGACTCTGGTTCGCCTACACGCTACTGGTCAGCTTCTTCGTCGCCTACCTCAGCGCGCACACCGTCGCGCCCGGCAGTTCGTACCTGGCCGTCTTCCGCGTGGCCGGCACCGCCGCCTTCCTCGCTTACGGACTCGGCGCTCTCCCAGCCGGAATCTGGAAAGGCCAGACCGGCGGCGTGACTGCGAAGGAAGTCATTGACGGCCTCATCTACGCCCTGCTAACGGCCGGAACCTTCGGATGGCTCTGGCCAAGAGGTGTCGGCGTGTAGGATGCAGAGAGACACTCGCCAGCGGCCACGCGAAAGCGATACCGCCCCGCCCAACGCACTCCAAGCGGCGGGCGCCCACCTCGCTATTAATCATGCAGGTGCGACTTCAGCTCCGGCTTACCAAACAGTCGCCCAAGACGATCCGTCTCCCACTTAGCCCAACACGAATAAATCTCTGAATAGGGATCGCCCCGACTTCAGTCGGGCCTACCAGCCACGAAAATGAGTGGCTTCAGGCCTTCGAGCGAAAAAACTCTCTCCGACAATGGTGCCCACTTTTTACTAGAGTGATTCTCCGTTACCCCTGCCGCCCATCTTCTCGAATTTCCCACAAAGCGGCCCTCGCCCCCATTCATGCGTCAGGCAATACGTTGGAATGAGCCAAGCCTTCCCACTCGTTAACTACCCGGATACCCAACCCAAACGAAACCATGCCGGTTGCTTTTCCGCACGCCGGAAAATTACCACGGTTACCTTTACGTAAACCTTAGCCCGCTTAAGACAGAGGGATGGTAGGGGGGCCTACGCGTCTTTGGGCGGGGGTTCTGTGCCATGCTGTGTGCGTAGCGATCGGTTTCTCGGCGCCACAGGCCTGCGCCCAGGAGCCATCCGAATCTCACCGCAAAATGGTCAACCGGGTCGTCCCAGCTTATCGCAGCCTCGCTCAGAAAATGGGGATTTCCGGCAGCGTGAAAATCGAAGCCGTGGTAGCTCCGAACGGGACCGTGAAATCCGCTGGCATCCTCGGCGGCCACCCTGTGTTAGCGCAAGTGGGAGCCGATGCCGTCCGCCGTTGCAAATGGGAAGCGTCCTCCCGCGAGACCCACGAGATCGTCGTGCTCAATTTTCATCCGGAGTAATGAACTGCCCTAGTCTCGGTAAATCATTTGCCCACCATCGGGCACACTTCTCCAGCCTATAGCACTCTGTGGATTTCACAACCCGCGCCTACGGGCTTAATTCGGCGCCGACTCTGACGGATCCGTCAACCCGATCAACTGCCCCACCGGATATTCTTCCGCCGTAAACGGGATCTCCGGCTCGGGATTCGTAATTGTCAAAACTTCCCCACTCACATTCCCTTGGATCGTCAGAGCCTGACTCTCCACCGCGATGACTCGATAGGTTTCATCAAAAATGGCCATAACAAATCACCCATCACGGTTGGATGCCGCTGGTAGCGACAGAGTCGGCCGAAATCGACCTTCCGTCTCATACTAACTCATTAGGACATCAGCATTTTCCCGTAGATGCGATTCTCATGAGATACCAGTTCAATAGCTAATCGTATACATCCGGCTTGCGGCCCCTACACTCCGCGAATCATACCCACACACCGAAATTCTACGGGGAGTACGCTGCTGGACTACTCTCGCTAGCTGCGTTCACGAAATTCCATTCATTTTCTTGTACTCGTCGAACTTGTCGAGAAATCGGTCAATGTCTTTCTTCTGCAAATAGTAGGGCGTTGAGAGTCGCAACTTATTCGGGTCGCCGCCGCGAATGCGAACCTTGTGCGTCTTCCAAAGCCAGTTCTCCAGGTCCATGCGCGGAACCGGCGGCACGTTCACGCTCACAATCGCGCAGCGCAGCGCAGGATCGGGCGACGTCCATGACTCGGCGCCGCGCTTCTTCATCTCGTCGAGGATGTAGTCGGCCAGATGGCGGTGCCGGCGCTCGATACGGTCCATACCGATGTCGTCGGCCAGCTTGATGGACGCGCGCAGGCCCCACAGCGCGGGCACGTTCGAACTGCCAATCCGCTGGAAGCGTTCGGCGCGGAGCTTTGTGTCATCCCAACCTTCGGTCGCAATCGTGTTCCAGAGTCGATCCATGACCTCGTCACGCACAAAGAGAAATCCCGAGCCTTTGGGCGCCTGCAGCCACTTGTGCGGGCTCGAGGAGTACATGTCGCACCCGAGTTCCTTGATGTTGAGGCGCATCATGCCCGGAACGTGAGCTCCGTCTACCGCTGAGAGAATTCCCTTGGTGCGCGCAAGGGCCGCGAGTTCTTTCGCAGGCAGGACTACTCCCGAAAACGTCGTGATGTGGCTGAAGAACAAGACGTGCGTGCGCGGCGTGATGGCGTCGTTGAACAGATTGAGAACCTGCGCCGCGTCTTTCACCGGGCGGGGCAGTGTGACTTTCTTCACGACGACGCCGTAGCGCTTGGCCTTGAGATCCCACGGATGCTCCCCTCCGGGATGCTCCTGGTCGGTCATGAGGACTTCATCGCCGGGCTTCATATCGATGCCGTTGGCGATGTAGCTGTTCGCTTCGGTAGCGTTGCGCAGCAGGGCAATCTCATCCCGCGTGCAACCCACGAACTGGGCGAGCGGGTCGCGGAACTCGTTCCATGCTGCGTATCCCCAGATCGGATAGTCTTCGGGATCCTGCTGGTCGAGTTTCTCCGTCGTGGTGTAGCCGTCCAAAATGGCGCGCAGCACGGGCGCCGGGCTGGAACCCACTGTGCCGTTGTTCAGATAGATCTCGTCCTCGGGGATGAGGAACTGGCGGCGCATCTCTGCCCAGTACGCGTCTTCATTCTGGTCGAGCAGCGAATGGTTGGGCAGTGGCGGAGCCTTTTCAAGCTGCGCCAACAAGTTGCCGCGGAAGGCGAACGACGCAGCAACTCCAGTGGCAGCGGTGGAGAGGAAATGACGGCGGTCGAGCATGCAGCCTCCGGACCACAGACGAGACGAGAAGAACGCGCTATGGTACGACTGTGGGCCGCCAGGAACAAGGGTCGTCTGATCCTAGATGAAGCCGAATACCGATCTGGAATAAATGAGTGAAATGCCGATGTTACGCCGACCATTCGACGTACCGGAGAATACCGCGTTGGCTATAATGCTATCGTGTGGCAGAAGTTTCACATTCTGAGCCGATGGCAAGTTTTTGCCCTAGCTTCGGCGTGTGCGCTTGTTATGGCGGTTGCTGTTGCGCTTTCTTCGATTCCCGCTGATGAAATTTCGTGGAACCGTTTCCTTGGTCCCTCCCGTCAATTTGATCCCTTTAGAAATTTTGGTTCGGCCTTTGTCTCAGTCCTTCCGGTTTTTCTCGGCTATTACCATTTGGCCCGGCTCGGAGCATTGCTAGGCATCGCCATTTCAGCGGCGATGTGTTTTGCGACTCAAGGCTGCGCGTTTTTAGTATTCGCGTTTCAACTGGTCGGTCATTCAGCGGTGTTACAAGGGGTGACATACGTGGTGGTCTGGCTGCTCCTTAGCATGCTGGGTCTTGTGGATACACATGAAGGCGTCCACTTCCACCGCCATCCGGAACGCGCAGCACTCGCTTCCCCTAACCTGTCTCGAAACAGCGTAGTTGACGTAATCAGCCGATTACACTCCTTGACCCCGAGGGGAGGTCTAGGCGCGCCCATTCAATCGCTGCACTGGAGTCCTCCGGTACTTACGGCGTGGTTGCTCCCACGGTTAGCCTGACTCTACGACCTTTGCCCTACCACACCCGACAGGCATTCTCCCGCACCATCGCTGCATCCGCCTTGCAGTGATACGCTTCGCGGAACTCCGGCATGTTCGACACGGTCCCATTCACGCGCCACTTGCCGGGCGAATGCGGATCAATGTTCGCCAGGTAACGCGAAATCTGGTCGGTGCGGTTCTGGCACCACACGTTCGCGAAGCCTAAAAAGAATCGCTGTTGCGCTGTCAGCCCATCGATGGGAGCGGGACCTTTGCCCGCCAACGAATCGAGCAGGGCCATGTACGCGATCCGCAGGCCGCCATTGTCAGCCGTGTTCTCTCCCAGCGTCAGCTTCCCGTTGAGCTTCACGTCCGGCAGGGCGTTATAGCCTGCGTATTGATCCTTAACGCAGCTGGTACGCTTCTCGAACTCTTCCTTGTCTTTGGCGGTCCACCAATCTTTCAGGTTACCTACCGGGTCGAACTTGGCGCCTTCATCGTCGAAGCCATGGGTAAGTTCGTGTCCGATCGCCGCGCCAATCGCGCCATAGTTCAGCGCGTCGTCGGCCTGGTTGTCGAAGAACGGCGGCTGCAGAATTCCCGCCGGGAACGTGATGTTGTTCAGCAGCGGGTTGTAGCTCGCGTTCACGGTCATCGGGGGATACGGCCAATCGCCCTTATCAACCGGCTTGCCGACTTTGTTCAAGTCGCGCTGAAAGGCAAATGTGTTCGAGCGTTGCGAGTTGCCCAGCGCGTCGCCGCGTACGATCTTCAGGCTGGAGTAGTCGCGCCACTTGTCGGGATAGCCGATGCGATTGGTAATGGCCTGCAGTTTCACGAGCGCTTGCTTCTTGGTGTCGTCGCCCATCCACGACAGGGTCTGAATGTCGCTGCCCAGCGCCTTCTCCAGGGCATTCACCATCTTCAAGGTACGGGCCTTGCCTTCCGCGCCGAAGGTTTCCGCAACATAGATCTGGCCGATTGCTTCTCCCAGATCGCTGGTCGCTGCGCGCACGCACCGCTTCCAGCGCGGGCTCAACTCCTTCGTCCCCTGCAGCGTTTTGCCGTAAAACTCGAAATTTTCGCTCACGAAAGCAGATGGCAAGATCGCCGCGTTGCTATGCACCACATGCCACCGCAGATAGGTCTTCCAGTCGTCCAGCGAGGTGGACTTCAGCGCCGCGTCAAACTGCTGGAAGAAATCCGGCTCGGCGACATTCAGCGACTGCACAGGAGGAGTCCCAATTCCCTCAAGATATTGCGTCCATCCGAACGACGGATTCAGTTCCGCCAATTCCTTGGTCGACATCTTGTGATAAATCTTCTCGGGCTCCCGCTGGCTGGTGCGGTCGAGCGATCCTTTGGCCAGCGCCGTTTCTATGTCCATCACCACCTTGGCTTCCGCCGTGGCCTTCTCGGCTGGATCGCCCAGCAACTCGAACATCTTCTGCACATGTGCCAAGTACTGTTTGCGAATTTCAACGGACTTCTCGTCGTCTTTGAGGTAGTAATCGCGGTCCGGTAGTCCAAGCCCACCCTGCTCCGCCGCCGAGATCACCTGTTGCGCATTTTTGTAATCGGGCTGCGAGCCGAATTCAAAGAAAGCGCTGATGCCGTCGCGATGCAGCGCGATGGCCTCCTTCGCGAATTCATCTTTCGACTTGAGCGCCGACACCCGGTCGAGCGTCGCCTGCAGAGGTTTGGTCCCCGCTTTTTCGATCGCACCTTCATCCATGCACGAGAAGTAGTAATCCCCGATCTTCTGTTCGAGCGCGCTGCGCTTCGGATCGTCCTTCGAGTTTTTCTCGAGAATGCCGCGCACAAGCGTCTCGCCGCGATCCTGCAGCTCGTTGAATCGTCCCCACGACGGCCGGTCGCTCGGGATCGGATTCTGCGCCTGCCACTTGCTGCATGCGTACGCGTAGAAGTCGGTGCAGGGATCAACGTTCTTGTCGAGTAAGTCGGGACTAAACCGAACATTCGCAATGGAGCCGGACGGTGTCGATTGGGCAAGAGCTGACGTCGATGTGCCCAGCACGAGCGCAATCGCAGCAACTTTCAAATGATGCATGAGTTCCTCGCAGGACGATTTCAGAAATCTGGAGCTTAGGCACAACGGGCCGTTGCAAGCAATTTTTTCACCACAGAGGACACAGGGTTCCACGGAGGAAACTAGTATCTTCCTCTGTGTTCCTCCGTGTCCCCTGTGGTTAATGATTTTGATCTGCGGCAGAACCCAGCACTTACTCCACCGGGCGATCCACCATCAGCGCCTGCGGCTTCTTCACTTCGACCCCATTGGGCGCAGGGTTTGAGGGCGACGATCCCAAGTTGACCGGACGCGGCGGCTCCTGCCGCACCGCAGCAGCACGCTCGTCCCACTTCCCGAAGATCATCTTCCCGGCCGTGGTCTGCAATACCGACGTTACCGAGATATCGATCGTCTTGCCGATCATCTTGCGCGCGTTGTCCACGACCACCATCGTGCCGTCATCCAAATAGGCGACGCCCTGGTTGTATTCTTTTCCTTCTTTAAGGATGAAGACACGCATGGTCTCGCCGGGCAAAACGATCGGCTTCAGGGAGTTCGCCAGCTCGTTGATGTTCAGCACGGCCACTCCCTGCAGCTGCGCAACCTTGTTCAGGTTGAAGTCATTGGTGATGATCTTGCCCTCGTAGACCTTGGCCAGCTCGATCAGCTTCAGGTCAACCTCCCGCACGCTGGGAAAGTCGTCTTCCACGATCTGGATGTTAAGCGACGCGACCTTCTGCAGGCGCTGCAGGATGTCGAGTCCCCGCCGGCCGCGATTCCGCTTGAGCGAGTCGGCCGAGTCGGCCACCAGTTGCAGCTCGCGCAAGACAAACTGCGGGATGACGATGACGCCGTCGAGGAAGCCGGTTTCGGCAATGTCGGCAATGCGACCGTCGATGATGACGCTGGTATCCAGAATCTTGTAGCTCTTCTTCGACTGCTTCTCGCCGCCGAAGATGCCACCCAGCGCCGCCAGGTTCAGCAGATCGCCCTTATTGGCGCCGACGATCAGGCCGACGTAGGCCATCAGCAGCATCACCATGATCTGCAGGAAGCTTTGGGTATGGCCTTCTGGAATGCTGGTGCGAATGACCAGCGCGAACAGGTAGGCACCGATGATTCCGAGAATGCTGCCGATTGCTGCTCCGATCAGCCGCTTGAGGCTGACCAGCCGCAACCGCCACTCGAACACGATGACCGCGAGCCCGATGACAGCGCCGAGGACGGCATCAAAAGTAGCGCTGCGACCGAAGGGCTGAATGAAATAACAGGCTATTGCAACAATAAGAACAAATAAAACCCTTACCAGTACCAAGTCCACGAGTATGGACCTCCCCGAGACGGCGGCCCGGCCAGATACGGCGAAGAACGCACATCCCGCGTCAGCCCCTTTACGCCCCGAGGCCAACGATCTAAAAGCGGAGCGATGAATGAGGGATAAATCGGTGCTCCGCAGACCCCGCCGTCGAACCGACAGCTGAGCCAACAGCTATAACGAACGCAGTATATACCTTTCTCAAAACCCGAAACAGTGCCAAAAGCCCATGAATGGCGCGTTCTCAGGACCTCGAGGCATGCTGGCCAGATGATCGAGCAGCGTTCGTCCTGATACACTTTTAGGTATGAAGGCCATTGTCATCACGCGTTTAGGTGGGCCCGAAGTACTCGAGCTTCGTGAAGTTCCGGAACCGGTAATGAGCGCTGGGCAGGCGCTGGTTCGAGTGCAGGCAGGCGGACTAAACTTCGCCGATCTGATGACCGCGCAAGGCGGATATCCCGGAACGCCCAAGCCTCCGTTAGTCGCCGGCCGCGAGTTTACCGGTATCGAAGAGTCGACCGGACGCCGCGTCATGGGCTATACGCAATGGGCGGCCTTCGCCGAAAAAACCAGCGCACGTCCTGATCTGCTCTGGCCGGTGCCCGCCGGATGGAGCCCCGAGCAGGCAGCAGCCTTCCCGGTGAACTACTTCACCGCCTACTTTGCCTATTGGGAAGCCGGTTTCCTGACGGGCCAGGCGCGCGGCAATCGCGTACTGATCCATGCAGTGGCCGGCGGTGTTGGGACGGCCGCCGTTCAGATTGGCAAGATACTCGGCGCCGAGATGTACGGAACTTCTTCGACTGACGATAAGCTGGCGCGCGTCAAAGATCTCGGATTGCAGAACGCGATCAACTACAAAGAGCGCGACTACGAAGAAGCCATCAAAGAGATGACCGGCGGCGAAGGCGTCGACGCCGCTTTTGAAATGCTCGGCGGCGAGCACACTGCAAAAAGCATCCGCTGCCTGCGCGATTTCGGCAAGGTGATTCAGTACGGGACGGCCACCGGCAAGCAGCCGCAACTCGATCTGCGCGCGCTCTACGCAAAAGCCGCGAGCGTTCAGGGTCTCTGGTTGACCTATTTGTCGAGCAAGCACGATTTGATGGAACAGGCGTGGAAGCACCTGTCGCAATGGATCGCCGAAGACAAACTGCAACCGGTCATTGGCCATGTCGTCGCCGCCAATGAGGCAGCGAAGGGATACGAACTGCTGATGGCGCGCAAGAATTTCGGCAAAGTCGTGTTGAAGATCGCATAGGCGAACGACAGCTCGACTTAGTAAGCGAATGTCAATCCATTTCGCACAAGGATTGTTACCTTCGCACCATAACGTGCGCGCGCTCCGCAGTTACTTTGTGAGTGTCAATCTCTGTCGCTTCAAACATCTAGACATAAACACTCGTTCCATGTGGAACGGAATCCATTGCTAACCACGCGCGTGCCGGGTCGTCCAACGCTGTGATCCTGATTGAAATCCAAAATGAACTTTCAGTGGGGATCGGACGTATCTGAGACAAGGCTTGGGAACGGGTGAGGAAACCAGTCGCGTTCACCAGGTAAGAAACAGCTACGGGGTTCAGGGGACTGACTCAACAAGGTTTGGCGGCCAGATGAGAACAATCCCCCCCAGCAAGAGCACAGATCTCGCGATCGCGCGCTTTGTCGTGAACCCCGACGGCAGCATTGTATGCCAGCGATGGGAAAACACAAGAGTCTTCCTGCGCCTGGAATCCAGTCAGGCCGCCCAGAACCGATGCCCGAGGAAGAGTCGGGAAAAGAGAAAGGGAATGAGTATGAAGACTTCGAAGAGTTTATTTCTGGGGCTGGCCCTGCTGCTGGCCACCAGCGCATTCGCAGCGAACAAGGGATCTCTCTCCGTACAAGAGCCGGTGATGGTCGCTGGCACTAAGCTGCCCGCAGGCGATTACAAAGTACAGTGGGAAGGCACCGGTCCCAGCGTTGAACTGAGCATCACCCAAGGCAAGAAGGTGATCGCGAAAGTTCCGGCCCAGATCGTGAACCTCGAAGCACCCTCGTCAAGTGACGCGGCCGTCGTAAAGAAGAACGGAGACGGCTCCAAGTCGCTGAGCGAAGTGCGCCTGAGCGGAAAGAAATTCGCGATCGCGGTGGGAGAGGAAGCGGCAAAAGCGGAAGCAACGCGGTAATCCTTCTGAAAGGTGCAATCAAGGGGAGCCATGATGGCTCCCCCGCTTTCTGACACATTCTCTTAGTTGGCGGCCAGCACATCTGCCATGTAATTGATCAGGAGCCGGCGCGGCTTCTCTTTTAACCCTTTCAATGGCACTTTCTGATCGACTGTATTGTTGCCAGCTATCCGGACTCGTCCGAGGCGCACGACCCGGTTGTCCGCAAACTCCAGGTATACCGGCACGATCATGCGGAAATGGTCGTCCACATTGGACTGCGTAAGCTTCAGGTTCATCACCACGTCACCTTCAGCATTCGTATCGAAGGAAGAGTCCACCTTGTAGCTGGGCAGGGCAGTGCCATAGACGTATTCATCGAAGAACCAGCCCATGGTGCCGTCACCCGCCGCTTTCATGTCCGGTGTCATGTGCTTCTCGACCATGGCTTTGAAATCTTCCGTAGTCGCTGGCTGCCCGGAGTATGTTTTCACAAAGTCGCGCATCATCTCCTTGAAGTTCTGATCCCCGGTTCGATTGTCGGCCATCATCATGCGCAACATGTGAAGGATGTAAGCACCCTTGGGATAAATCAGGCGTCGCGCCAGGTCCCCAGTGCGCGTGTTGTTCATCCGGTAGCCCATGGTTACCGGGCCTGCATCGACCCCTCGAAATCCGAACTCGTCACGTTCGGTCAGCAGTTCGTGCTCATCCTTCCAGAAGCTCAGAAATTTCCCTTGGTTGTGTTCGATCACCTGCAGGTAGATGGAAGCGGACATTTCGGCAAAGCCTTCGCTCATCCATTGATCGCGGTATGAGCTGAAGCCAACCGTGTGTCCCCACCACTGATGCGCAACTTCGTGCGGTGTGACAATCTTCCAATACCCGCGATCGCCGAAATCCATCCCTAGCTGGTGGCGCACAGTGGTGTCGAAGAAGTAGCACATCGGAATCCATACCAGCTGCGGCCACGACTGTCCGTAGTTGCAACTGGTCTGCCGCGTGATAGCCACGCCTTTGAACGACGAAGGTCCGAAGAAATCGCTGTACATTTCGACAGCCAGTTGTCCTTCCGCCAGCGCTTTCTTGATGAGGCCCGTCGTGCCCATCGTGCCGAGCGCAACCCCGGTTATATGCGACCCCTGCGAGGGCATGTCGTCGTTGGCGACATGCTGCAGACCCGTTACCCAGTCGGGCGGATTTTCGTTTGCCAGAGACTGCACCAGATATTCCGGCTTCGTGAGCTTGGCCTCCTGCACTCGGAAGCGCCCGAAGTTGAATCCGGCGACCGTTTGCGGCCCTGCACTTTTCCAGACGCTCACGTTCTCGCCACCTTCGTTGCTCTCCCGAACCAGGTTGCCGGTGGCTGCCATCTTCAATCCTTTGGGGATGTGGAATGTCATGTCGTAGCTGGTGTATTCACCGAGGCCGCCCGTCGCGTTATTCGGATACCAGTTGTCGCGGGCGATGGGATAGTAGTTGTCTCCGCCGGTTCGAATCACCGCTTCTTTCCCGCCATATCCTGTAATCACGGTGTACTTCTCGCCCAGAGCCAGTGGCTTCGGCAGGATCACTGAGAATTGGTAGTCCTCGTTCTTGTCTTCCTGGATGAAGGAGAGCGGAGAGCCATCCGCGGCCGTCACGGTTTGCACTCTCAACTTCTGAAAAAGAGCGAACGGAATCACGCGCAAGCCATCGACATTTGAGATCAGCGAGGTAGTTGCCTTGCCATTCAGGAATCCATTTTTCTCGATGCTAGCCTCCAGTTCCTGATGCTGAATCTGATAAAAGCCATTTTTCTGCGCTCCAGTCGCCAAGCCCGACGTGTATTCAGGACCCAAGTGAAATGCAGACCAGTAGCCGTGCTTGTTGTCCTCATACGTCATCAATTCGACTTCTTCAGGAGCCAGTGGCAGCGCATAAGCAAAATCCCGGTAGATTTCCTCAGCAAACGGAGGCGCTCCGTGCGGATCGATGGCAAAGACCATTTTGTCGCTGTAATGTTTGCCGTGAACAAAGGCTACAAAGAGTCCTGCGTCCGGAGGGCTGAGCACATCTTGCAGAATGCGAGCGCTCAGGTTGTAGCGCAACCGCTTCCGCACCGTCTGCAAGTTGTCCTGCAACAAGCCGCCATCGCACGGATGAGTCGAGGAGCCGGAGTTCTTCTTGATTTCATCATAGGTGCCGTCGGTGAAGCGCACCACCATCTGCTGGAAGTTCTCCACAAACTCCGAGTCCTTGGTGAGAAGTTTCAGGCTGGCACGCTCCGTTGCGAGGGGCGGCTCGATAGTGAACCTTCCATCCCCGACGAACAGCGCACCCGTTATTTTCCCTGCTACCGGAGCCAGAAAACAAACCGTTCCCGAGAGCAGATGAAACGAACCTGCGTCGCGTTTCAAGGTTAGATCCTTGACCTCGACTGCCTCACTCAGAGTGATGTTCTTTAACTGTTTATAAGTCGCGTCAGAGTTTGGCGCCGAAGTCTGCTGAGCATGGGCGGAACATGGGCTAAGTAAACATGTGCAAAGAAGGGAGAAACTTAACAAGCGGGCTAACTTAGACATAGACACTCCGAAGTGGCGGCGTGGCACGGCGATACGTCAATGAAGCGGAATTATGCCTAGATTGGAGGGAAATTCAAGTGCCTTGATCACTGCGCGAGGGTTATCCCAATGGAGAGTTTCCGGCGACAAATAAATCAGGGAAGCGAAAGTCGCTTCCCCGAAATCAACCATTTCTCAGTGAGTGTCGCGGCTTCTTCAATACTTCGGCATCTTCGGATCCACCCGATCGGCCCACGCCAAGATCCCACCCGCCAGGTTGTGCACTTTCTTGAACCCGGCCTGCTGCAGGAAGCCCACCGCCTTGGCGCTGCGCACGCCGGAGCGGCAGTGCGCTACGATCTCGCGGCTCGAGTCGAGTTCGTTCACTCGCTTCGGCAGATCGCCCAGCGGAATCAGGTGTCCGCCAATATTACAGATCTGGTATTCATGCGGCTCGCGCACGTCCAGCACAAAAAGATCATCGCCCGCATCCAGCCGGCGTTTCAGCTCTTCGACTTGCATCTCGGGAATTCCCGTCTCCACTGGCTTTTCCTCTCCGCGGATTCCGCAGAATTCATTGTAGTCGATGAGCTTGGTGATCGTGGGATGCTTGCCGCACGCAGGACAGTCGGGATTCTTGCGCAACTTGAGTTCGCGGAACTTCATGCCCAGAGCATCGATCAGCAGCAACCGGCCGATTAGAGGCTCGCCCGCGCCCAGAATCAGCTTGATGACTTCCGTCGCCTGCATCACGCCAACCAGGCCGGGCAAAATGCCGAGCACTCCGCCCTCCGCGCATGACGGAACGAGTCCCGGCGGTGGGGGCTCGGGATATAAGCAGCGGTAGCACGGCCCTTCTTCGGTCGCGAACACGCTGGCCTGGCCTTCGAAGCGAAAGATGGACCCGTAGACGTTCGGCTTGCCCGTAAGCACGCAGGCGTCATTAACCAGATAGCGAGTCGGGAAGTTGTCCGTCCCATCGGCAACAATGTCGAATTCGCGAAACAACTCCAGAGCGTTTTCGCTCGATAACCGCGTCTCGAACTTCTTCACATTGACGAACGGATTGATAGCTTTCAATTTCTCCGCGGCCGAGTCGAGTTTCTTCCGCCCCACGTCCGCAGTCGAATGGATAATCTGCCGCTGCAAGTTCGTGAAGTCCACCACGTCGAAGTCGACGATGCCCAGCGTTCCGACGCCGGCCGCCGCCAGATAAAGCGCCAGCGGCGATCCCAACCCGCCTGCTCCGATACACAGCACGCGCGCCGCCTTCAACTTCTGCTGACCTTCCATGCCCACCTCGGGCATGATCAGGTGGCGCGAATAGCGCAGGATCTCTTCATTGTTGAGCGTTGCGGTCTCGGGTTTGACTTCAAATGTGGTAGCCATCACAACCTCTTGTGGAAATTTCAATGCTTGGAAACGGCTGAACGGTCGCTAGCGACAACAACAGGGCGGACAACAGCAGCAGGCGCTGCGGCGTGGCATTCGCGTTGTCGGCTCAAAAAACATCGGTTACCGGCCTCCGGCGATCGAAGGCACTATAGAAATGGTATCACCGTCTTTAACCGCAGTCGCTTCTTTCTGCAGGTAGCGAACGTCCTCGTCATTCAGGTAGACGTTGACGAACGCTCTTAGCTTGCCGTCGTCAGTGTAAAGGTGCCGGCGCAAGTCGGGATGCTGCGAGATGAGGCCCGAAAGCGCGTCCGCGATCGACCCCGCCTTCACCTCCACCGCCGCCTGTTTCCCAGCATATTGCCGTAAAGGAGTTGGAATGTGGATCTTAGCCATGCAGTAATGATGCCACAACGCGGAGGGAAGATTCAGGACAGCCTATAACTGAGCGCGGGTGTTCCCATCTTTGCGCGTACTTTGCCCAAAAGGTGGATCCTCATCGGGCGCAGTCTGGTGTCTGCCCGAGACCGTCCAAACTCACCAGATTTTGGCGCGGTCCTCGGGCTTCAGGTAGAGCTTGGCTCCCGGCTGAACCTTGAATGTTTCGTACCACGGGTCGACGTTGCGGACGCTATCGCTGCGGGGCGCCGGCGGAAGATGCGTGTCGGTGGCGATCTGTTTGCGCAAGGCGGCTTCGCTCTGCAGCCTGCGCCAACGCTGGGCGAATGCCAGGAAGAAGCGCTGCTCGCCGGTCAGGCCGTCGATTACGACATCAGGCTTCCCTTTGAGCGACAGGATGTAGGCGTCGTGCGCAACAACCAATCCCGCCAGATCCGAAATGCTTTCATTCAACACCTGCTTGCCCTTCACGCATCCATCCGCCAGCGGACAGTAAGAGTCCATCTGCTCTGCCAGCTTTGCGCCCAGCGCGTGGTACGCGTCACGATCCTTATCGGTCCACCAGGCTCCGAGACGCCCCTGCGCGTCATAGATATTTCCGAGTTCATCGAAGCTGTGGCTGATTTCGTGGGCCATGCCCGCACCTGCCGAGCCGTAGTTGGAGGCGGTGTCGCCCTGCGCGTCGAAATAAGGCGGCTGCAGGATCCCCGCCGAGAAGAATTCGGCATTTGGGCTGAACATGATCACAGCTCCGGGCGCTTGCGGGTTGAGCGGCCAGTCGATCGGATCTACCGGTTCCTTCAGCCTGGCAAGGTTGCGCGCACGATTGAATGCTTCCGCCCGCCGCATATTTCCGAATGCATCGCCGCGTATGACGTCGAGCGTGGAGTAGTCGATCCACGTGTTGGGATAGCCGACGAAGATCTTGAACGCCGCCAGCTTGGCGAGGGCCTTCTCTTTCGTAGGTGGGGACATCCAGGTGAGATTTGAAATGCGTCCGCGAAAAGCACTGATCAAGTCCGCGGCCATTCCTTCGGCCTTCGCCTTGGCTTCTGGTGGGAAATATTTTTGCGTGTAAAGCTGGCCGACCGCCTGGCCCAGCGCGCCATTAGTGGCGGCGATGGCCAGTGAATCCCGACTCGGCATTTCCTGTGCACCTGAAAGAATCTTGCCGAAGAAGGCAAAATGCTCCGCGGCCACGGCTTTCGGCAAGACAAGAGCATAGTGTTCGATCAGGTGAAATTCGAGATAGTCCTTCCAAGCGTCGAGGCTTTCGTGAGCCACTAAAGACGAGACGCCTGTCATGGCCGACGGCTGCCAGACAAGAAAATTCGCCTGCCCGGCAAGCCCGGCCGACTTGAAGTACGCATCCCAGTCCATACCGGGCGCCTTTACGCCGAAATCACCGCGCTTCCAGGGATTGTTTTGCTTATTGACGTCCGCAGCTTCTTCGTCCGGAGCGAAGGCCCGAGCAATCTGTGTCTCAAGGGCTAAGACGCGCGCAGCCCGGGTCTCGGAATCCGCAACACCCGCCAGCTTCAGCATTGATGCGATGTGCGCCTGATACTGTTTGCGAGCCTCCGACTTCTTCGGCGACGCGTCGAGGTAGTCGTCGCGGTCCGGTAGTCCTACACCGCCCTGCCACAAGTGGGGAAGGTTGTGCTCCGAATCTTCAAAGCCCTGGTTGATCCACACCTCGAAAACGTGATCTCCGTTGGCGGTCAGTCCATCAACCTGGCTGTTCAAGGTCCCGCCGAGGTAGGCGGAGAGCGACGCCTTATCCGTGATCGCGTTAATCGCCGCCGTCTCGCTCGCGAGCACTTTCATACCTTTGGCTTCGATCGCGTCCTGGTCCATGAAGCTCGCGTAGTAGTCGCCGGCTTTCTGTGCGGTGCTCCCCTTGGCAGATTGCGCTGACACCGCATCCTGAATCAGCGAACGCACCTGCTGGCTGGTTCTCGCGGCCAGGATTGCTCGCGTGTCGAAGGTCGCCTGACCGGCCGGAATGCTCGCAGTCTTCAGCCATCCGCCGTTGGCGTAGCGGTAGAAGTCGTCGCCAGGATTGATGGAGCGGTCCATGTCGTCGGTGAGTGGGGTCTCTGGAGTCGCTCGGAAGGCGGAAGTTACAAGAATGGCTGTAGCAAGGAAGAGAGCGAGTGCTGCTGCGCGATAAGCGTTTCGTAGCATTTAAGTTCCTGCAAGATGTTGGTTTGACGGCAATCGAAAGGCTGCGCAACTTGTGGGGCCACAAGCAGTATCTCTTGACTCTAGCGGAATAAATGCGCTTCGCTTGGACGGTTTCGGACGTGTGTCCCACCTACCCGAGCGCTCAAGCTGATTTTCTCAATTACGGACGAGCCCGATATATTGAAGACCACATGAGCGCCCCAACAAAGCTGATTTTCTTTTGCGGAAAGATGGCCGCAGGCAAGTCGACTCTCGCAAAAAAGTTAGCCACCCAGGAACACGCGGTCCTCCTGGTGCAGGACGATTTCCTCGAGGCGTTGTATCCGGGCGAAATCACGGACATTCCGACATTCGTTAAGTGCTATGCACGACTCAAGGACGCGCTAAGGCCTCATATTTGTGCACTTTTGTCGAAGGGGCTCCCGGTCGTGCTCGACTTCGCAGCAAACACCAAGAACCAGCGGACCTGGTTTCGCGAGCTGATCAATCACGCGATGGTTGACCATGAATTGCACTTTGTCGACGTGTCGGACTCGTTATGCAAGAGTCAGCTTCGTGAGCGACGTAAGAGTCTTCCTGCTGAAGCTAAGTGGACCACGGATGCAGACTTTGACGCCATTAACGCGTACTTTGAAGTTCCATCTGAGGATGAAGGATTCAACGTCATCCGCCACGAACGCGCTTGAGCCAGTGCGCTGCCGGCTTCCTAGGATGCCCGTCCCAGCGCGCTTTGCGCCAAGGTGTAGGTTTTGTTCGAGACTACTTCGCCGTGCTGAAACTGGTCCACGGATACGCATCCATATCCCGCTGCAGAGCCTTCTGCCAGTCGTAGTCGGGATGCGCGGCGAGGTGTTCGGAGGCTTTGAAGTTTTTGCCGCAGGCGTGCCCCGCTGCAGCAGTGAAGGTCATCGTCTTGATCATAGCCGCGTCGGCCGCCTTGTTCTGGACGGCACCGGCCGTGCCATACGGACCCACCCATCCGCTGGAGCCGCGCGGTGAAAGATCGATGTGACCATCCAGCGTGCGCTCGTTGGCGTCTTCTTTCCTCTCGATTGTGTCGTAGTGGTCGGCGAGGAAGCGTTGCGCCGCGGCCACGTCAATTTTGCCTTTGTTCTCGGCCATCAGCTGCTCCCAGCGCACGTGTCGCGCAAGACAGCTCTGACCGGCATCCTTCGAGTCGAAATCGGTCTCTTCGCGGATTAGTTTTTCGCTGATGGGGAAGTTCGAGCCGACGAAATAGCCGTCCTTCGTTCGTTCGAGCGTCACGTTCTTCAGCCCGAGTTCCAGGCGGCCGATCTCGTTCGTGTGGCTGTCGGCGAGCAACCAGCTGTTGGCGTAGCCGCCGTTGTTGCCTTCTTTCATGATGCGGGCAAAGTCGTCGATCGACGTCGAGTACTGTGCCGCCTTGCGGGCACGCACGAATTCAGGAACACCGTTCGTATCGAACCCATTGAAGTGGCTGATGGTCGTTTCGGTGATCGCCATTCCTCCGGTGTTAATGACGAAATCATCGCCGCTGTGAATGACGCCCGGCAAGCCGTCCATGAGCATGCGGTAGCCCTTGGTTGGAGCGATGTCGAAGATGATCGTCCAGCGTTCGCCTTCCAAATAAGTCGACCAGTTGTTATGCGCGATCACCACCTTGCCGTCTTTGGTGAAGCTTCCGGTCGCTACGAAAGCGCTGCAGTGCTCGGGCACTGACAACTGCGCCGACTTGATGCCGTGCTGCTTGTCGTACTCCTTGTTGAAGTAACCCCATTCCGTCGAGGCGTTGATGCCGACGACATCCCAGACATCAATCTTGACGCCGTGCGCGGTCGCACCGTCCGCAATGCCCTGCAACTCTTCTCGGTACTCCGGCTCGATATGCGGCCACATCATTTTCTCCGCAGCTTCGCGGAAGAAGAACCAGTCCTTCTTGTAGTCGTGCTGGCTCTCGAGCATGACGACGTTCAAAAAGTCCTGGATTTCCGGAGCGAGCAGGTAGCCATTCTGAAATCCGACCTCGCGCGGCGAGCCCTCAAGGTGCACGTAGGTCCATCCATTTTTCTGCGGCTGGCGGAAGGCGCCCTTCAATTCGGGGGGATTGGCAGCTTGGGCGGGAAGAGCGGCTATTAAGAGAACAATGGCAGGACAAAGAAGAAGGCTAGAAGCCAGTCGGCGCACGAGGACCCTCCGTCAACGCCCGAGATTTTAGCAGAGGGGCGCCGCAAACCAGGTTTTTCAAAGGGTCCCTGCGTTAAAAGCACCTTAAATTGGAGAACATTCAAGTGCCGGCACTCTCGCGGACAGTTTACCCGAGAGTAGCCCACCACTTCAGTGGCGGGTAAATGACGCATCTTTGACCCGTGCCGTGGGCACTGCTGAAATGCCTGCAGACTCTTTCAGGCGTCCTTACCGGGACGCGCTCGCTCGTCCAGGAATCCCGCGCTAAAGCGCCAGGCTATTTTCAGGAATCGCTCCGCGATTCTTTACACATCGGCCGAATCTCATCTGAAGACGCGGGTACGTCGACCCAACTCAGCCCACCTCGACCTTCTCGTCGCGAAACGCTTTGTCGGCCTCGTCGCTGCCAGTCAACTCGAACGAATTCGTGACATCGGCCTTCCCCTCCGCCACCCGCGTGATCACGTATGAGCACCCAATCCAGTGCGCTTCCTCAAGATCAGTCTTCGACCACTGCGCCGGATGATCCGGATGCGAATGATAAAACCCGACAATATCTTCCTCGCGCCCTCTCGCCTCGCGCTGGATGCGAACCAACTCCTTGGGATCGATGTGGTAGCGGTTCTGCGGCGAGTCCGTGCGCGTGTTACCGCAGCGTGCCGTCGAAGTGACAGTGCGGACATCTCCGTCCATCTGGCCCAACAGAACGCCACAGCATTCGTGCGGATAAGTCTCCTCGCCGTGCTTGCGGATTTCCGCGTAGTCCCTGGGGTCGATCTTCAGCATAAGAAATCAATTCACAGTAGAGTCACAGAGAAACGGTGAAATACAAAGTGCTTTGATGGGCTTTCTCTGTACCTCTGTGTTGAAGAGCCGTTAGGCCTCCGTCCAGAATCTTTCGCTCAAGTACTTATCGCCCGAATCGCAGAGGATGGTCACAATGACCGCGTGCTGCGCCTTCTTCCGCGATGCCGCAACCTGCAGACATCCCACGACGGCCGCCGCCGCCGAGATCCCGACCAGCAATCCTTCTTCGCGCGCCAGTCGGATCGCCATCTTGTAGGCTTCTTCGGTGCTGATGCCGATATCTTCGTCGGCGAGTGAGGCGTCATAAATCTTCGGCACGATCGCTGTCGCCATGTGTTTCGCGCCTTCGATCCCGTGGAAAGGCGAATCGGGCTGCAGCGAGATGCAGCGAATGTTCGGATTCAGTTCCTTCAGGCGTCGCGACGTGCCCACAAACGTTCCGCTCGTTCCGAGCATCGAAACGAAGTGTGTGACCCGTCCCTCGGTTTGTTGCCAAATCTCATTCGCCGTGCCATGGTAGTGCGCCTGCCAATTAGCATCATTCGAATACTGGTCGGCGTAGTAATAAAGATTCGGATGCTTGGCGTGCAACTCGCGCGCCATGCGAATGGCCCCGTCGGATCCTTCGCCCGGATCGGTATAAAGAATGTTCGCGCCGTAAGCCTGTAGAATGCGTTTGCGTTCCGGCGAAACATTTTCCGGCATGCACAGCGTGATGGGAATGCGTTGCGCCGCGCCGATCATGGCATAGGCAATCCCGGTATTGCCGCTGGTCGAGTCGAGCAGGATTTTCCCGGGCTCCAGTTTCCCGCTGCGCTGCGCTTCCAGTACGATGCGCGATGCGGCGCGATCCTTCACGGAGCCGCCGGGGTTGTACCACTCGGCCTTCCCGAGAATTTCGGCGTCGGCCAGGTCACGCGCGATGCGCTCCAGGCGCAGCAAGGGCGTGTTGCCGATACGGTCGAGCGCGTTCAGGCCGAGACGTTTTGGCGCCGTGTTGTCCGTTGCGGCCGGGTCGTCTGCCGGCTTTTTGGTGGAAGCCTGTGCCATGAAGTCAGAACGTGTGACTATCGTAATGTGCCGGATACGGCGAAAAGTTGGTATCAACTACAGTGATTCGATTATAGAAGAGGTGGCCTGGTTCCAAGGATCTTTTGGGATAGGAACGGTTTTCACCCGCACTGCATCTAAGCTTACGAGCGAAGAAGGGATTGAGTACAAGAGATGGCCAGTAAACTGGAACAAAAGACATTCGACGAAGCTCTCGCCTGGTTGCGCGAACACGGCTTCGACGTGCTTGAGGCGCCCGGCACCTCGGGCCGCGTCTTCTTAAAGAAATACAACGTCTCGTCGGCGATACAGAAGGACGGCGAGAGCGGCATCAAGATCTTCGCGTACCCAGGCTACCTGGTGGGCAGCGAAATCTCCAAGCTCGTCAACAAGGGCTACCAGCAGTTTCTGAAGACCTCAAAGACCGAGGTGCCCGCCACAGCCGACCACTTGAAGGCTCTGCATTCGTTCTCAGAAGAACTGAAAGAAGCCCTGGGCCTACCCAGCCTGTACAACGAATCACTGGGTACAGTCAGCGAATCGTACCAGTACGACCGGATGGTGGATCGTGACAAGCCTGAAGCCGAGCGCAAGAAGCGTCCGTGGCAGGTGAAAGCGCTGGTCGCAAAGAAGAGTCCCGCTTAACTCGCGCGATTGAGCGCGTCACACCGGAGGAATTAATGAAGTATTACCAGAGCGTGTAATGGGCTTTTGACCGTCATGCTTCTCCGCGTCCTCTGCGTTTTAAGATCTTGTCTCATCAACCTATGCGAGACTAGTGCGCTCACTGGAGAAACAAAATGCGCGCGCTCCTACTCGCCGCTGTATCTCTTATTCCGTTGTTTTCCCAAATACCACAGCCCGCTGATCCAGCAGCCGCCGTCCGGCGACTCCTCGAGCAGCAGCAGCAAGCCTGGAACCGCCATAACCTCGAAGGCTTCATGTCGGGCTACTGGAACTCTCCCGACCTGACGTTCTTCTCCGGAGCTCAGCAAACCGCCGGCTGGCAAGGCGCCATCGATCGCTATCGCAAGAACTATCAGCAGGCCGGGAGAGAAATGGGGCGCCTGGAATTCAGCGATCTGAAGATCGAGCCCCTTGGGAATGATGCGGCTTTCGTGCGCGGTGCCTGGCATGTGACCATGAGCGACGGGAAAACTCCTCATGGATTATTCACATTGATTTTCAGGAAGTTTCCCGACGGCTGGAAGATCGTTCACGATCACACGTCGGCGGCCGAGTAGCAGTGAACACTTCCGCAGGCGCATATCTCACTTTCCATCACGTACCCGGATCTGGACGCGTGTGCCCTCGGGCAATTTCGCTCCATTCACCACAATGACTCCCTCACGCACGACACCCTCGTATTCTTGTCCTCGCGGCGCCGGCGCCAGTGATGGTGCAGCGGAAGTTCTCCCCATCCCCTTGTCCATCGCCATGTTCGCCAGTCGGTCGGCCTCCTGATTCCCGCCGCGCAGCACATGCTGGATCGAGAACCATTCCAGCTTTCCGATCATTTTTTTCGCGCGCTGGTAAAGGTCCAACAATGTGGGACTTTTCACTTTGTATTCGCCGCGAATCTGCTTCACCAGCAACTCTGAGTCACCGACGACCTTCAACGCACGAGGCCCATGTTCAATCGCGTAATCCAACGCCGCCAGCAGTCCGTTGTACTCCGCGTAGTTATTGGTCTGGTGGCCGAGATACTCGCTCAAGCTAGCGACCTTGCGCCCAGTCTGGTCGGTGATCACAACTCCGTAACCCGCTGGGCCCGGATTGCCGCGTGCACCGCCATCCACATGCGCGATCAGGTAGGAATCGGGCACACCCTGCGCGGGGAATAACCCTTCTGAGGAGCGGGAACTGGTTCTTGATCGAAACGACGGAGACATTGGACAAGTCTACAACGCCCATCTTGCTCTTAGAGGAAGCGGACTTCATAACCAAAGAAAAGACACAGGCAGTCGTAGTTCCTCTGTGAGCCTCCGTGTCCTCTGCGGTATTGGGGGTTGTATTCTACCGTCCCGCAGCCAAGCGGGTCGCCAGTCTTTGCGGAAGGTTTGCCGCGAAGATACGGTCTTGAGCGCTCTTCAGGTTGTAGGGAACGCGGTGGAAGGTGGCGCTCCACTTTTCGCTATCGAAAACCGCAAACGCTGCGCGCCAGTCGCCGTCTCGCGGCTGCCCCACGGATCCCGGATTAATCAGGTAGCGGAAATCCCGCTTCAGAGCGTACACAACTTCTTCGCTCTGCCCAATCGTTCGATACACAGGCCGGTATGCGTCCCCAGCCGCGATCTTGAAGGAAAACGCGCCTTGCAGGTGAGTGTGCCCGAAGAACGTAACGAGCGCCGGCAAAGCCGACAACGGCGCGAGCGCGTCGTGAAGCGTGACCAGGTACTCGTCTTCATCGATCGGCGAGCCATGTACAAATTGCACGTCCGGCAATCCCGGGATCTGCACTGGTCCTTGCGGCAGGCTGCGGAGCCATTCCAGATTTTCCGGAGTGAGCTGATCGCGTGTCCATAGCGCCGCCAGCCCGGCGATGGGATTAAAGTCCTTCAAGTCCATCAGGCCGCTGGACGCTTTGTCATGGTTGCCGCGCACGAAGTACTTGCCGACCTCGCGCGACCGCTCGATCACCTCGTTCGGGCTCGCGCCATAGCCAACGATGTCCCCGAGATTGACGGCGGCATCGTAGTCGCCCACTGCGGCCAGGCAGGCCTCCAACGCGTCCAGATTGCCGTGAATGTCGCTCAGAACAAGAATGCGCACGAGCCCCACCGACGAATTCGGGATTATACCCCCGGGCGCAAGCCCGCCGTCCGATTGACGACCGGGCAGCGCGCCCAGTGACCCGCAGACACTTCCAATAATGGCGGCATTCGAAGAGAGCAATCGAGGATGCGATCCCCACAGCGCGGCTCGAACGGACAACCGGGCAGCGGCGCATTGGCGGAAGGCACGGACCCTTCGATGGTTCGTAGAGGTTGCGACCGATCCGTTGCCAACGTGGGTACGGCTCGCAGCAGCCCGCGCGTGTAGGGATGGGCAGGCGCATCGAAGATATCGCGCCTCGCCCCCAGTTCCACCAGGCTTCCGGCGTACATTACGGCCACTCGGTCGGCCACCTGCGACACGACAGCAAGATCATGCGAAATGAAGAGCATCGCCAGCTTGAACCGGCTCCGCAGGTCGGCCAGCAGCTCCAGAATCTGCGCCTGAATCGTGACATCGAGCGCCGTCGTCGGTTCGTCGGCGATCAGCAGCCGCGGCCGGTTCACAATCGCCATCGCGATCATCACGCGCTGCCGCATGCCGCCAGACAATTGGTGGGGATAATCTCGTGCGCGACGCTCCGCATCGGGGATCGCGACATCGTTCATTCCTTCCACGGCGCGCTGCCATGCTTCCGACTTCGAGACAGCCTCATGCGCCAGCACCGCTTCGGCGATCTGGTTGCCGACGCGCATCACCGGGTTCAGGGCAGTCATGGGCTCTTGAAAGATCATGGCCACGCTCGAGCCGCGCAGGCCGCGCATGTCGTCCGATGGCAGATTCAGCAGGTCGTGCACCGCTCCATCGCCATTACTGAATAAGATTTGTCCGGAGAATTGAGCTTGCGGAGGTAACAGCCGCATGACGGCCAGTGATGTAACCGATTTTCCCGAGCCAGACTCTCCGACCAGCCCCAACACCTCGCCAGGAGCAATCGTGAATGAAAGGTCGCGCACGGCGCGGGGCATCGACGAAGGCGCTCCCGTCCCCGCACGTGGAGACGCGGCGGTAGGGAACGACACTTCCAGATTTCGGACGTCGAGCAAGGCGGGCACAGACTTTATGGTAGCAGCCGCGGAGCTGAGATTTACTGACCCAGTATCAACGGCAGACCATTCTTAGGATTGCCGATGACGACCACCTTCGTATTCGGACTCTTCGAAAGCAGTTCGGTCGCCTCGATACCTTTCCATTCCAAAAGCTGCGGGCTGATGCCCTGCGCGACAATCTGCTGGAAGTCGCGAATACCGCCCGCCTCGATGCGCTTCCGCTCAGCCTCCTGCTTTTCTTTCTGCAGCCGGAAGTTCATTGCCAGCGCTTCCTGCTCGGCCTGCTGCTTTGACTCGATCGAAGCCTTCAGGGTCTGCGGCAACTGGATGTCGCGCAACAGAACGTTCTCGACCACCAGGCCGCGCTTGTTCAACTCTGTCGTCAGCTGGTCGCTGATCTGTTTAGCGACCATTTCACGCTCGCCCGTGTAGAGCGCATTGGCGGTATGTGAGGCAGTCGCCTCGCGGATCGCGGCGCGCAAGGTCGGCTCCACGACCACCTGCTCGTAGTTTCCCCCAATCTTCTGGAATACGTCGGCCGCCCGGTCCGGATTCAGGTGGTAGATGAGCGAGGTATCGAGATTCATCACCAGTCCTTCACTCGACGGCACACTGGCCGATTCCTTGATGGTCTGGGTCTGGATCGACATCTGGTTGTTGGTCTTCAGCGGATTAATCAGGTGAATGCCTTCGCCGAGCACTTCCCCGGTCACGCGCCCAAACAGCGTAAGCACGCCAACATTTCCGGTAGGCACCTTCGTGACGCAGTTGAACAAGAGAATGACGGCGACGAGTCCTAGAAGCGCGAATCCGACCAGCTTGACGATGGGGTTGGAGTTCACATCAATCACTTTGCCTCTCGGATCGTTTAGGATGGTCATCGACAGAAACCTCAGAGGCGATTCTAGGGGGGAGCGAACCTGCCCGTAAGTAGCTTTGCGGAGCACCCTCGAGTGCACGGCGAAATTTTCAAATCCGCATGAATACTGCGCAATGACGATATTTCCACATCACAGACTTGTTGCGCGATGCGCTCAATGAACCTGGGAACGGTGTGAATGTGCGCTACTGCGAGACCTCGCACTGCAGCAGCCAACAGTGATGCACCAAAAATCGTCACCTGCCTGTGAACTGGCTGCACTCGATTGATTTTGAGGGAGATAAATTCGCATTGTTTTCGTTGACTCTAAAAATAGAAGGAGTAAAAACACACTCGTTCTTCGACACGTTCTTAAGTTTTGCCGGTTGGTGCCGCGTCCGGGACTCAAGCGAAGTCACCTTGTTGCGGAAGCGATAAGGAAGGCGAGTGAGGGTCTATAGCAAAGCGCTGGTCGAGGAGAACAAGAACGACCGTTGAAGGCAAGATAGAGTCCCGAGGCGTTGAACTGGTTTGTCCGGTTGGCGGTAAGCCCGGAGCCCGAGTTTTGATCGCGCGTTGCAACCCGCAAGGAAGCGACGAGAGCAGGTCAGCAAGGGTCTAACGCGAGCTACTGGCCGAGATGAATGAGATCAACATCACCTCGGGACTCTTATTTTCTGCTCTCTCCGTACCTTTCTCCCTCCAGTACCTGAGACCCAAAATTTCTAATTGCGGTTGTCAGCTTTCGTTGTCGGTTGCGACTTCAGTCATGCCGTCACCGATCCGTAGATAACCGAGCTTCCAAACCTGAGGTAAGCTTTTCCGTGAACCTTGTTTGGGACACGCGCATGATCTTCGACCTCAGCCACAAACTTGCACCCAACATGCCCGCCTACCCCGGCCTCCCGATTCCAAAATTCCACGTCTTCCTGGCTCACGGAGACGCCGGCGGGCACGCTCACTATTCGCCTGGAACTTCATTTCAGATCGCATCCTACGAAATTGGCGGCAACACCGGCACCTACGTCGACGCCCCGTTCCATCGTCATCCCCACGGAAGCGATCTCGCCTCGGTACCCCTTGAAAAGCTTGCCAACCTGCCGGGCATCGTCATCCGCGCGCCCGAAGACGGTCCCATCGAGCCCGCTATCGTTTCCGGATTCGCCGTACGCGGAAAAACCGTCCTCCTCCACACCAACTGGTCGTGCCGTTGGGAAGGCGGAGACTACTTCCGCTCCGGCCCGTTCCTCACCGCCGCCGCGTGCGAACACCTCGCCCATGCCGGCGCCACTCTGGTCGGCATCGATTGCGCCAACATCGACAACATGCAAGACCCGGCCCGCCCGGCCCACACCATTCTGCTCGCGGCCGGCATCCCGATCGTCGAGCACCTCTGCGGCCTCGATCAGATCGAAGGCAGAAACTTCCGCTTCTTCGCAGTCCCCCCGGCAATTGAAGGCGGCACCTCGTTCCCAGTCCGCGCCCTGGCGATTTGCGAATAGAACATCACTGTTGCGAAGAGGCCATCGACAATTCTTCCGCTGCGAAGGGTCGCAGTAACCGTCTTCTCATCCTGAGCGAGGCGAAGCACCAATGCCCTCCCCGGCGGACTCGCGCGGGCGGACACCGAGCACCAGCTGAAGAAAATTCGACAGGCCAGCGACGCAGTCACTAAAAACAAAACCCGGGCCATAAACCCGGGAATTGCTCCAATCGAGAACTCGTTGAGTAATAGCCCAACGCTGATCCGTCAAACCGTAAGCGTGACCCGCACCAATTCACTTCCCTTCCCAAAATCCACGACCTCATTCTCCAGCGGCAGCTCATTCTTATGGGCCCCCGGAAACCAGCTCCCGTCAATCTTCCCAGGATCACCTTTCTCAAAGAATCCATCATCGCCATCCAGCTTCCCCTGGCTCGAGAACCCCTCAATCTCATACGGCAACCCGCGCGACGCTAGCGGTGATGGTCCGTCCATCACGTGAAAATGCAAATGGAGCCGACGAAATCCCAGTGTTCCCCAGATGACCAAGCACATCCCCAGTCTTCACATGATCGCCAACCTTCACCGCAACCGTGCCGGTCTTGAGATGCGCATACAACGCAAAATTCCCATCGCCCATATCGACCACGAGGTGATTCCCAGCGAGAGTTTCCACGGTCACACCCTTAGGCGGACCCGGAACCTGTTCCGGCATCCCGTCGGTCGCCTCTACCACTGTCCCACTTGCAGCGGCATACACAGGCACTCCGAAAAATGGATAACTCGATAGTTGATCCATCGCTCCTTTGAAAAGCCGTCCCTCCGTATCCACGCGGATCCAGTCGATCGCGAAGCGTTGCGCGATATAAGCTTTGCCGTTGAAAGCGAGTACCGAACCGCGATGCGCAGAGATTTGCGCGCAGCCTCCATTGATCGCAACCCACCCCGGTCCGCGCAGTGGTGTGCGACGACAATCGGTTTCTTGGTATCCACCGGCGTAGGTACGCCTTCAAACGTCACGTTGGCCGGCATGCCGGTCTGGAGCTCGCCGCCCGTCCCCTTGTGTTCGTTGTTTGCGTCAGGCATCGAGCGCGAAACCGATATGCGATGCTTGATGTTTTGGGTTCTGTGGCACTCGCCGGCAGAGTCACGTCGAGGAAAGCATAGGCCGAATGCGAAGGCCCCAGCGCCGTGCCCGACTCCCCTCCATTAATCCGGAAAATCTCGCTGAGCTCTTTTCCCTTCCACTCAGTCAGCACCGCGCCCGAGTCCGCATCGACGGCCGCAATCGAATCCACTTGCGAGATCATCTTCGTCTCATTCACAAACGAGAGCTCGTAAGCGAGATGAACGCGTCCATCCGCACCCGCGACCGGACGCGGCGAGATCATCGGCTGCACCACCAGGCCCGTAAAAGCCTCGGGGTGATCCGCCGCGCCAGCAAGACCGACAGCGCCGCCGATCACCGCTCCCGCAATTAAAACCAGGGCCCCGTGCAGAACCTTCTTACCAAGCATGATCCCTCCGTAAATTTGAACGCACGGATGGTTTCACGCCAAAGAAACCTTTGTCCAGCGAGTGCGGAAGATGTGGAACGGATGATGCGCAGTGAATGACGCACAGTGGGGGCTGACAACAGAGCATCCTTCAACCAGCTGTCATCCCGAGCAAGTGAGGCGAAGCCGAACGTAGCGAGGGACCTTGCGTTTCCCCAATTCGCGCGAAAGCCAGACCATTCCAACCAACCGACCCGCTACGCCTTCCTCTTATAGTGAATCGGCCATTGCACTTCCCAAGTCTTCCCGCCGTCCTTCGACGCCTCCCAGCTCCAGTCAAATTCATTGCGCGAAATATTTTTGAACACCATGCGCTGGATCACCTTCGTCCCATCCGCCCGCACAGCATCTCGCGCCAGGATCATCTGCCCGTCTTTAAACTCGCCGACGAAATCTAAGTATGCGCCCTCGTTGTCGACCCACGTCTGTTTCCATTTGCCAGCCCGCGTATCGAAGATCGAAACGCTCATTCCGCGCAAATGCATCGCACTCTCACCCGAAAAATTCTCCTCCACAACGCACCTCTCCAAAACGCGCCGGACCGTGTTCGTACCATGACCAACCTCCCCTTGCTTCTCACCGGGCCAAGTCAGATCCCATTCGCCGACCCAAAACTCCAATTGTCTCTGCTCGGCTGCCGCACAAGGATTCGGCGGCGCGACCGCAGGTGCCTGTTGAGCGGCAGCCCACGCGCTCGCTAGACAAAACACACCCACCAAGATTGCAATACGCATCACGAAGACCCCCCGTTCAAAGACGCGGCAGCGATCAAAAGGTTGGCAGAATTCCGTGTACGCCGGTGCCTCAGTCTGGGAATTTTTCCTCATCCACCTCAACTTTCCCACAGTCGACCATCCCCCTGACATCCCTCGTCGTTTCTGATACACCTACTCCCTTGCCCATTGATACCGCCATCGTGCTGTTCGTCGCGGGGATTCTAGGCGGCGCTCTTAACGCCGTCGCCGGCGGCGGCAGCTTCGTCGCGTTCCCAGCACTGTTGTTCACGGGAGTTCCACCCATCCCGTCCAACGCCACGAACTGCTTTGCGCTCTGGGTCGGCACCACGGCCAGCGGAGGCGCCTACCGCAACCGCCTCGACATCACCCGTCGGGTACTGATCCCGCTGATCGCGATCAGCGTAGTAGGAGGAATCGCCGGCGCCATCCTGCTCCTGAAGACTCCCGCGCACACTTTCATGCGAGTCCTGCCTTGGCTGATGCTCGGCGCAACAATTCTCTTCGCATTCGGAAAACAACTATCCCACGGACGCCCATCCAGCCTGGGTCATGACGCCACCACCGCCGCCCTCTTCTGGGCGTGCGCGTTCGAGCTCCTGGTCTCAATCTATGGAGGATACTTCGGAGGTGGCGTCGGCATCATCAACTTGGCAATGCTGGCCGCGCTGGGCATGACCGACATCCACGCCATGAACGCTCTGAAGGTTGTGCTGGGTGCCGTAATCAACGGAGTCGCCGTCGTGACGTTCATCGCGGCCCACGCCATCGCCTGGCCGCAAGCCATCGTCATGACACTGGGAGCAATTCTAGGCGGCTACTCCGCCGCCCATTACTCGCAAAAATTACCCCAGTCCTGGATCCGGGTATTCGTAATCCTGGTCGGCGCCGGGATGACGCTCTACTTCTTCGACAAAGCCTATCTCCACTAAGCTCGCAAATCTCACGAGCCTACGCCCGCAAAAACAAAACCCACGGCGTCAAACCGTGGGTTCGTGAAAAATCAATTCTCGCTCTACTGCGCGGGCACCGAAATGTGCTCATGCGCAATCAACCACTTCCCATTCTCCTTCTCAAAAACAACGGTCCATCGGAAATTCCCCATCTCCCGCTTGCCCGACTTCATGATCGCATCTTCTTTCACCGTTGCTGTTGCCCAATAGATCGGCCCAGCGGCATGGATCTCCGCGTCATCATTCACCGTCAGCTTCGCCGTCTTGAAATCCCCCAGCACCGCGACCACGCCCTTTTGATACTCCTCCCAACTCCCATACTTCAACGGCGCGAGATCGAAGAACACGTGTGGCCCTGACGCATAAAACTGTGCCGCATTCGCCGGATCGAGCGTGCTCCAGGCATCCCATATCTTCTGCAGATGCGCTTTATCCGGCCCTCCCCCCGCCGCTTTAGCCGAAGCCTTCTTGCCCTGCGCCAATGTCAGACTCGACAACAGCACCACCGCCAGAAATGCCCACCCGACTCTCTTAACGATCCGAACCCCCATAGCAATCCTCCCGCAAGGAAATACCCGCGAAATCAAGCGCGGCATTGTCCCACAAAAGCCCAGCTACGGGCGAATGCCGCGTACTTCGTCGGAATCCGTTGATGCGATTGGTACGACCCGCTGCCCTCGCGGCCTTGGCATGAAACCCAGCCCTCGCGATCTCTGGCACGAGCCGAGCCTCGGTGGCCGTTGGCACGAACATGGCCGCGGAGCGGCGGCGTTCATTAGCCCAGCGCGTAAGCGCTGGGTAAGGCCGACGGAAAACTATGAGCCCCCGGCGGGGCGTCACGCAAGCAATGCGGGTGCAAGCCCGCAAGCGATTGACCGATTTCCACACCCCAAGCTAAAATGGTGTGGTTTGCCTGTACTTGCGGAACCGTTCTGGCCCGCCCGCCGTGGCTGACAGAAGCGCGGCATAAAACAGCAAGCAAAGAGATTTCAGGCTCCCCGCGACAGCGCCCGTGTGCGCCGCGGACAGCAATTTTCGGAGGCATGAGTATGTACGCGGTCATCCGCGCCGGCGGTAAGCAGTACCGAGTGGCGCCCGGGGATGTGATCCGAGTCGAAAAAGTCGGTACCGGTACCGACGGCCACGTGGAATTCAACGACGTGCTGGCCGTCTCGGCCTCCGCGGGAGAGATCGTCCGTCCCGCCAGTGAAGCCCGCGTTGTCGGCGAAGTCGTCGAACAAGGACGCGGCGCCAAAATCCTGGTCTTCCACTACAAACGCAAGAAGCAGTACAAAAAGCTCCGCGGACACCGCCAGTCTTTCAGCGCCGTCCGCATCACCGAAATCGCCTACGACGGCCAATCCTTCAAAGCTCCCGATCTCCCGAAGAAAGAGCCCAAAGTAAAGAAGGCCGCCCCCGAATCCGAAACCAAATCAGCCGCGCCCAAAGCCGCTAAAAAGAAAGCGGCCAAGAAAACTGCGGCTAAGAAGCCTTCTACAAAGAAGAAGTAGTCCGGGCCGCGAAGCGGCTAACTGAGACTTGACAACCGAGAACTGAGAACTG
>Ga0209811_10000039_pt1 | contig 60835 bp, 52 predicted proteins | sample Coa_R1_6_FD_187161 | JGI IMG/M metagenome (GOLD analysis project Ga0209811, IMG submission 187161) | Surface soil microbial communities from Centralia Pennsylvania, which are recovering from an underground coalmine fire. - Coalmine... | ecosystem: Environmental > Terrestrial > Soil >... | reverse complement strand
CAACCCGTGACCGGTCACCTGTAACCCGCCATCTGATATCTTCTGGTGCTTTGATCTGCTCGCCAGAAAAGAGCGCTCATGACTGAGATGTCGCGTCCGGAACCGTCGCGGATGTACCGGTGGCTGGTGCTGGTGTTCATCAGCGCCGCGCAGGGCTTCAACTACTACATCTACGACAGCATCAATCCGCTGGAGCGGATCTTCATTGAGAAGCTTGGCTACTCGGGGACGATGTTCGGGTGGCTGAACTCGAGCTACAGCGTGGCGGCCGTCCTGACGCTGCTCATCGGCGGAATCATCATCGACCGCATTGGAACGAAAAAATCCCTTTTCATCTTTGCTGCGCTCTGCTTCCTGGGCGCCCTGCTCACGGCATGGCGCGGGAGTTTTGTGACCATGGTGGCGGGGCGCACCGTGCTGGGGCTGGGCGCCGAGTCGATGATTGTCGCGGTCACAACGGCGCTCGCAAAGTGGTTCAAGGGGAAGGAACTGAGTTTTGCCTTTGGCGTGAACCTGACCATCGCGCGTCTGGCGTCGGTGGCAGCCGACAATTCGCCGACCTGGGCGAAATCGAGTTTTTATCCGCAAGGTCCCACGGGAGAACCGAGTTGGCAAGGGCCACTGATGCTGGCCGTGGGTGCCGGGGTCTTGTGCGTACTCTGCTCAGCGATCTACTGGTATCTGGAGAGCGTGGCGGAATCGCGGTATCAGCTCGGCAAAGCGGGATCGATCGACAAGCTCGAGTTCAAGGGGATTCTCCGGTTCAACCTGTCGTACTGGTACGTGGTCGGTTTGTGCTTCACGTTCTACTCAGCCATCTTCCCGTTCCGTACATTCGCCATCGATTTCTTCACCAACAAAATTCTGGCCTACCAGGGCGGAGTGCATGCGTCGGAGGCGGCGCGCGTCGTCGGGTTGCAGCAGGCGGGCGTGCTGAACAGCCTGCTTCCCTTTTCGGCGATGATCGTGACGCCACTGTTCGGATTGCTGGCAGATAAGATCGGCAAGCGAGCACTACTCATGATGGCGGGATCGGTACTGCTGATGCCCGTCTATTTGATGATGGCGTACCTGCCGGCATCGAGCTATGTGACATTTGCGTTTCCATGGATTTCGCAAGGGCACCTTGCAATCGAGCACGCGACTTTGCCGCTGGTCTTGCTCATTACTATGGCCATGATGGGCACGGTGTTTTCGCTGATCCCGGCGGTGATGTGGCCATCGGTGGCGTATATCGTGGACGAATCCCGTCTGGGCACGGCATATGCCCTGATGACGCTGATCCAGCAGATCGGGTTCTTCATCATGAACCTGCTGATCGGCAAAGCTAACGACTATTCAGGGGCGGGACTGGACAACCCGCATGGCTACGCGCTCGGGATGTGGATTTTCTCGATCCTGGGCTTCGTCGGGCTGGCGTTGGCCATCTTGTTGAGGATCCGGGAGACTGGACCGCACGGTCACGGGTTGGAGACGATTACGACCAAGACGGGAGCGTAGCTGACGGTTGGTAGCTGTTGAGAGTTGGGGCTTTGGCTCTTGGCTTTGGTAGTTTGGGTCACAGGTCGCGGCCATAGCGCTCCTGGGTTTTGGGCTTATGGCACGAAAAAAGCAAACTCGGGGCTCACATCGTGTTAATTCGATAGACAGCTCCGGGTCAGGAGTCCGAGGTTGGCGGTCCTTGGTCGCTTAGAAGCTTGCCAGAAACTCCGTCCGCGGACCCGTGACCTGTCGCCTGTGGCCTGTTACGTCGGTCACTACCAAAATTGGAAGGCGGCGAAACCGTGTGAAAGCAACGGGATTTGTTATTCTGGATCAGCAAAATACGGGAATCAGGTATCCCAAAACCACCCGCAACCAGTACAACGTACAACTAGTTAGCCGCATCTCAACACATGCGGCCGGGAAAGGCGACTTGACCGAGCCACGACAACCGCAGGGGTTGGCGGAAGCACAGGCAATTGAGCGAGCCAAGCAGGGTGACGCGGAAGCGTTCGAGTTTCTCTATAACCTGCATAAGCGTCGCGTATATTCTCTGTGCTTGCGGATGACGGCGAATACCGCCGAAGCCGAGGATCTAACGCAAGAAGCGTTCCTGCAGTTGTTCCGCAAGATCGGAACGTTCCGTGGTGAGTCGGCGTTCTCGACCTGGCTGCATCGCATGGCAGTGAACGTTGTGCTGATGCACTTGCGGAAGAAGGGTCTGCCAGTAGTATCGCTCGAAGAGGCGACCGAAGGCGACGACGACACGCCGAAGAAAGATTTTGGGGCAGATGATCCTGTCCTGTCGGGTTCGGTAGATCGGTTGCGATTGCAGAATGCAGTCGACCGACTGCCACCCGGATACCGTTCGATTTTTGTGCTCCACGATGTGGAAGGGTACGAGCACAATGAGATCGCAACCATGGTGGGTTGCTCGATCGGCAACAGCAAGTCGCAGTTGCACAAGGCAAGAATGAAGTTGCGCGAGTTCCTGAAGACGAGCAGAGCCGAAAAGGCCGGATAGCCGTGGGGAACGGAAGCGCAGGCGGTACGGAAAGACTTGGGGAGAGAAGTATGAATTGTTCAGAGTTCCAACGTGAGTTGCCGGATTTCATGGAAGACGGCGGCAGCGCCGAGTTGCAGTCGCATCTGAAGACCTGCGGGGACTGCTCCGGTCTTGTTACCAGCCTGCAGAGCATCATTCATGAAGCGCAGTATCTACAGGCCACGGACGAGCCGAGTCCGCGGGTGTGGAATTCCCTCGAAATCATCTTGCGGCAGGAAAAGATCATCCGCGAACCGCGGGCTTCGCATTCTATTCTGCCATCGTTGCGGCAACGCTGGGGTATTGCTGCCTGGCTGGTTCCAGCCGCCGCGGCCGTATTGATCGCCGCCGGGATCATGACGATCCACCGTCCGAATGCCGGCACCGCCCAGCAACCGGTCGTCAAGACTCCGATCAAAACCGCATCAGACCAGAGCGATGAGCAGTTGCTGCAAGAAGTCTCAATGCGCGCGCCCATGATGCGGGCGGCTTACGAGAGCAACCTGAAGGACGTAAACAACTACATTCGGGATGCCCAAGAGTCCGTGAACGCCGATCCCAACGATGAGGAAGCGCAGCAGGCTCTGATGGACGCCTACGGGCAGAAATCGATGATTTACGAGATGGCTTTGGACCGTTCTCTGCAATAATAGGGATCGCGTTTCAGTCGATAGAGTCGCAAAGAGGGTAGGCACGAGGGATCTATGCAGCGCAGTCTGTACGCCACTGAGTTGACCATCGTCATCCTGATCAGCCTTGCGACGTTGGTGGTCGCCCAGAGCAAGAAGGAATATCGCTTCGAGGTCGGACCGAAGGCGAAGGTTTCTATTGTCAACCAATTTGGCGCAGTGTCGGTGAAGCCCTCGACCGGCAATTACGTACTGGTGAATGCGACGATCTATTCCGACAAAGTTGAAGTCGATCACACGCAGAACAAAAGCCGCGTGGATGTGCAATCGCATTTGCTATCGGGCGCGACGCCCGAAAATTCACGTGTAGATTATGAAGTCCTGATACCCGCGGATGCGAGCGTAGACATGGAATCAAGCACCGGGCCGCTGCACGCCGAAAGGCTTCACGGGGATGTAGAAGCGGAGGGTGCCAACGCTACGATCGATGTGCGCGACATCACGGGCAGCCACGTGCACGTGAAGACGATGGCCGGTCCGATTACCCTGACCAACATTCGTGACGGCCATGTCGAGATCGATTCAGTGAGCGGCGACGTAACACTCACTTCGGTGACCGGGCCGCTGGTGCGCGTGAGTTCGACAAGTGGGAAGATTCAGTACGACGGCGATTTCGGCTACGCCGGCGAGTACCGGTTCAACAGCCACTCCGGAAACATCGATGCCACCATTCCCGAGGATGCCTCGGTCGACGTCAAAGCACAATCGGTGCGCGGCCAGGTCCAGAGCGATCTTCGGCTTCAGCCCAAGGTGCATACTTCCTTCCTGGTAAAGGAAGGGAGTTCCTTCGCAGGTACCATCAACAAAGCGGCTTCCTCGGTATGGCTGCGAACCTTCAGTGGTAAAATCCACCTCAAGAAACGCTAAAAAATCTGTGCGTCACGCAGGAAAGAAGCCCGCGACACAAGCATGAGGGGCATGCCAGGTTCGCGCCAGGATGAAGGTGGGACTGCATCCGAGCGCAGGGTGCCAGCGCGGGCCGTTTTTCTTGTGGGCTTCATGGGCGCGGGCAAGACGAGCGTGGGACGGGCGTTGAGCCGCCGCCTCGGCTGGCGGTTTGAGGATCTTGATGACCGGATCCAGACGCGCGAGGGCCGAACCGTCCCCGAGATATTCCAGCAATCGGGCGAAGCGGGGTTTCGGGAAGCAGAGCGCGCGGCGCTGGCAGAGTTGCTCCAGCAGCAAAGCGGAGCGCCACTCATTGCCGCCCTGGGGGGCGGAGCGTTTGCCCAGGCAGAAATTGCTGCCCTGCTCGCTGAGGCCGAGGTGACGACGGTATTTCTGGACGCCTCGCCGGACGAACTATGGCGCCGATGTGGGACGGATGTAGTTGAGCGGCCTTTGCGACGCGAGGAAGCCGAGTTTCGCCGTCTGTATGACTTGCGCCGTCCGCGCTATCTGCACGCCACTCTTAGGGTGGAGACGAACGGCCGAGCTATTACAGAGATCGTCGATGAAATTGCAGGCATATTGAAGCTGGACCAGCGGGTTTCCAGCGAGGAGAAGTAATGTTGCAGTTTTCGAAGATAGTGACACTGGCAGTCGCGATGGCAGCAATAACGCCACTTATTGCCGCCGCGGTAGACAAGAAAGAAGCGAGCGGCCAGATGGTAGATTCGGGAGCGCTGGGCATTTTTTTGAACGGCAAGCGGATCGCGACCGAGACCTTCTCAATTCAGCAGAGCACGACCGGCAGCGTCATTTCCTCACAGTTCAAGACCGAGGAGGGAGCCGACAAGGCCGCTCAATCCTCTGAGCTGCAACTCGCTCCCAATGGAGACATCCGGAAATACGAATGGAAGGAACTCGCTCCGGGAAAGGCGCAAGCCACGGTTGCGCCCAGCAATGAGTACTTGATGGAACACATTACGGGCAGTGGCAGTGAAAAGCCCGAGGATCAGCCGTTCATGCTTCCGGCTTCCACCAGCGTGCTCGATGATTATGTTTTCATCCACCGCGAGGTTTTAATCTGGCGCTATCTGGCGACGGCCTGCAAGCGGGACAAGGGTGCAGTGCAGTGTCCAGCCAACCAGAAAACCCAGTTTGGGGCTATCAATCCGCACCAGCGTTCTTCCCTTCCCTTGAGCGTGGAATTTCAGGGGCGCGACAAAGTGGGCATCCGCGGCACCGAGCAGGAAATGAATAAATTCGTGTTGCACAGCGAGGGTGGCGACTGGGTGATGTGGCTCGACGATCAGTTCAAGCTGCAGCGGATTCTTGTGGCCGCCGACAGCACAGAAGTGGTCAGAGATTAAGAAAGACTTCGCCCGCCTGACGGGCGCAAGCATCGAAGCTGGAAACGGGGCAGCCGGCCTGACATGGTTCTCATCGATACACGAACGTCGCGCGTGCTGTTCACGGCGCTGCTGTTCGCGCTGGGCCTGGGATTTCTCTACGTCATCCGCGGGACGTTGATCGTTTTTCTGTTCGCAGTTTTCTTTGCTTACCTGATGGAGCCGGCCGTCTCACGGCTGGAAAACGTGCTGCGCGGCCGGGGACGCGCGATCGCACTCATTTACCTGCTGCTACTGGGTGGAGTAGTTTTGTTCTTTGTCTCGGTAGGACCGCGAATTGGTCACGAGGCAGCGCGTTTCGGACAGTCCTTGCCCGATCTTCTCAACCGGGTGAGCTCGGGAGCCATTGCGCACGACATCGGGCAGGAGCACGGCTGGAGCAGCACTACCCAGGAAAAACTCCGAGATATCCTCCTGAGAAATTCCGACGACATCAAGAAATATGCGGAACGCTTCGGCTTGCGTGCGGCTGCGACTGCGAAGAATGCTTGGCTGGTTTTTCTTGTGCCTTTGCTGGCGATTTTCTTCCTGAAAGACGGCCGGGTCTTCAGTGATGTAGCCCTGTCCGTGGTGCAATCGCGACCGCAGAGGGAGTTTCTGCAGGCGGTGATCAACGACCTGAATCAGATGCTGGCGCAGTTCATCCGCGCGCAACTGACGCTGGCAGCGTTTTCGCTCATCGTGTATGCGACTTTCATGGGGTTGATGCGCGCTCCGTATTCCCTGGTGCTGGGCACGGCCGGGGGTGTGATGGAATTTATTCCGGTGGTCGGCCCGCTGGTGGCAGGGCTCGTCATTCTGAGCGTCGCTATCCTGATGAACTATGCTTACTGGCCGGTGCTGCTTCTGTTCCTGGTCGTGTGGCGCGTTGTGCAGGATTATGTGATCTCACCAAGAGTGATGGGCAAGAGCATGGAACTGCACCCGCTGGCGGCAATCTTCGGAGTCATGGCGGGTGGCGAGATCGCTGGCGTGTTGGGCGTGTATCTGTCTATCCCAGTGATGGCGAGTTTGCGAATCGTGTGGCGTCGCGGTCGGATTTATGTCGAGAAGAAGCGGTTTGGACCGCTTAACGAGTACACGTTTGGAAGCGAGATTCAGCCGCGACGATAAGATCGATTTTAAGAGTTTTTATTTTAGATTTTAGTCTTGAAATCAGTCGTCGCAAGCTTTGGCGCGAAATCTGCAATCTGACACCTTCAATCTGAAATCCGCTTTTCCCCTGTGATGTAAAATTCAAAACAATCTATGTCAAACAAGATCCCTGTTGGAATTCTGGGCGCGACCGGCATCGTCGGACAGCGCTTTGTCCAGATGCTGGAGCACCATCCGTGGTTTGAGGTGGCGTGGCTGGCTGCCTCCGATCGATCAGAGGGGCGTGCTTACGCCGACGCGGCACGCTGGCGATTGAAAACAGCGATTCCCGACCGCGTTGCCAAAATGAAAGTCTCACCCGCCAAGCCTGAGGGCGCTCCGAAAGTGATTTTCGCCGCGCTGGACGCCAGCATTGCGGCCGAAATGGAGCCTGCGTTTGCGGCTGCGGGTTGTGCGGTGGTTTCGAATTCCAGCGCGCTGCGCATGGCGAAGGATGTGCCGCTGGTGATCCCGGAAGTCAATGCGGGACACGTCAAGCTCATTGAGTCGCAGGCGTGGCGGAAGAAATCCGGTGGATTCGTTGTGACGAATCCAAATTGCTCGGCCATCGGCCTGGTTCTGGCGCTGGCTCCGCTCGACCACCAGTTCGGACTCGAAACCGTGATGGCGGTCACCATGCAAGCCGTGAGCGGCGCAGGCTATCCCGGAGTGGCCTCGCTCGACATTCTCGGCAACGTCATCCCCTACATCGCAAAAGAAGAAGAGAAGATGGAGGAGGAGACTCTGAAGCTTCTCGGAAGACTGAATGGGGCGGGCGTGGTGCCGGGCGATTTTGCGATGAGTGCGCAGTGCAACCGGGTGGCGGTGGAGGATGGGCACACGGAGTCGATTTCCGTGCGACTGAAGAAGAAAGCGCAGCCGGAGGAAATCATCGCCGCGTGGAACTCGTACACGGCGGAGCCGCAAAAGCTTCGGTTGCCGAGCGCTCCTGATCAACCTGTCGTGTACCTGGAGGCAAATGACCGGCCGCAACCGCGCTTTGATGCGGACCGTGGGGCGGGCATGACGACCACCGTTGGACGACTGCGTCCGTGCAAGGTGCTGGACTGGAAATTCACGGTGTTATCGCACAATACGATTCGCGGGGCCGCTGGGGCGGCGCTGCTGAATGCGGAATTGCTGAAGGCGCAGGGATATCTGGGGTGAGATGCCGCGGTGGACTGGAGTGCCGCTGGGTTGACGCTAAGGGCGAGGGCGGGACGCCCTCGCGACTGCCGGCGAGACGCCGGCGCTACGGTCGCGAGCGCTGCTTCAGGCGGCGCCTTCCTTCTATGCGAGAACTCCTCTCATGATCGTTATGAAATTCGGCGGGACCTCGGTGGAGGATGCCAAGGCGATCGACCGCACAGCGTCGATCGTCAAAGGGCGCGCCGCGCGCAAGCCCGTCGTGGTCGTCAGCGCGATGGCCAAAGTGACCGATACGCTGCTCAAAATGGCGCAGGCCGCCGGGAGCGGTGATCGGGAGACTGCACTGGGACTGTCTCGCGGGTTGCGGGAACGCCACTACAACACTGCCGGCGAGTTACTCGGTACGGGGGTCTTCACCCGCTTTCACAGCGAGTTGGAAGGCGAATTCGATGCGCTCGACGAGCTGCTGCGGGGAATTGCAGCTGTCGGGGAGTTGACGCCGCGCACGACAGATCACGTTGCCGCTTATGGCGAGCTACTCTCGAGCAAGATCGTTAGCGAGGCATTTGCAGTTCGCGGTTTGAATGCGACGTTGGTCGATTCGCGCGCATGCATTGTGACCGACGCGACGCACACGCGTGCCGTGCCTGTATTTGACGACACCAATGAACGGCTCACGCTCAAGTTGAAGCCTCTGCTGGATGGTGGGCGGGTTCCCGTGATGGGTGGCTTCATCGGGTCAACGCGCAGCGGGGTGACTACAACCATCGGGCGCGGTGGGTCGGATTTTTCGGCCGCGATCGTGGGTGCTGCGCTGAACGCCGAAGCCATCGAAATCTGGACCGATGTCGATGGGATGATGACCACCGATCCCAATCTGTGTCCCGATGCGCACCGCATTCGCGTGATCAGCTTTGATGAGGCGGCTGAGCTTGCTTACTTCGGGGCGAAGGTGCTGCATCCGGCTACCGTGCTGCCGGCGATCCAGAAGAACATTCCGGTGTTCATCCTGAATTCGCGGAATCCCTCGTGCGAAGGAACGAAGATTACAGCGCGCGCGCCACACTGCAAGAATATCTTCAAAGCCATTGCCGCCAAGAAGCGCATTACGATTGTGAATGTGGCTGCACCGCGAATGCTGCTGGCGCACGGATTTCTGCGGGCGATTTTCGAGGCCTTCGACCGGCACAAGGTTGCGGTGGATGTGGTCTCGACGTCGGAGGTCAGCGTTTCACTGACAGTGGATTCGAACGAGGCTATCCCGGCGCTGGCGGCCGACCTTGCGAAACTTGCGGACGTAAAGTATGAAGGACGCAAAGCGATAGTTTGCCTGGTGGGAGAAAATCTGCGCGAGACTCCTGGAGTGGCGGCGCGGGTGTTCGGCGAATTGTCGGACCTGAAGGTGCGGATGATCTCGCAAGGGGCGTCGGAGATCAATCTCACTTTCGTGGTGGAAGAAGAAGATGTGCCTGGGGTCATCCGGCGGCTGCACTCTTCTTTCTTTGCGGAGTTGGACGCTGAGGTTTTTGCTTAACCCGGTTTAAAAAGCCTTCAACCGCCAAGGGCGCGAAGAAGGGCCGCCAAGGACGCTAAGAAGTTCTCTTCGAGTGCACTCATGAACTTTTTGATACTTGGACGCGGTAAGACTGGAGCGCTGGTGGCGCAATGCGCGAAAGAGCGACATCACCATGTTCGCGTGTTGGGTGCTGATGAAAACCGGGGGGGCAAGGCACTTACGCCGGATCTGTTGCGCGATGTGAATGCCGTCATCGACTTCACAGCTCCGACCTCCGTGATGGACAACATCCAGGCCTGCCTCCGCGAGAAGAAAAATATGGTGGTTGGCACAACGGGATGGCATGCGCACGCACGCCCGGTGCGCGACGAGGTGGAAAAGGCGGGCATCGGATTTTTGCACGGCGCCAATTTTTCTGTCGGCGTGAACCTCTTCTTTGAGGCGGTTCGATCTGCTTCCGGGGCTCTGAAACATGGGTACTCTGGACAAATCTTTGAACGGCATCACCAGCATAAGAAGGATGCGCCTTCGGGTACCAGCCTGGTGCTGCAGCGAATAATTAAAGAAGCATCTGGTATGGAATTGGAGATAACGTCTTTCCGCGAGGGCGACGTGGTAGGACTGCACGAAGTGATCTTCGACTCTCCGAACGACCGCATTTATCTCTGCCACGATGCCAAATCGCGCTACGGGTACGCCGAGGGCGCGGTGCTTGGTGCGGAATGGATCAGTGGCAAGAGCGGATTCTACGACTTCAAGGACATGTGGCGCGAGCTTTAATCCAGACCACTCGCCTTCGTCAGACAACCCCTTACTCGCTCGCAGGCATCTCGTGAGCCGATAGATCGATTTTCCTCGTGCACACCTCTGGAGTTATCCTAGGCAATATGGAACTGCGTGGATGCGGTACGGCGCTCGTCACACCATTTCAGCAGGACGGGTCCATCGATGACGCGGCCCTACGCAATCTGGTGACGTGGCAGGTGGAGTCGGGCATTGATTTTTTGATTCCCTGCGGGACGACGGGCGAAACCCCGACGCTATCGCGCGACGAGTGGTTGCGGGTGATCGATACGACCATTGAAGTTGTGGCCGGGCGCGTGCCGGTGGTGGCGGGTGCGACGTCGAACTCTACACACGAAGCAGTGGAGAAAGCGCGGGAAGTTGCGTCTCGACCGGGAGTGAACGCGATCCTCACCGCCTCTCCCTACTACAACAAGCCTACTCAGGAAGGTCAGTACCGGCACTTCAAGGCGATCGCCGAGGCGGTGCAAAAGCCGCTGATCCTTTACAACGTGCCCGGACGTACAAGCGCCAACATCGAACCGGGAACATTGGCGCGACTTGCTGAAGTGCCCAATATCGCCGGCGTGAAAGAGGCCAGCGGAAATATCTCGCAGATCGCTGAAGTGCTGAATGCAGTGCCGGAGAGCTTTCTTGTTTTCTCCGGGGACGATGCCCTTACGCTTCCCGTGATTGCTCTGGGAGGAGTTGGGATTATTTCCGTCGCGTCGAATGAGATTCCGGCCGAGATGACGGCGTTGAGCCGGGCTGCGCTGAACAACGACTGGACTTCTGCGCGCAGCATTCATCGGAAATATTTGCCCCTCATGCAGGCCAATTTCATTGAGTCGAACCCCCTGCCCGTGAAGGCGGCGTTGGCCATGATGGGGAAGATTGAGGAAGTGTACCGTCTGCCGCTGCTGCCCATGCGGCGCGATACCCGATCAAAGCTTCAGAAGATCGCGACCGAAGTCGGACTGATTTCGAAACCGGCGGCGCCATCTCCGGATGCGGCGGAGTTCTTCGTGTACGAAAACTGGCTGGCAGGACCGCACAAGATCGTGCTGCATCGCTCGACTTGTGGGCAGTGCAATCATGGGAAAGGGCGTCCTGCCGGACATGACGCGAATCACGCGAAGTGGCATGGTCCGTATGGGACGCTGGCGGAGGCGCGAGCCGTCGCCCACGATATGCAGGGGATTTTGATCCGTAGCGAGTGCAAGTGTATTTAGTCGTCAGTCGCTAGTCTCCAGCACAGGTATGGGCGTGCCGCGGTTTGCCAGTGCCGAGCTTCCGTCAGCTGTGGCCATCAGCCAAGGACTTCTTCCTCTTTCCTGAACGGTATACTGCTCGCGCATGAAATCTCTTCAGACTTCGATCGAACGGCTTTCTTCCTTAGGAGAAGTTGAGCACAAGCCCGAGGCGCGCGAGACCTTTCTTGAGTTTCGCGATGCGCTGACCCAGGGCAAGGTGCGCGCCGCTGAAAGGAAAGACGGGCGCTGGATCGTCAATACGTGGGTGAAGCAAGGCATCTTGCTGGGATTTCGTCTGGGCGTGCTCACCGACATGGGCGATGGATCGCTGGCGTTCGTTGACAAGGACACTTTCCCTGCCCGGCGATTCTCAGTTGCAGACCGCGTGCGTGTGGTGCCTGGCGGGTCATCCGTGCGCGTGGGCGCTTACGTGGCTGCGTCCGTGATCTGCATGCCGCCCATGTTCATCAACGTGGGTGCCTACGTGGATGAAGGGACGATGGTCGACTCCCATGCGTTGGTGGGATCGTGCGCGCAGGTTGGCAAACGTGTGCATCTGAGTGCGGCGGCGCAAATCGGAGGCGTGCTTGAGCCGGTAAATGCAGCACCCGTCATCATTGAGGACGATGTGCTGGTCGGGGGAAATTGCGGCGTTTACGAAGGGACGCTCGTGCGAGCGCGGGCGGTGCTCGGCGCCGGCACGGTCTTGACCCGGTCGACGCCGCTGTACGACCTGGTACGCGAGGAAGTGTATCGAGCCTCCGGGGATAAGCCACTCGAGGTTCCGGAGAATGCCGTGGTAGTGCCGGGGGCGCGCGCGGTGAAGAAGGGTCCGAAGTGGAATTTGTCGTTGTATACACCGGTTATCGTGAAATATCGCGATGAGAAAACGGATCGCGGAATCGAGTTGGAGGAGTGGCTGCGGTAGTGGGCGTCGTGTTTCGAGCGGAAAAAGCAAACCTCAGGGTCTGAAGCCCCTGGTCTTCGGCGATTTGATTGGCACGGCTGAAGCCGTGGCCTTCCCGTCCTTGCTCGAGCCTACAAATGATGCTCGCTGGCCCGTCCCGAACGGCGTTCCGGGACTTAGATCGCTTTCAACGTGAGTTCCATCGCTCCTTGGCTACCCGTGCCCTTCAACGTGACTTTGACATCCGCTAGGCCGGACACGATCGCATCAGCTTCGCGCAGGGCCGCTACCGGGTAGGTAGTCGGGAGCGAGATGACCTTCATGCCAGCGCCGTGGGCGGAGCGAATTCCGGCTGGCGCGTCTTCAAAGACGACACACTGTGCAGGATCGGTTTTCAGCAGTTCTGCGCCGAGGCGGTAGGGCTCGGGATCGGGCTTGCCGTTCGATACGTCGTCGGCCGTGACCATGATGTCCGGAACCGGGATGCCGAATTTCTGCATCCGGTTCACGGCTAGAAAGCGTGTGCCGGAAGTGACCACACCCCAGCGACCTCGAGGAATCGAACCCAGCAGCGCGAGAGCGCCCGGGATCTGGACGATTCCATCGGCGGCCGCTTCGCGGTCTTCGATTTTCTTGGTCTCGGCGACGGCGTCCAGATGCGGAGCGACGCGCTGAATCACTTCGACAGTACGCACTCCGTGTGCGGCTTCCATCACGTACTCGGGATCGAGCCCATTTTCGCGCGCCCAGCGCGAGTATTGCTCAGCAACGACGCGGGTGGAATCCAGCAGAACGCCGTCAAGGTCGAAGAGGATGGCGGAGCAGGTAAACGAGGGCATAGTAAACAAACAGACTACACGATCCGCCTACAGCAGAGTTTCCATTGGATCGCGCGGAAAGTTATCAGTGCAGAAATTCTAAGGCGCGCTCACTGCGCTAGCGGCAAAAGATAATCCGGATTCTGCTGGAACGCACCGCCCAGCACCTGGCGATCGACATCGCGCATGTCCCAGAACGTTACGGAAGTGGGCGTAATCTGGAGAGTGATGTCGTCCCAAGCCGCAAACACATTCCCTACTCTAGGGTCAGCGAGCGCGGGCGCGCTGAGATATTTGCGGTGAACTTGCAAGTTGCAGCTCAAGGAATCTGCGTTGCTGAAGATCCGAACGCTTCCAGCAATATTGACTCCCCGGGAAGCCAGTGGATCGCGCGCATCGATCATGATCGAGGCTTTCGGCCGTGCCTGCAGGTTGCGGGCCTTGCGGCTGCGCGAAGAGGTAGCAACATTGATGTGGTTTCCATCGAAGTGATACCAGACAGCCACCACATGCACGGACCCATCAGGATTCGTGGTTGCAAGAGATGCAATATATCGACCATCTAACAATTCGCGAATCAGCGTATCGGAAATCGGAGCCATGAGAAGCGATCCTCCGAGGAAATAACCCAACCCTTTCGCGGGCAATACGTATCGTAGCGCGATTCATTTGGCGGGGAGTTAGGTTGTCTTGCCGGACCCAGAAACTTTCGCCGCCGAAAGTTCGGGGTGATCGACTACCTGAAGGTCGGCACGGCGCCGAACTTCCATATGCCTCTGGCGGAAATGCGCTTGGGCTCTCTGCCCCCAGGTTCGCACGAAGTAATAATTCAGCCCGGCCCCGATTAACGAGCTTGCAACCGGGATGAGCCGTCCGGCCCACTTCTCGACAACTTCCCCGCTGGCCTGCGCGGCAATGCGCTGAATCACGCGCGGAATGAATTTGTTGATGACTTCCTTTTCGAGCAACTCGCGACTGATGTCGACGCCGGCGGCGCTGGCAGCCGCGATCCAGAGTTCGGCCATCTCGTCGTCAGTATTGAATTCGAAGCCGTAGATCAGACTCAGTTTCTCGATGGTGCGCACAGTGATGGCCGACAGCAGGCCGAGGTCGGGAACCACGGTGAGCAGGCCGCCGAGGCCGAAACCGGCTCCCTGAACGGCCGCCATTTTTGTGCTGCTGCGCAAGATGGAAGCGGCGACATCATCAAGGTGGCCGACATCCACCCTCTGCATGCCTTTGAAACTCGTGACCGGCAGATCGTAGGCAGCGCGAAGCTGGATGAGGAACTTGTCCGGGTTGACCTTGACCGTTTCGTAGGCATGGGTGAGGCCTTTAACGAGGCCGCTTTCGACGCGACGACGAAGCCATGATTTGTGATCGCTCGACATGATGGTTTGGATGCGGTTGTACGGGCCAGCGGCCACCTAATTCCAACATAGCGCAGTCGGCGGCTGATTCAAAAGACTTCGCGTAGCTCTCTGCGGCGCGTTCGTAAAACCCCCGCCCAAGCGGAGCTTGGACGGGGCACCGCTTCGCCTGACTGACTGGATGACAGATTTTCTGAAGGTTGCTTGATGCATAACTCGCGATGATCGGCGGGTTCCCGTTCTGCGTGTGCTAGCATCATTTCTTCATGCCATCTGGAAAACTGCAAATTGTGCCCCTGGGCGGGCTGGGCGAGTTCGGTATGAACTGCATGGCCCTGCGCTGGGCCGACGACATCATTGTGATCGACGCTGGGCTGATGTTCCCCGAAGCCGAATTGTTGGGCGTCGACATTGTCGTGCCTGATATTTCCTATCTCACCGAGAACCGGCAGAAGGTGCGCGGAATCTTTCTGACACATGGTCACGAGGATCACATCGGAGCGCTGCCCTGGGTTCTTTCTGAGCTAAATGTTCCCGTGTGGGGAACGGAATTTACTCTGGCGTACGTTGAAGACAAGCTCGACGAGCACGGTCTGCTGGACGACGCCGACTTGCGCGAAATTCGCCCGGGTGAGCGTGTCAAGGTCGGTCCGTTTACTGTGCATCCGATCCAGGTGACGCACAGCCTGGTCGATTGCGTGGCACTGGCGGTGCATACACCGCTCGGCGTTGTGATTCACACGGGCGATTTCAAAGTCGATCCGACGCCGACTGACAACCGCCTATTCGACCTGCACGGCTTTGCTGAGTACGGCAAAGAAGGCGTGCTGGCCCTTCTGCAGGACTCGACCAACGTTGAGCGCAAAGGCTACACCCCAAGCGAACGCGCGGTGCGGCGCAAGTTTGACGAAGTCTTCGCGCGGACTGAGCAGCGACTGTTTATCTCCTGCTTTTCCTCTTCCATCCATCGCATCAAGCTGGCCGTGGACCTCGCGTTCGAGCATGGCCGAAAGATCGCCTTCATCGGGCGCTCGATGAACAATTCGGCTGAGATCGCCGAAGACCTTGGGTACGTCGAAATCCCCGAGGGATTACTGATCCATCCCGGCGACATGAAAAATCATCCGCCGAAAAAAGTATGCGTGTTGATCAGCGGCACGCAGGGCGAGCCCATGTCGGCGCTGTCGCGCGCGGCCGTCGACAACCACAAGCATGCCAAGATTGAGAAGGGCGACACGGTAGTGCTGTCGTCACGCATCATTCCCGGGAATGAAAAGGCGATTTACCGGATGATCGATCACTTGTTCCGGCGCGAGGCGCATGTGATTTACGAAGACGGCTCGTCGCCGCCGATCCACGTCAGCGGTCACGCCAGCCAGGAAGAACTGAAGCTGATCATCAACCTGGTCAAACCGCGCTACTTCATTCCGGTGCACGGCGAATATCGTCAGCTCAAGCTGCACGCCGAAATGGCCGGATCGATGCACGGATCGGTTGGGAAGGTGATGCTCATCGAGAGTGGCGACGTCCTGGAAATTGACGAACTGGGCGCGCGCAAGGCTGGCCGCGTGAATGTGGGGCGCGTTTGCATCGACTCTGGATCGCGTACGGATGTCATTGAGGATCTGATCGTGAAAGACCGCCGTCATATTAGCGAAGACGGCATCGTGCTGCCTATCATTGCGATCAACAAGCTGACCGGGGTGGTTGAAACGTCGCCGGAAATTGTGACCCGCGGGTTCAATCCTGGGGAAGATGGCCTAATGGATGGCGCCAAACAGATTGTGATGCAGACGCTGGAGGTGTCCAGCGACGAAGAGAAGGCGGATTACGGCGTCATCAAAGAAAAGATCCGCGCTGACCTGAAGCGCTATATCAGCAAGCAGACGCAGAAGCGGCCGCTAATTATGCCGGTGATTTTGGAGATCTAGCTACGATCTTTGAGTCGCGAGCTTCGAGCCTCCAATCCAACATCTTGCGAGTCCCGCTGTTGCATTGAATCATCTGTTAGGTAGATTGCTCGCAGCTCGAACCTCGGAGCTCGCAGCTTTCCCAGGAGCGTCCACCATCGTCACGCTCGAAGATATCCAGCAAGCGCACGCACGCCTAAACGGAATCACCGTTCGCACGCCCGCCGTCGATGTCACGGCCGAGATCGCCGATCCTGGCGACACCCGCCGACTTTTTCTTAAGCTTGAGAATCTGCAACCGATCGGCGCGTTCAAGCTGCGCGGGGCTTACAACAAGATCGCGTCGCTGACTCCTGAGGAGCGCAAGCGCGGCGTCATCGCGTATTCGAGCGGCAACCACGCACAGGGCGTGGCTTACGCGGCGCGAGCACTCGATACCAAGGCTGTCATCGTTATGCCCGGAAATGCTCCCGCGATCAAACTGGATGCGACCGCCGCAATGGGGGCGGAAATCGTGAAGGTCGGCGCGGGGAGCCAGGAGCGCCAGCAGAAAGCTGAAGAACTCGCCACGCAGCATGGCTATGCCATCGTTCCGCCGTACAACGACGAGAAGATCATCGCAGGGCAAGGCACGATGGGGCTCGAGATCCTGGAGCAGGTTCCCGATGTTGAAACCGTGCTCGTGCCGGTGGGTGGAGGGGGCATGATCAGCGGCGTGGCTGCAGCGATCAAGCTGAGCCGGCCGTCGGTGAAAGTCATCGGAGTCGAACCCGCGCTGGCAGCCGACGCGCAGGCCAGCTTGCGAACGGGTAGGGTTGTGAATCTCGCGGCCGAAGAAGTTACCCGAACGATGGCGGACGGGTTGCGAACGCAGAGCATCGGTGCCATAAATTTCGAGCATATCCGGAAGTTTGTGGACGATATTGTGACGGTGTCGGAGGATGAGATTCGCGACGCGATGCGGCGACTGTCGGCGAACCCGAAGACAGTGGCGGAGCCGAGCGGGGCCGTGTCGCTGGCGGGTTTCCTTTTTCGAGGGAAGGAATTGCCTCTTCGCACGATCCACGTCGCTGTCATTAGTGGAGGGAATATCGAGCCTGCGATGCTCGCGCAGTTGCGGAAGTAGCAGACCTTAGGGGCTGAAGCCCTTACTCATTCTGGCGCGGCATGGCACGAGTGAACTCGTGCCCTTACCCTTCGGTATTGCCGATGACTGCAGGCTTCCCTCGACTGCCGTGAAGTGTACTGGTGATTCTGTCGAGCAGCCATGCGCAATCTCACCTGGCTCGGCATGCCCGTCCTTCGACGGTGTAGAATTTAGGTTCTGCCCAGATTCTTTGCCAGTTGAGGTTGAACCATGCCGGTTTCCGCCCGTGTGCGGATTTCTTCGAAGATTCCCCTTGTTGTTTTCTTCTTTTTCATCCTGCACCTGAATCTGGAAGTTGCCCTCGCGGCTGGCGAGCATGGCACGCTGATTCGCGTGGCGAAGATGTACCTTTCGCCTGACGCGAATTCGACCACGCTGGCCGAGATCGAGCGCGGGCGCGAACTCGTGGTGCTGGAAAACACGAGCGGACCGTGGGCGCACGTAGAGGCACTGCTTGGCGAAGAAAAAACCGTTAGCGGATGGATTCTGGACAAAGGCTTTGTACGAAGCACGAATCCCAACGGCGACAAGATCGTGTTCGGGGAAGCTGCCGACGCCGAAGATGAAGCCAGCCGCCGCCACGGACGCCGCGATGCCGACAAGGACGCCTTGCGCCTTTACTATCGCGTGTACGATCTCTTCCCAAATTCTCCACTGGCCGGTCAGTCGCTTTATCGCGCTGCTGATATTCGCTGGCAAGTGGAGCGGGCGGATGTCATGTCGAGGCCATCGGCGAAGGAGCGCGACCCGGGATTGCGCGAGGGCATGAACGAAGACTGGATGAAAGAGGTGATGAAGAAATTTCCGGCCACCAAGTGGGCGGACCTGGCCGCGTATCACCTGATTGAGAACAAGCTTTGCGGTGAATGGCAGGGAACATCGAAGTGTCCGGAGAAAGAAGCCGATCATTACGAGAAATATGCGGCCGACCGGCCAGGGTCTCCGGTGGCGCCCGAAGCTTTATACCAAGCGGCCAGACGACGCGCTGCGCTGGTGGATATATACAAAACTGAGGAAGAAAAGAAGAAAGCCGAAGAGGCCAAGGGCAAGGCGATTGCTTTGACGCAGAGGATTATTTCGCAGTATCCGCAGTCGGATTGGGCCGCTCGCGCCGAGAGATTGAAGTTTCTCGTCGAACAGGATGTGCCTACGTTTGGGAATGCGGTGGAGTAGGGGCGTTCTCAGTTCTCAGAATTGGACGGAATCCCAGTCGTTTTCGCTAGCGCTTCGCGAAGAGCTTGAGGCGTTGTAATTCTTGAACTTCCTATTCGTCCCGATCGTTCGGTCCTCTTCTCGCGCATCAAACTTCACAATCTGACCTTCGCCAAACTCTGGGATACTAGATCTTCTTCCCGGAGGATGCTTGAACGATTATCTGTTGTCGCTGTTGCTTGGCGTCGTCGAAGGTGTCACGGAATTCCTGCCTGTCAGCTCGACCGCGCATCTGCGCCTCGCCGAGAGCTTGCTGCACGTTTCGCTTGCTGATGGGTACTGGAAGATGTACTCGATCGTCATCCAGTTGGGCGCGATACTGTGCCTGCCGGTGTATTTTCGCGAGCGGATTGCGGAGTTCCTCTCTACTCTTCCGGGCGGCGAACGCGGGGATCGCAACGTCCTGACCCATCCCCTGGGCCTGACGATGATTGCATTCGTGGTGACAGCGATTCCCTCTTATCTGTTGACCAAGGTGATCGGCAAGAATCTGGAGAGCCTGTACGTGATGGGCGCTGCGTTACTGGTTGGCGGCATCGTGATGTGGGTGGTGGACGCTTCGAAGGCAACCTGGGAAAAAGCGGGACCTGGCACCGCCGGTAGCCCGATACGCACCTGGCGAATGGAGGACATGAGTCTCGGGCAATCCATCTGGATCGGCCTCTGCCAGATTCTGTCAGCGGTGTTCCCCGGAACGTCGCGATCGATGGCAACAATCGCCGGCGGACAAGTGGTGGGAATGTCGCGGGCGGCTGCGCTGGAGTTTTCCTTCTTCCTCTCAATGCCCACTATGGTTGTGGCCACTGGCTACACGCTTCTGAAGTCGCTGCGTGGAAAGGGAGAAAATCCGATCGGGGTGAGCCAGCTGACCTCGCACCAGTGGGTGGTACTGGCAATCGGCTTCGTCGTATCGTTCATCGTGGCTTACGCTAGCGTGGCGTGGTTCATGAACTGGGTCCGGAAGCGCGGGTTCGCGCCCTTCGCCATCTACCGCATCGTCCTTGGGATCGCCGTGCTCGTTTCCACCTGGGAATTCACTTAGCCCTTTGTTGGCCGAGGGCCACGCAACCAGAACAAGAACGACAAAAATGTTCCGAACCTCTACTCCTACCTAACTCGATACATTGGAGATTCCGTCGTTGTCGGCCGGGCCGGTTCTTGGCATAATCGAGAGGCTCTGGCGCACTCGGCCACTGGTTGCCGCTTTGTCTTTCCGCGGGTACTGGTGCGGAATACGCCCTAATGAAGACTTTTTCGCGGCTATTCAACCCAACCAGCAACCGGCGGCTCAATGAGCTGATCGGCTTCTTGCTGTGTGTCTCCGCGCTCCTCCTTTTCCTCGCGCTTGCTTCCTATTCGCCGCTCGACCCATCATTCAACAGCGCTTCGGTGCTGACGACCGTTCGGGGGGCGCGTAACTGGATTGGCATCGTCGGGGCGGTATCATCCGATTTGTCCCTCCAGGCCTTCGGCGTTGGGGCTTTTCTGTTGCCCCTGTTCCCTGCCTTGTTGGGCGCCCGTTGGTTCCGCTCACGCAAGGTGCAATCGCCGGTGGCGAAGAGCCTGGGCGGCTTTTGGCTGTTGATCTTTGTGCCCGCGTTTCTTGCGCTGCTTCCGGGAAACGTTCGCTGGCTAGGCGTGATTCCAATGGAAGGCCTGGTTGGACGGATCGTCGGCGACTTCCTGATTCACTACCTGAATCTCGCCGGAGCGTACATCGTGTGCGCGACGGTGCTCGCGGTTGCACTGTACCTCTCTACCGCGTTCTCGTTCTCGAGTCTGCAGGTCTGGATCCCGACGCGGTTCGCATTTCTGTTTGCCCTGCGCGATCGCTGGCGCGATTGGCGTGAAGAACATGCCAAGCGCAGGATGCAAAAGGAACTTGATAAGCGGCGGGCTTCCAAGCCAGTTGTGACTGCTCAGTTGATTCCTGGACGGGCACTCACTCCTGCGCCCCTTGAGCAGCGGGCGGGACGTTCGCCAGACAGCCGGCAAGATGCTGGCGCTGCTCGTACCGGGATCGAGCGCATGATGGGTTCCGACGAGGAGCCTAAGCGCAGTCCAACGCCAGACCCCGTAGCAACCGCTGCGCCTCGCGCCGAAGCGGGTGTGATCGTTCCGGAAGTTTCCGAGCGCGCCGACAGTGCTCCCAAGCACAAAACCACCCTGCCCCGCATCGCCGGCGGTTTCAAACTGCCGCCCAGCAGCCTGCTGCATCGTCCGGATGGGCAGCAATCAGTGGATGCCGAGGAGTTGAAACTCCTGGCGCAGGTGTTGATCGAGAAGTACTCCGAGTTCGATGTGCACGGGCAGGTGACGCAGATCAATCCCGGGCCTGTCGTCACGACCTTCGAGTACAAGCCCGAAGCTGGCGTGAAATACAGCCGCATCACGAACCTCACCGAGGATCTCTGCTTGGCGCTGAAGGCCGAAAGCATTCTGGTCGAGCGCATGGCGGGCAAGTCCACGGTAGGGATTCAGGTTCCGAATCGCGAGCGCGAGATTATCTGGCTGCGCGAGAATATCGAGGCAACCGAATTCATCGGCTCGAGATCGAAGCTTACCCTCGGACTGGGCAAAGACATTAATGGGCGCATCGCGGTCGCCGATCTCGCGACCATGCCCCACCTGCTGATTGCCGGATCGACTGGAACCGGCAAGTCAGTGGCGATCAACGCCTTCATCATGTCGATTCTGTACAAGAGCACGCCTGACCAGGTGCGCCTCATACTCGTCGATCCGAAGCGGCTGGAACTTGGAAACTATGAAGGCATTCCGCATTTGCTGACGGAGATCATTACTGAGCCTAAGAAGGCTGCGTACGCCTTGCGGAATGCCGTGCGCGAGATGGAGCGGCGGCTGAAACTGCTCGCGGAGAAGGGCGTTCGCAACGTCGACCAGTACAACAAGCTGTTCGAGGAGGACGGCACGCCCAGCCTGTTCGGCGAAGATTCCGAAGAGAAGCCGATTCCCTACATCGTGATCATCATCGACGAGCTAGCCGACCTGATGATGCTCGATGGCAACAACGTGGAAGAATCCGTGACGCGCCTGGCGCAAATGGCGCGCGCGGTCGGCATTCACCTGGTGCTGGCCACGCAGCGGCCTTCGGTGGACGTGATCACGGGATTGATCAAGGCGAACTTCCCGGCGCGCATTTCGTTCAGAGTCGCGACGAAAGTGGACTCGCGAACGATTCTGGATGCGAACGGCGCGGAGTCTTTGCTGGGCCGGGGCGACATGCTTTACCTGCCGTCGGGGTCGGCGCGCGTGCATCGCCTGCATGCGCCGCTTGTAACGGAAAAAGAAATCGCGGCGGTGGTGGAGTTCTGGAAAACTCAGGGTTCCGCCGAGTACGTGAAAGAATTCACCGAAGCGCCCCGTGAGGAGCGCGAAGCTGGTGCGGGTGGTGAGGCCGGCGACGGCGAATTGGAGAACGATCCGCTCTACAATGATGCGGTTCGGCTGGTGGTAGAGTTCGGCAAAGCATCCACTTCCCTGCTGCAGAGGCGGCTGCGCATCGGCTACGGGCGCGCAGCTCACCTGATCGATCTGATGGAACATGACGGTATTGTGGGAGCCGCTGACGGACCGAAGCCTCGTGAAGTTCTGAAGCGGCCGGACTGGATTTCGGAAGTGGAAGAGTCGATGCGGTAGGGACTCAGTAATTGATAGTTAGTTCTTGGTCGTTTGCTATACAAAAGCCCTTGTGGAGAAGGGGCTTTTCGTTTTGTTCCGAGTCATCACGCCGATTCCAGCGCTTGCCGCCGCCCAGCTGCGAAAGCCCAGTTCCCTCCTGCTCAATGCTTCGCACGGTGCCGCAAGATCTTGCACACTCAAATCAATCTCCAGACCTTGTTGCCTATTGTCTTGTTACCTATTTGGCCGAGGTACGTCTCTCATCGGGTAGATTCGACGGCTCTGGGCCTTGTGTGCAATTTGACAGTTGAGTGAGGACTTGGATATGCCTGTTTTTCGGACTTCCAGAACAACTTCAATTCACAAAACAATCAGTACGTTGGTCGCATGCTTCCTTTTAATCTGCGGACTGGTGGCTTTCAGTTCCATCGCAAATGCGCAGGAGCGGAACGAGTCCGGTTCCGCAAGTTGGACCCCACTAGCCAATCTGCCTCCCGGCGGCTCCGTCATCAACCTTTTGCTTCTGAGCGATGGAACGGTCATGGCACAGAGCGGCGACGACGGCTGGCACTGGTTCAAGCTCACCCCAGACGCACACGGCAGCTACATCAACGGGACCTGGACTACAACCGCGCCCATGAGTTTCCCGCGCATCTACTTCAGTACCAATGTCCTGCAAGACGGAAGGGTTTGGCTGTTGGGCGGCGAGTATACGGGACCGTATTTCGATGCGAATATCGCGCCTTCCGGTGAAATCTACGATCCGCTCAAGGACACTTGGTCTCCCATCGCACCGTATCCCAACGAAGTAGGTGGCTGCGGCCACCGCAACGTGACTTCCGACGTTCAGCTGACGGCGGGTTCGCCTGTCGTCACAGGGATCTATTCCACTGACCGCCTCACGCCTGGCTGGACGATCACTGGAAACGGAATCCCCGCCGGCGCCACGGTCGTGAGTGTAGATTCGGCGACCGAGGTGACCATTTCGGCAAATGCGACGTTGAGCGGGCCAAGCCCGGCTGTGCGGTTCCGGGGTATCGCGCTTGCCTGCTTCGGCGACGACCCCACAAGGCTGATCTCGGGCCATCGTATTCTGGCCGGCAATATCTTCAACAATTCCACTTTCGCCTACTCACTCGACGCGAACTCATGGACGCAAACCGCCACCAAGGTCTACAACGACCGCAGCGACGAAGAAGGGTGGGCGGGCCTCGCTGGCGGCGGCATCCTGACCTACGACTTGTTTCAGAGTGTTGCGGCAGGCCAGGGCTACGCTGAGATCTACAATCCAAGAAAAGATGCCTGGACGGCCATCAGTCCCGCTGACGGCTCAGCCAGCGGAACCTTGCCGGTTCTGACCAGCCCAGAGCTGGGGTTTGAGCTGGGTCCAGCGATGCGGTTGCAGGACGGCCGCGCTCTGGTAATCGGAGCCAACCAGCACACGGCGCTCTATAACCCGGCGAACAACAACTGGGCGGCTGGTCCGGACATTCACGGCCGATTAAGCAATCCATTTGGCACTCTCCGGCATGCCAACTTCGGAGGGGACGATGCACCGGCTGCACTCATGCCGAACGGCCACGTTTTACTAGCGGCAGACGCCGGCCCGAATCCGATTCCCAGCAATGGCGACACGACTGCAGGCACGGCGATCATCAGCAACATCCCGTCCACGGCTGGCCTGCAGGTTTCCTGGGCAGTCTCCCAGACTGACGGGACCACGAGCGTGATCCCACCGAACACGGTTATCACGAGCATCGACTCGCGGCACCAGATCCATATTTCAGCTAAGGCCGCAGCTTCCGCTCAGCAAATCAGCCTGGTGTTCGGCGGCGAATTCAGCAGCCCCACAGAGCTGTTTGATTTCGATCCAAAGGAAAACTCCATTTCCCCGGTAAACCCGCCCCTGAACGACCCGAATCTGCCGACTTTTGCTGCTTTCGTAACACGGATGCTCGTGCTTCCGAATGGGCAAGTACTGTTCAACGACGGACTCGGCAACCAGCTCTATGCCTACACGTCCAGGGGCTCTACCAACCGCGCTTACCTGCCCGTTATTGAAAGAGTGCAGCGTGGCGAGGATGGCGTGTTCACCCTGACCGGCAGACAGTTGAATGGACCGTCGGACGCGTCGGGGTACGGGGACGATGCGCAAAGCAACGAGAACTTTCCCATCATCCGGCTCCAGAATTCCAGTGGACTGGTTTTCTATTGCCGCTCGACTGACTGGACCTCAACTGACGTAGGCCCGATTCCGCATGAAAGGGTTAAATTCACCCTCAACCCAGCGGTCACGCCCGGTGTTTATCAACTGATTGTGAGCGCAGGAGGAGTTTCGTCTTCACCGGTCGGCATTCGCATCACCAGTGAGGATCTACATCAACACTAGAACGAGGCGGTTCGTTTAGCTCCACGAACTCTGTTCGAAAATCACAAGAATGCCCACGTCTCGGCCTTTCGAGACGTGGGCATTTGTGTCTGCTGTGACTTCATGGCAAACGGGCATTCCGGTGGTCGGACACCCGTGTTGAAACCGCCGTCAACCCGAAAACCTAGTGACCCACGTAAACGTTGTCGAACAGCGCATCTACGTAGTTAGACGTCTGGTTGGCCGTGCAGTTCGCAGCCCATCCGTTCGCTCCCAAAGTCTTGGCGGGACCCGCCACGGGGGTTGTGTCGGAGAACGCGTAGGGCATGGTTCCCGTGGTGGTCACGTGAGTCACCTTATTTGTGACACGGATGACGAACTGGTGGTTCGGCTGGTCCCAGCTCAATGTAATCGTGATCGGAGTTCCGATGGGCACGGTACCGAGAATGAAGAAGTCGGAATACACACCGGCATGAAAGGTCTGCCCTCGAATTGTGAGCTGCCCAGCGGGATCGGGAGTGAAGCGCGTGACTCCAAATTGGGCTCCTACGTCGTTGTTCGGGTCTCCCGAGCCATCATTAAAGAACGTTCCCCAGATTCCCGCGCTTGTCCCGAAACTAGGATTTCCGGCGCACGGAATTTCCAGCACACTCCGAACCACCAGGTCGGTCTTTATCGTCTTGATCGTCTCTGAATTGGCAAAACCAACCCCTGCTGCCCCGTTCTGTTGACCCGCGTTGCTGTTCGTGAGGCCGAAGCCCCGGTGTGCGAAGTGAAGTCTTTCATCCTGAATCTCGCGAGCGCACTCGAGTTCCAGGCCCTCTGATGAGAAGCAGAACGCATATGCCCAGCGCGAGGGATTAATCAGCTTGCGCTCAAAATTGTCGTACAGGGTCAGTGTTTGTGCTGCCAAAGGCAGCGTCGCGAACAGCAAGACTACGAGCCACAGTTTCCTCATATTGGACTCTCCTGAGTAAAAGTGCCCTTGCCTTTTGGTCCCGGTAACGTGCGCAACCGAAGTTGTACGGACTGAACGATATGTGTTCTGTTAGCCCGAAGTGTTACAGAAAAAAAAGAAAAACCGGCCGGCATCGCGTTCCTTGCGATTAGGTGATCTATTTACTGCAATTCCTCACGGTCGACAACCATCAAACAAGAGGTGAGCTAAGTCCAATCCGTCGCCTCAATTCTGTCGACCTAAGCCGCTGATTCCACAAGACCAGGGGCCCACTTGCACAAGGTCGAAATGTTGGGACTCAATGGCAACCAATCACCGGGCCGCTCGAGTGAAGCGAATGTTTCAGTCGATAAGAAGTAAAGAAGCATTGAGCTTCTCGCGTGCAAGAATCGGAGGATTCTTCAATACGGTCCTCACCTTTTCCTGGTTCACTTATCACAGAGCCTGTGGATTTCACGACCGATATACTCGTGCAGTGACCGCTCCCGGCGATCTTCTTCAGGCGCTGCACCGCTACTGGGGATACAGTTCGTTTCGGCCTCTGCAGGAGGCGATTGTCAGCAGTGTTGTGGCTGGGCGCGATGTCTGCGTCGTGATGCCCACGGGCGGCGGCAAGTCTCTTTGCTACCAATTGCCGGCGCTGGCTACCGGCAAGACCGCGATCGTTGTGTCTCCCTTGATTGCGCTCATGCAGGACCAGGCGGCGCAACTGGCGCAGATGGGCATCCCGGCCGCTGTGCTGAACAGCATGATGGCGGGGAACGAGCAATCACTGATCATGCGGCGAGCTCGTGCCGGGGAGTTTCGGCTGCTTTACCTCTCTCCTGAGCGTCTGGCGCGGCCTGACACTCTCGACTGGCTCCGTACCGTCCCGGTCGCCTTCTTTGCGATCGACGAAGCTCACTGCATTTCTGAATGGGGACACGAGTTTCGCCCGGAATATCGGCAACTGAGCCGCCTGCGGCAGGAATTTCCGGATCGCCCCATCGCAGCTTTTACAGCTAGCGCTACACGGCGCGTGCGGCACGACATTCTGCAGCAGCTGCAGCTTCGCGATCCGCACAAGTACATCGCCAGCTTCCATCGGCCGAATTTGCGCTATGTGGTCAAACAATGCGACGCGAACTCACAGACACAGCTTTTGGTGCGCGCCCTCAAAGACACGACGGAAGGCAATGTAATCGTCTACTCGCCCACCATCGCGCGGGTGGAAGAGACGGTCGACATGCTCGAGGAGCAAGGCATCTCGGCCATCGGGTATCACGGCAAAATGGAGGGCGACGAACGGCGGCGAAATCAGGAACGATGGATGTCAGACGAAGTGCGCGTGCTGGTGGGCACGATTGCCTTCGGACTCGGTATCAACAAGGCTTCCGTGCGGGCGGTGATTCATCTTTCGTTGCCGAAGTCGATCGAACAGTACTACCAGGAGGCTGGCCGTGCCGGGCGCGATGGGCGTCCGGCGGATTGCATTTTGCTGTGGCAGAAGCGCGATGCCGCGCTGCTCGCTCATTTCATCAGCCAGATTTCCGATCCCGCGGAGACCGAGCGGGCGTGGGAGCGTTACCGTAAAATCCGCGATTTCGCCGAGAGCCCGCGATGCCGTCATCGACAAATCTGTCTCCATTTCGGGGAGACGCCGAAGTGGGAGTCGTGCGGCGCCTGCGATGTGTGCGGCTCGCGACCGGAGTGGATGGCGGTCCCGGTGCAGGAAGCCTATCGCAGCGGGCGACGCAAGATGCGCATTACGCGCACCGAGGAACCGACGCTCGTTCCGCGAAGTACCCCAACGCCGGACGATGGCTTGGCCGACTACCTGCGAGAGTGGCGACGGAGCACGGCCAAACGGCTCAATATTCCGGCCTTCATCGTGATGCACGACACGTCGCTCGACGAGTTGTGCCGTGTGCGCCCGAAATCGCTCGGTGAGTTGAATTCGGTCACCGGATTCGGCGAACGCAAGATTGAGTCGTACGGTGAGCAGATTATTGAGGCGCTCCGCGAATTTGAACGGGGAGCACGCGCTGTGATTCCGCAAGAGCGAAAGACGTCGCCCGCCGAAGAAACGTTACGACTATTGAACGAGGGCAAAGGTCTGGGCGAGATTGCGGTCTTGCGGCAACGGCAGCTGGGAACCGTGGTGAACACCGTGGCCGCGCTGGTCGAGCAGGGAGAGATTTCGTTTGATGAGAAGTGGGTGGATCCTACCCGGCGATCAGTGATTGAAGCCGCTTGTATGACAGTCGGGATTCAGTGGCTCAAGCCCATCAAGGAATCGCTGCCAGCGGACATCTCGTTCGAAGACATCCGGCTTGTAGTCGCGAAGTTGCGACGGCTTGAGACAACAAAGAAGCAGCCAGCTTAGCGATTCAGCGCTTACCGCATTTACCGCGTTATCCCCTTTTCGGCGTTTCCGTTTTCAGACCTCGGAAAGCCAAACTCCCGAAAACCGCCACGGCCAATAACATCGCCGCCCACAAGACTGCTTTATGCTTTTCGGACCACGGGCGGTCGTCCGGCCGCGTCACGTAGGTGGCACTCGCGCTCTCGTTGCCCAGCTGTGCTGGCGTAGCGTTCGCCTCCTCGTGAAAAAGCTTGGCATAGTCGTAGACCGGTGCTGCCAGCTTTTCGTCTCCGTAGTACAGCTTCAGACTGCTCTTCCCTTGCGGTTCGAAATACAGGCGCCGCTCGACGCTTTGTGGGCGAATCTGGCGGATGGGCAACGGCGGATCGTCTCCATTGTCGACGTTCACAGTGAGCCGTCCCGTGTACTCCCCAAAGACATTTGCAGTGAGATCTTCAGAGATCGCGGTGGCGCCCCCTCGGTTGATTCGCACGCGGCTGATGTTCCCGGCAGCGATTTGCATTCCCTTTTCGTTAACGATCGTGATCTGCCTGCGGAAATTTACTCGGTCGGCCGGAATATCAAATTGAATGCGGTCCACCGGGACAGTTGCCGGGACTTCACAGGTGAAGACCGAGATGTGTTTCAGCTCTCCGTTCGCTCGGCACGTGCCAGCGTCCGTCCAGGCAGCTTTCTTTTCCTGGATATTCGACAGGGTGGCTTGCTTCACATCCTTGGCGAGGATTCCCGGGGACAAACGCACATGCACGTAACGAAAACTCCAGAGCGGCAGCGCAATGGTCGAGTTCGAGCCGAGATTCTCGCGTGAGAAGTCAAACAGGGTCGAGGGCGACGGCCACTGCGTGGAGACGCCGCCCAGCGTGTCGCCGCCCGCGATGGAGGCCGTGACCACAAAATCCTTGGAGTCGATCGCGAGGTGGATGCGGTTGTATTCGGTGACCGGGGATGCGTCGAGGTCAAATTCCGCGTGGTCTCCATGCTGCGAAAGATTCAGCATCTTGGCTTCGACTTCCTGCGCGGTCGTGGAGGCATTCTCAGATACTAGTTGATATGGAATCTGCACATTGCCGTCATAGAGCCGCAGGTCGGAAAGATCGGGCCTCGCGTGAGTCCAGATTGCAGTATCGATGACTGCGTAAGCCTGATGATCGGGCTTTGGGATGGAGACATCCCGCACTTGCTTGAAATACTGGATCTCCGGTTCGGGATTGGCCGCCAGCGTCCACATGACGAGAATCATCATGCATGGCAGCAATAGTAGAGGGCGCTTCACGCGTGCGCCTGCGACTTTTTGTTAGCGCCAGACAGTTGCAACCAATCTCTCTGATAGACAAACGAAATGGTCAGCAACAGGACTCCAAGCACGATGAAGCTGAGAATGCGGTATCCCTTCTCGAGTTGGGAGACGTCATAGACGAACACCTTGATGATTGTAATGGCGATCAGCAGCAGTGCTTGCCAGCGCACGAAGGCCGACCGACGCCAAAAGCCGACAATCATCAGCATTGCGCCATAGGCCATCCACAGGGCGGAGTACGTGAAATCTTCGGCCAGACGGATGCCCCGCGCGTTCGACGAGTAGGCCGGATCATAGTGCGGATACGCGCCCGGGCGATAGGCAGGTTGAATCGCCGCCTGCTGCCGTCCATAGAAGTCGGCTACCTCATGGCTTAGAGCGGTCAATGCCAGAACGTTCAGAGCAACTATGGCAATCTGGGCAGAGCGCTGGCTGAAATCGTCCGAGCGCCGGCTCGCGTACCAGGCCAATGCGCCTAGAACTGCAATCGCAACCGCGAACGTTGCCATGCGCGCGTTGAAGAGGAGGGTGGTGACTTCGAAGTTATCGACCGCAAGCAGCCGCACCACACCGAGTGCGATTGCGCCGATCGCAAACCTATTGAGGAACGTTGAGCGAATGCGATCGCCTAGCCACAGCAGAACCGCGGCTTCCACCAGCCAGCCGATGGTAATCCAGTGGCCATCCAAGCGTATCGGAATGGCGACAGTGATGAATCCGATGGCTAACGCAAGGTGCAGATAGTGAAGGCGCTGGATATTTGCAGGATCGGGATAGTAGCGCTGGGTCTGCTTGCTGAGAACGATGTAGACCGCCGCCAGCGCGAGAGCGAACCAGGCCATCGCATGCTTGTCGACTTCCTCAAACATCGCGTAGACCTGGACGAAGTAAACCGCGGCATTGATAAACGCAAGGAACAGAGGGATCGCGGCAAAGGGTGCGGTCTCGCTCTCTGGCTGGCGCGCGAGCAGCGGGGCCACGGCAAAGATAATAAAGAACAACGTCGCGAATGCCAGCGTGAGATTCAGCTGACTGCGGTTGTAGAACTCAGAATCCCAGCCAACGTAGAGCACCAGGGTGCCGACAAAGGCTAGTGCCAGCAACCGGCGCCAGGGCTTGCGCGCCACCATGACGACGGCGGCGAGATCGAGGAGCGCGGCGTAGGAAAAAAGCTGGAGTTCCTTGTTTTCTCCCGTAGCAAGAAGCAGAGGGGTGATGAAAGCTCCTATGAGAGCAAAGGCCGCGAGGAGTTCGGCATCCTGCGAAATTGCGAGCGCCGCGGTCGACGCGGTCACGGCCAACATCGCTATGAAAGCGACGCCACTGGGGATCAGGCTGTAGACGTGGAACGCCGTCCAAAGCGAAAGATACATCACGCCGATGCCTAGCGCTTTCAGCGAGTACGAAAAGACATGGTAGCCGCGCGAGCGGAAGCCCTCACTCCAGATCACGATCCCAATTCCGGCGAGCAATCCGATCGTCACGCGACCCGCAGGTCCTATCCAGTTGTTGTCGAAGGCGTACTTCAGAAAATAGGAGACGCCAATCAAGACGGCCGCAATGCCAATGCGATTCAGCCAGTGCGAACCGATTCTCGATTCCAGATCCGCTTCATCCGCACCGGGATGCGATCGCAACTCTGATACTCGCTCGAAAAGTTGGGGAGGAGGCGCAGAAGGTGGAGAAGCTTGCGGAAGAGGCGGTGGTGGTACCTCCACTGCGGGAGGCTCGGGCACGGCAACACTCAGCTTGCGTTCCAGTCGCTCCACGCGTTGCGCGAGGTCGCCTACAAATGCTTTGAGTGCCTGGAGATCGCTTTGCGAACTATCCACTGGAGTCCTTGCAAGATTTCTAGGGCATTATCTGCGAAACTGAGAGGAGTTACACGCCATTTTAACGGGGAAGAATCATGAAAGTTCTTACGGAATACCTGACGTTCCATACGCGCACCCATCGCGCCTACGTGCACATCACGCCGCAGGTGGAAGATGCGGTGAAAAAGAGCGCGGTCAAGGAAGGCATGGTGCTGGTATCCGCCATGCACATCACGGCGGGAGTTTACGTGAATGACAACGAGAGCGGGTTGATCGAAGACATCGATCATTGGCTGGAAGGATTGGCGCCCTTTCGGAAAGACTACACACACCATGACACGGGTGAGGACAACGGCGACTCGCATCTGAAGGCGTTGCTCATCCACCACGAAGTCATCGTGCCGATCACGGCGGGCAAGCTTGATTTGGGCCGCTGGCAGCGCATCTTCTACGCCGAGTTCGACGGGCAGCGCGACAAGCGAGTAATTGTGAAGGTGATGGGGGAATAGTCACTAGAAGTCAGTCGCCAGTCGCTGGCGACTGCTGGTGGTTGGTGGCTGGTAGCTGATGACGCGTGCGCCCGTTGCCCGAAGCTTCGTAGCCAACTTTTTCCTGCCAACCCGATGTCTATTATCATCCTTGCTTCAGTAATCCTCTGAGGAGTAGGCATGAGTTCTGAAGAACTGCACGAATTGCACGAGCATGCTGAGCATGCCAAACATAACCCCAGCCTGGCGCCCGTTTCCTTGACCATGGCGATCCTGGCGGTGCTGGTGGCGATCGTGTCGCTGTTGGGGCACCGGGCGGCAACCGAGGCGGTTCTCAACCAGTCCAAGGCATCGGATCAGTGGGCTTATTTCCAGGCCAAGAATATCCGAGGACATGAAGACAAACTGTTTGCGAATCTAACGGCAATCATTCCGGCCAGCAGCACCGAGGCGCTGGCCAAGTTGCGCGAAGAATATTCGGCCGAGGCCGAGAAGTATAAAGACGATCAAAAAGAGATCGAGAGCGAGGCCCGCAAGCTGGAGCAGGAAGTCGCCCTCGAGCAGAAACGCGCCGACCGATTCGACCTGGGCGAGGTGTTCCTTGAGATCGCGCTGGTAATCACATCCATCACCTTGCTTTCAGGGCGGCGCACGTTCTGGTTTTTCGGGCTTGGGCTGGGAGCGATTGGACTGGTGGTCGCGGCATCGGGATTTCTTGTTCACTAAGACGATTCAGTCTGTCGGTTTTGAGGTAGCAGGAAAAGCCAGCGTCTGGCTGACGTGAAGTTTCTGGGCTGGCAGCAGGAGATCGAGCAACAGATCGTCTGGATGAGCAGCCGTGAACTCAACGTCGTAGGTTTCGCCCACCGTTATCGTCAGCTGAGCCTTGCCGGAGCGAACTTGGCTGGGCGATAAGTCGGCGCCATCCTTGGCGATGATGCGCCAATCGACTGGGCCCTTTGCATCACGCAGGGACACCTGCATCCCCTGATTGTTCGTAGAGATATTGATCAATCGAAAGCGATACTTCTTCCCTGCATGCAGTTGCAGCGTCTTGCTCTGTGGACTGCCGTTGATCAACGCAATCTCGCGCAGAGCACCAAAATCGCCAAGGCTGAAGACGAAAGTGCGATCGGAGTCGGCGTCTATTGTCTGTCCCGGCGGGAGGACAATCAGGGGACCATAGAGCCCGTTGAGCAGCTGGTCTCCGTCGTGCCAATGGGTGTGATAAATGAAGGTTCCGGCTCTGGGTGGGGTCATCCGCGCGACGAAGGTTTCGCCCGGTGCGATGGGAGGCGTAGTCTGGGATCCCCCCGTCCATCCTGGAACACCATCGTAGTAGCTTTCCAGTTCGATTCCGTGCCAGTGAATTGCGGTTGGCTCTTTCGCCTGGTTGATGACTTCGATCTCGACAGGCTCTTTCTGCGTCAGAATGACGGGAGGGCCGATCAGTCCGATTGGGTCCGTGCGTTTCGCGGCATCCTTGCCGTCTCGCACCTGCAATACAAAGCGTGGTGCGGAATCACGATCACGAATCTCCAGCTGAATCTTACGATCAGCATGCCATGTGGGGGCTGGCGCGGATTTGCCTGCATCGGGCACGGTAATGCCCAGTACCATCTGGCCCATTCCCATGGCTTCGTTCATTGCGCCATGATGGTCGCTACTGGCGGCCGCCGGGCGCACATCCAATCCTGGTAATGGCGGCACGCTCGGAGGATTCATGTGCACGAGCATATGGCAGTGGAACAGCCAGCGTCCGGGACGATCCGGAGACCAGCTCATGTCAAAGGTCTCGCCCTGGGCGATGCGTTGCGTCACGACCAGCGGCCGCGAGTCGCCTTCGTACCTTTCGATTTTTCCTGCTCGATTGAAGGCATCAACGTGATAGTAGAACCCGTGCAGATGGAGTGCGTGTGGCTCGTTGGTAGCGTTGATCCACCGCCAGCGGGCTTGATGGCCAATTTCATACTTGAACCGCTGCGTATAGGGCCACGACTTGCCATTGATGGTCGCGAGCGTCTGCCGCGATCGAAAACCGGGATGCTCCGAGATCATCTCGATCACAAAGATCTCGTCGTTGGAATCAGCTTCCGGTGGATCGACCACCAGCGCTCCGGTCAGCTCTGAGTCGATTCCGTACCGCATTTTCAAGTCTTCGCCATCCGTAGCGCCCCAGTACAAGAACAAGCCTGGCGTCGATGCCATGAAGCGTGTCGGCTCCGTTGCATCGGGAGCAACATGAAGTACTGCATCTGCGGAGCTTCCCAACCCATGAATGTCCACTGGAACGCTCAGCGCATTGTGGAGCGTAGCCTGGATCTCTGTACCCTGTGGAACGCGGATCAGCGGTCCGGGATTTTGTAGGGGATGCCCAGCCTCACCAAATGCGTAGACCGAGACAGACATCCCATCCTCGGTCTCCGGATGCCATTCGCCCTTGGCAATCTCCAAATGAATCGTCAGGACTCCGTTGCGGATAACTCCGGCTGGGGAGTGATTCCGATTAACGACGACTACGGTTCGCTGCGCCTGAGTCAGCGGGGCAAGGAGAGCGCCACCCATCAGGACGACCAGCAGGCGACAAGCGAGGTTAGATTCTAGTCTGGTCATGCCAAAAGCGAGTTCCCCACGGTACAACTTCTCAGCTCGCGCCGTAAAGATGGCTGCCAAACTTCTGTCGGCTTATGTCGAGGTCCGCGTTGACCGCCATGCTAAGACTTTGCTGGCCAACACATTGCGGCTTGTCCCGGGTCACGTGCGAGGGTGATTCGAATCACAGCAGTTCCCCTCCAAGAAGCCGACACTAATGCACGTACGCGGAAGGTGCTGAGTTCTGTTACAGCGTTCTTCCGCAAGAGGCTTCATCAGTGGCCATTTTTCGCTACAACCCGGCTCGGCCCACGAGTACAGCCACTGCTCATATTTTCATTGATATCACCAAGGAGAGGAAAGCACTCATGAAGACAACGAAGCTGGTCATGCTTGTGATGACTATCGCAGTGGCTCTGTTCATCCTGATCCCGAACCTGTCGTGGGCCGCCGAAGACGGTGGAGCCATCTACAAGACGAAGTGCGCGGCTTGCCATGGCGCAGACGCAGCCGGAAAACCGGCGGCCAAGATCCCCAGCCTGATCGGCGACGAAGCGAAGAAAGCGTCGGATGCCGACCTGGAAAAGGCCGTCACTGAAAAGCCGAAGCATGCGGGCGTGGCGAAGTCGTTGACACCGGACCAGGTGAAGGCGGTCGTTGCCTACATCCGTACCTTGCAGAAGTAAAAAGGACCGGCTGTTCCCTTTTGCGCACCAGCCTGGCCGTGAGCGATCCGATGGGGCTGGCAGGAGGCATGAGGTCGCCCCCAGTAGCACGTCGCACTAATCCAAGGCCTGATTCGGACCGAAGTTTTCCGGCCGCAACCGGCTAAGGGGCGCCTCAAAGCCTCGCGTCCAGGATAGGAGCAGCCACCCCGGGTCCCGGTGTCAGTTTCCGTGGACCCGGGACAGTCTTGCGTGAAGGGCCTCGCCTCTGTGCGTTTGGCCTCTTCTCCAGGCGTAGAGTTACTCCCCCATCTACCTCTTATCTCTCTGGAGCGGAGGCGCCACGCAGGCGCGGGCCGGAGAGATATCCATGAGCAAAGCACTGCTGTACGACGCGACCGTTTGCATCGGCTGCAAGCAATGCGAAGGCGCGTGTGCCGAACAGAACAAGCTTCCATACACGGACGCGGTCGCGGCCGAAGAGATTCAATCAGAACATAAGTTCACTGTCGTGCTGACCAAGGGTGACAAGTTCATGCGACGGTTGTGCATGAACTGCGCGGAGCCGGCCTGCGCCTCAGTATGCCCGGTAGGAGCGTTGCGCAAGACCGCCGCCGGGCCCGTGATCTACGAAGAGGACCGGTGCATGGGCTGCCGGTATTGCATGGTGGCTTGTCCCTTCAGCGTGCCCAAATACGAGTGGAACAAACTCCTGCCTCGGGTAAAGAAATGCACCATGTGTCCCGATCGCGTGCAGGCGGGCAAAGCCACGGCTTGTGCGGAAATCTGCCCTACCGGAGCAACCAAGTTCGGTGACCGGGACGATCTTCTCGCCGAGGCTCAGAAACGCATTCGCGACAATCCGGGCAAGTATGTCGAGCACATTTACGGCGTGAACGAAGTTGGCGGCACGTCGGTGCTGCTGCTGTCGAGCGTTCCCTTCGAGGAATTCGGTTATCGTGCCGATCTCACACGCGATCCCCTGCCGATGTACACCTACCGCGTGTTGTCGCGCATACCCGACTTCGTGCCCCTGGGTGGGATGGTGCTGGGAGGCGTCTGGTGGATCACGCATCGTCGCGAGGAAGTCGACGCAGCGGAAGGTGGTCACGGACCGGAGAACGCGGTCCGGAAAGAGAGCGAGAAATGAAGATCAAGTTCACTTTCTGGAAGGCGGTCTTTCTGTTCCTGATGGTGGCCGGATTCTACGGAACGTTGGTGCGCTTCACTCGCGGGCTGGGACCATCGACCAACCTGAATGATCAGTTTCCGTGGGGCATCTGGATTGGGTTCGACGTTCTGTGCGGCGTGATGCTGGCGGCGGGTGGATTCACGCTGACGGCGGCGGTGCACATCTTCAACATCAAGCGACTGCACCCGATCGTGCGGCCGACGATCCTGACCGCGTTTCTCGGTTACGTGCTGGTGTGCGTGGCGCTCATGTACGACCTGGGGCGACCATATCGCATCTGGCATCCGCTGGTCATGCGGAACCCGCACTCCGTAATGTTTGAGGTTGCCTATTGCGTGATGCTATACACCACCGTGCTCTCGCTCGAGTTCTCGCCCATCGTGCTGGAGCGTTTCCATCTGCAGAAGCCGCTGAAGATCGTGCGGGCAGTGCTGATTCCGCTGGTGATCTTGGGAGTGATCCTCTCTACCCTGCACCAGTCATCGTTGGGCACGGTGTACCTGATCATGCCGGAAAAGCTTCATCCGCTCTGGTACACGCCGCTGCTGCCCGTCTTCTTCTTCGTTTCGGCCATCGCCGTTGGACTGGCGATGACCATCTTCGAATCGTCTTTGAGTTCGAAGTATTTCGGGCAGCAGCTTGAGTTGCCGATTCTCCAGGAGTTGGGACGAGTCCTGGTCGTGGTGCTCTCCGTGTACGGGATTCTTCGCTTTGAAGACCTGCTGCACCGGGGCGTACTGAAGATGCTCCTCCAACCAGGATATGAGGTGTACCTGTTCTGGCTGGAAATCAGCTTGAGCCTGCTATTGCCGCTCATTTTGCTTTCGCAGAAGAAGATCCGAACGACGGCCCAGGGTCTCTACCTGGCGGCCGTGCTGGTGGTGCTGGGATTCATCACAAACAGGCTGAACGTCAGTATCACGGGACAGGAGTCGGTGGTGGGCAGGCACTACATACCGAAGTGGACGGAAATCGCGGTGACGGGTGCGATCATCGCAGCAGGCTTTGCGTTGTTCGGCCTCGCTGTGAAATATCTACCGATTTTCCCTGCCGAGGGGCACCACGAGAAGACGGAGCCTCGCCCGCTCCCGGCAACCCCTGTGCTAGGCCATGCCGGAGACTGAGCCAGGTCGAGGACGCTGGAAGAGATTTACCCACAGCCTCAGCGCCAAACTGATCAGCCTGCTGCTGCTGGTGATGACAGGGACTTTCGCGCTCCTGGGCTATCTGAACGTCCGCCTTCATCGACAACACCTGGAAGCCGCGACCCTGACCAGCGCGGAGCGGGTCAGTGACGTGATCAAGCGCAGTACGAGTTACTACATGCTGCGCAATGATCGCGAAGGGATGTACCACGCCATGGCGACCATGGCCGACGAACCCGGCATGGTGCGGGTTCGCATCTTCGACAAAGAGGGCCAGATCAGCTACTCGTCGGACACGGCTGAGGTCGGTCACATCGTCGACAAAGGGGCGGAGGCCTGTTACGGGTGTCACGTGCAATCGCAGCCCCTGGCGAGGCTGGACCGTCCCGATCGTTTTCGCATCTACCGCGATAGCAAGGGCCAGCGGATTCTGGGCATCATCACGCCAATCGAGAATCAGCCAGGGTGCTCGAATGCCGACTGCCATGCGCACCCAGCCGAGCAAAAGGTGCTGGGCGTTCTTGATACCAATCTTTCCCTTGCCAAGGCCGACGACCGACTCGCGCAGACCTCGCGCAGGATGCTGATCTATACGCTGATCGCGCTGATCGATATTTCGCTGCTGAGCTGGCTGTTTGTGTGGCGGTTGGTGGGGCAGCCTATCAAGCGTCTTAAAAGCGGCACCAAGGAACTGGCTGACGGGAACCTCGGTTATCAGCTTGAAGTGGACTCGACGGACGAGGCCGGAGAACTGGCAACGTCGTTCAACCGGATGAGCCTGCAGTTACGGTCCGCCAATGAGGAGATAGTCGCCTGGGCGCGCACTTTGGAAGAGCGAGTCGACCAGAAAACTCGCGAGTTGAAAAGGGCGCACGAACAGGTGCTGCATATCGAAAAGATGGCCACGATTGGAAAGATGGCCGCCGTCGTTGCCCATGAGATCAACAACCCTCTTTCGGGGATTCTTACCTACGCCAAGCTTGTCCGAAAGTGGATCGAGCGAGGAGAGGCGCAAGGAGAAAAGCGGGCAGACGCGGAGCAGTGCCTGGGCTTGATCGCTGACGAAAGCCGGCGTTGCGGCGACCTGGTCAAGAACCTTCTGACTTTCTCGCGCACATCGCCGATGAACCGTCAAAGCACGGATGTAAACACTGTGGTGAACCGAAGCGTCAAGCTCATCGCTCCGCAGATGGAGATGAAGAACGTTGAGATGCACACCGACCTGACTCCCGACCTGCCACGAGTGCAGTGTGATCCTGGGCAGATCGAACAGGTCGTGCTCGCGTTGTCGATGAATGCACTCGACGCGATGCCCCACGGAGGGAATCTCTGGGTTACTTCCCGGCTGCGGGGGGATTCGCAAGGAATCGAAATCGAAGTTCGGGACGACGGATCTGGAATACCGGACGACATACTGCCACAAATTTTCGAGCCATTCCTCACCACCAAAGACAACGCCAAAAGCGTCGGACTCGGCCTGGCGGTCAGCCAGAACATCATTGAGCGACACAGCGGAAGGATCGAAGTGCAGTCGAAGCTGGGCAAGGGCACGACATTCACGGTCACACTGCCACTGGATGGCAGCGGAGTACCTGCCGCATCTCCCTTGGTGGGAGCCGCGCAATTGAAATCGAGGTGAAGAACTTGAGCACTCAGGGAAAGCTACTTATTGTTGACGACGAATTAAGCGTTCGAGATTCATTGGCGAAGTGGTTTCACGAAGAGGGTTACGAGGTGGGCATCGCCGAAGACGCGAATGACGCCCTCACGCGCCTGGCAGAATCGGACTGGGATGCCGCATTGATCGACATCAAGATGCACGGAATCGACGGCATCGAGTTGCAACGGCGCATCCACGAAATGAAGCCCGAGCTCATTGTGATCATGATGACGGGGTATGCGTCGGTGGAAACGGCGGTGGCGGCGCTCAAGAATGGCGCATACGACTATGTGACCAAGCCACTCGATCCGGATGAGATCGCGCATCTGGTCAAGAAAGCTTTGGCGCACAAACGCACGGAGGAAGAAAACGTCCTGCTGCGGGAAACGGTTGCCGAAGTGGCGAGGCCCGACGACATTGTGGGTCAAAGCTCGATCATGCAAAAGCTGTTTGATGCAGTTGAGACAGTGGGCCCCACGGACGCGACGGTGCTGATCACGGGCGAAAGCGGTACCGGGAAAGAACTGGTGGCGAGGGCCATCCACCATGCGAGCCCCCGCAAGTTTCATCCGCTGGTCGTGATTCACTGCGGAGCGCTGACCGAAACCTTGCTGGAGAGTGAACTATTCGGCCATGAGAAAGGCGCGTTCACGGGCGCGCAATATCGCAAGAAGGGGAAGTTTGAAATTGCCGAGGGTGGAACTGTCTTTCTCGATGAGATCGGCGATATCAGCCTGAAAACACAGACCGACTTACTGCGCGTGCTGCAGGAGCGGGAGATCGTACGAGTAGGCGGAAACCAACCTATCAAGGTCGACTTTCGCTGCATCGCCGCGACCAACAGGGATCTGGAGCAGGCGATCGAGGAGGGGAAATTCCGTCCTGATCTCTTCTACCGCTTGAATGTATTCCGCATCGAGTTGCCCGCCCTACGCGAACGGCGCGACGACATCCCCATCCTGGTGAATCATTTTGTGCGGAAGTTCTCCCTCCAAATGAACAAGAAGATCACCCGGGTATCGCCAGCTGCGATGAACTTGCTGCAACAACAGCCTTGGAGCGGCAACGTTCGCGAGCTGGAAAACGCAGTCGAGCGGGCGATGGTGGTCGCCCAGGAGCCGGAAATTCGCGAAGCGGATTTTGTGTTTAAGGCGGCTACCGTGCCGAACGGTGCTCCAAAAAGTCTGGATGAAGTCGAAAAAGCGCACATTCTCAGGACTCTCGAAAACGTAGGCTGGAACCAGACCCGAGCCGCAGAGATTCTAAACATCGACCGCGTCACCCTACACCACAAGCTGAAACGATACGGCTGGACTAAGCCCACTGCTCAAGTGCGATGAAGTTGCTGCAATTGCTGCCGATCGGAAATTGCGATGGCCGGCTCCTGACGGAACTGGGTCCAGCCATGGCAAACCTCTTCCGCGTACCCACGCAGGTGCTGCAGGTGCGGCTGGATCCGGAGTTTGCCTATCACGGCGAACGGCAGCAGTATCACTCCTCGGAAATTCTGCAGGAGATGCAGCGCTACCTAAGGACGGATTCGTGGCGTCTGCTGGGAGTGACGGCGGTTGACCTGTACATTCCAATTTTGACCTTCGTATTTGGAGAGGCACAGATCGGTGGACCGTGTGGTCTGGTTTCGCTACATCGTTTGCAACAGGAGTTTTACGGACTGCCGCCGGACCGCGATCTGCTCAAGCAGCGCCTTCTGAAGGAAGCCGTCCACGAAGTCGGCCACACGCTCGACCTTACACATTGCGATGACTACCAGTGCGCCATGGCTCCCTCCCACGCGGTGGAGTGGATCGATTTAAAGGACGGGGTGCTGTGCGGTTCATGCCACAACCGCGTCCTGGTGCGTTGAAGTCCTTACCGGTGTCTAGACAAAGCTGCCCCGCGTCCTTGCCGATGCTTCGGCACAACTGCTGCCGATTCGTCTAAGTCGTGGCGGCAAGCAGAATGCCGCAGTTCCCAATAGCGAAGCCTTCCCCTCCCTTTTCAGCAGGTCCCAGCTGACAACCAACCGACGTAACTTAGGCCATCGGCGTGCATTGATCCCAGGCACGATGGCCTGAGGAGGCGTCAATTAGTGCCTTCTCATGAAGGATTTCTGAAATGCTTTACAAGTGCGCCAATGAAAGCTGCAACACTCCCTTTCGCCGCCTACGCGAGGGGAAATTGTTTCAGGTGGAGACCGAGTACTTCGCCGGGCGCAGCCCATCCACCCATAGCGGGAGGAAGGCAAGGCCAACAAGGAGGGTCGAGCATTACTGGCTGTGCGACGCCTGCTCGCCGTTTGTGACCTTAACCTTCGACCAGGGCCGGGGGCGTGATCACCGTCCCCCTGCCGGACGGTCTTGGCAAGAAGACGGTGAAAATGTTGAGCTTGGACCCGGCAGAATTGCAGGGAGCGGAAGACGCGCGCAAGACTTTAATTGAGGTGATGAAATGACGGCGGCGGCGGAGCGGTGTTGCGCAATTTGTCTTGAACCAAGGCTGGGCGGTGACGGCTGGTTCCTGCTTATCGAGAATCGGTGGACGGACCGGCTCAAGATCCTTGGCTGGAACGATCGCCTCGCGACCGAACCAGGTGTTTTCGCCGCATGCGGAGCCGAACACGTACAGCAACTCGTCATTCACTGGATGGCCATGGGAACGCTCGACTACCCATTTGCGCGGGCGCGCGGCGGCGCAAAAAGACCTGCCCGCCAGGATCCGGTTGTCCCAGCGACGCAGGAACCCGATACGAAGGGCATCAAGGTGTTTGGGGAGTTGGCCGTCCATCGCGAGAGTCTGGAGCGAGTTTTGAGTGAGAATCCGCAGTCGCTCGCCAGCATTCTGTTGGCTTTGATCAGCGCACTCGGCGGTCAGCACAGCACTTTGCCGGCGGAGGAGAGAGAGGAAGAGGGTGCTTTTGTTTTGACCTAGCCGCAACGTAATTTGTTCGGCTTCATGAATTTATGGCTAGGCCATGGCCGCCCGCTTCCACGCTTGCCAGTCTTGCTTGACTGCAGACACCATCTGCCGAGCCGCGGAATAAAGCCAACCAGACTTTTGCGCTTTCAGATGCTTGCGGACCCCTCTCACCTTTTCGCGATTTCCAAGGTGTACATTCGCGGTTTCCCAGCCCATCGAAAACAACATCCGGCACTCATCGCGATTACGGGGCAGCACAGCCAGTTCGATGCGCGAGCAATGCGGTGAAAGACGACGGACAATCCACCGTCCACGCAAGTGCACGAATGGGTCCGGACAGCGGAGGGCCCGCGCGAGCAACCATTGATACCAGATTTCAGAAGGGCCCGCCCGATCTTGTGCCCATGAAGCGGCGGATGGCACCAGCATCTTGGCCTCGCGGGCGATCTTCGCTCCATGAAACTCAGCGATGGCGACAAAACGCTGATGTCCAAGACTTCCCAGACCTGCGATCCTGCGCGCGAGCCGATAGCGGAGGTCAGGGTACGGAAACGAATGTTCCAGAGCTTCGCGAACATTTGGAGAGATCTCAGTCCGCAGAGTGGGAAGCGCATCCATTTTTTTCCAAAAGCGATCGGGATCACGCAATTCGTTGAGGGCGATCGAACGCAGCCACTTGTTCCCTTCTTCCAGCACGAATGGCTCACCGCCTTCGGCCAAGCTCTTGGAATAGCCATCGAGAATCTCGGCACAAGCATCCTTCCCGGTGACGACCAGGCGATTTTCATCAATGGCGAGCAAAACGCTGGCCGCCAGACGCACAAGGTCGTTGGTGTAGGGCAGCCGCCAAGCCTCGTCGAAATCGTTCACACCCCAAATAAGGCGGCCCTCAATGTCGCGCCAGGTTCCGAAGTTCTCGACGTGAAGATCGCCGACCGCCAGTATCTCGGGGGCGTCCGCTAGGTCGGGGCAGACTTCCGGCCAGGTCTGCGCCCACCGATAGAAGGTCGCGCGAAAAAACGGAAACACAGATTCCGCCATTTTCTTATGCTTGAGGCGAAGATCGGCGTCGATGAGGTCGGTATGGGTTCGGAGCCACGCCTCGTAGCGAGCCGTTGCTTTCACAATGTTCATGAGGCTGAGGCCATGAACGATAGTGCTGGCCGTGGCCTGTGTCAACGGCAGTACAAAGAGGACGAAGCCGGATGCGAACTGTGACGTGATCGCCAGCGCATCCGGCGGGAGACGGGCGGACTAGTTGAAGAATTCGGCGTTCTTGGCGGCTAAAAACTTCTGCTCCTCAGTCAGATCGTCAATGGGGTGAATCGCGTCTGAGGTGCAGACCGGCACGCAGGCGCCGCAATCGATGCAGCCGTCCGGCTCAACATAGAGCTGAGTGACGGCCTCGAATTTTGCCTCGTCGGCCTTCGGATGAATGCAATCCGTGGGGCACACATCCACGCAAAGCGAGTCTTTGATGCAGGCATCGGTAATCACATAAGCCATGATGGAATTGTCCTGAACATGAATTGGAGTCTTCCGACTCCTCCTGAGGTTGAGGGTATCGAACAAGAGCGCTGGGGTGCGGTGATGGAGGAGCGAATGGGATGTCCGTGAATCACTCAGAACAGTGACCAAGATCACAGCATGGTTGTGGCTTCCAGCAGTAAAACGTTGGCAACGAGACGTAGTGTACTGACCCCAGAATTGCCCGGTCCCCCTCCAGACCCCAATGCCGCTACCTAAGCGGCGGACCGGGCATCTTCTTAGACCACCCTCCACAAATTTTCCTTCGTAAACCGGCTTCACTACGCGTGTCATGGCCGACACGCTGTCTCCGTCCACGCACGTTCTTCCACGCGCAAAACATAGATAACACCTTCTGAATCAGCCTTTTTGCTGTTTGGACGAACTCCTGCCAATGCATAGGTGTCGGTCGACAAACAGCGAGGTGACGACATGGCTTGGACGATGGGCGGCAAGGCGATACGGACTCTGGGGTGGATGATCCCGACCCTGGCGGCATTGATTACTCCCTCAGCGATGGCGCAGCAGACGGCAACGATCGTAACGGTGTGCGCGAAGCGCCAGGTAGTGGTCAGCGTTCCGGACCGCAAGCTCGTGGTCATGGAGAACGGCGCCGTGCTGAAAGTGTTTCCGGTCGCAGTGGGAGCCGATGTGAGTCCGAGCCCGATGGGCGATTTCGCAATTGTGACCCGGCTGACCGATCCGACCTACTACCACTCTGGCGTAGTGATTCCGGCCGGTACGGACAACCCGCTTGGACCTCGCTGGGTGGGTCTGAACAAGAAGGGCTACGGCATTCATGGAACCAATATGCCGGGATCGATTGGGAAAGCGGCTTCGCACGGGTGCATTCGCATGCGTAACCGGGACATCGTGCAGTTTTTCGCTATGGTGAACGTCGGTGACACGGTCGAGATTCACGGACAGCGCGATGAAAAGATCGCCGAGATCTTCGGCGGTGAAGTCGATGAAACCGCGGTCGCTCTGGCGCACAACGCCAGCGTCGGATCAGCGGGTGGGCAGTAGTTGAGAAACACAAATTCATGGGGAGGACTTTATGCAGCTAGCAATCACAGCAATCGCGGTTGTAGCCGGAATGGTTTTCTCGGTTGCCATCGCACTGTTGGTCGAGGAATTCATCTTCGGAGAAGTGTTTCGTTTGTTCTTCGCAAGGCAGGCGGTTCGAGCAAAGGCTGGAACGCAGCGGTAAGGGAGAAGGAGGCTGGTTATGTTGTTCCTGAAATATGTGCTGATGGCCGGTGGTATCACGATGATCCTGGTTGCTGCCGGCATCTTGCTGTACGACCTCTCGCGCGAGCTACGCTACCGACGGGCGATGAGTGCTGATGCAGAGGTTCCCCTACCTGAGCCTCCCGAGATCAGGTGGCGCACTTCGGCCGCTCTGGCCATGCTGGCATGGGCGCCGATACTGATTGCGCTGAGCATCGTCGTCGTGCCTAGCGGCATGGCGGGAGTGCGCGTGAGTCAGACACAGGGCACGCTGGCAGGGACTCTCTATCCGGGTGTGCACTTTGTGACGCCCTTGCTCGAGAGAGTGGAACTGTTCGACACACGGGACCAGCTTTTCACAACCGGGTCCATTGAAGACGGAAAAAGTTCATCCAATAAAGCTCAGCCGCTCAATGTGCAGGCCAAAGAAGGACTCACGCTCGGTTTGGCGATTACAGTACGGTACCGGGTTGAGCCCAAGCACCTGGACTGCATCGAAGCCAATCTGCCGCAGCCCATCGAGAAGGAGATCGTTCCCCCAGTGGTGGCGAGCGTTTGGCGGGAGCTTGTGCCGAACTATACGGTACGCGACGTTTTTGCGACCAAGCGGGAAGAAGTGCGCGGACGCGCAGCGGCCATCATCACGCAGAAACTTGCCGCGGATGGAATCGTGGTCAAGGAAGTGATGCTGCGAGACATCCAGCTGCCTCCGGAATATGCCAAGGGTCTCGAAGCACTTCTGCTGAAGGAGCAGGAGAACGACCGCATGGGCGTGGACACCGAAATCCAGCAAAAACAGGTACGCATCGCAGAACTGCAGGCGGAAGCCACTAAGGTTCAGGAAGTAAAGCAGGCAGAAGGCGCGGCGCAGGTACATGTTCTGCAGGCCAAAGCCGAGGCGGACGCTATGCAGTACACCTTGCCGCTCAAGGAAAAGCAGATTCAACAGTCCAAATTGGAAGCCGAGGCTCGGAAGGAGTCCACGATCAAGAATGCGGAAGCTGCGGCCGAAGCAAAGGTCATCGATAGCAGGGCCGAGAACGAGCGCCGCAAACTCCTCGCAGACGCCGAGGCCGATCGCATTCGTGTCACCGCCTCAGCCGACGCAGAGCGGATGAAAGGTGAGGCCGCCATCCTGAAACAGAATCCCCTGCTCATTAACAAGATCGTTGCCGAAAGGCTCTCGGACAAGTTACAGATCATGATGGTCCCGTCTGATGGGAAGTTCTTCTTCGCCAATGACGTGTTGCGCAGCATGAACATGGCGAATCACGGCAGCCAGGCGGAGCAACCGGAGGATCCGCAAGACAAATAGGCTGCCTTAGGGCGGCCGCTCTCGCTGTGCGGCCGCCCTTCCCTTGTTGAGGCGATGACTCTGAAGAGTACCGACTCCCATGAACAGCCCTGGTCATCGCGCGGTTTATAATTCGCGCATCGCAGAAATGTCTTTCTCCCACCCAGGCTTAACGTCCTGCCGCCTTGCTGGCATCTTTATTCTTGTTATTTTGCTCGCACTTGTGCAGCCGGTCGTCGCTGCCGACTGGAGCAGTGCGGAGCAGGAACTGGCGCGGAAGATCACAGCCACGACGGGGCCAGGAGCCATTTCCCTCGAGGTCGTGAATCGGTCTTCGTTGAGCAAGCAAGATACGGACGAGATCAGCCGAGGGCTTCGCGCTCAACTCGAAGCTCTGGGCACACGCACTGTGAAGCCGGAACAGGCGGCCGCCACGGTTGCAGTGTCTCTTTCCGAAAACCCGCAAAGCTACGTTTGGGTGGCTGAAATTCATCAAGGAGCCGGCGAGCTCTCGGTCGTGATGGTCTCGACTCCGCGTCCTGATGAGCCTGCTTTTGTCCGAGAGTCGCCCGCACTGACGATTCGAAAGACGCCCCTTTGGGCACAGTCACGACCGATTCTTGATGTGGCCGTTATGGATGAAAGCGCTACGCCGACCCACATAGCAGTGCTGGATCCAGAGCAGATTGCACTCTACCGAATGGCCGAAGGACGCTGGCAACTCGAACAATCTCTGCCCATCACGCATTCGCGCCCCTGGCCTCGTGACATGCGCGGAAAGCTGGTTCTGCGCCCGGACCACTTGTTTGATATCTATCTGCCCGGCGTCTATTGCCAAAGCCCGAGCGTCGCGCCGGTGAGTTTGGTATGCCGTGGAAGTGACGATCCGTGGCCCTTGTCCTCACAGCTCGCTTTGGGTGGATTTTATGCCGCGACACGAAATTTCTTCACCGGTGTCCTGTCTCCGGGCGTCGGCAAGCAGAGTTCGACCGCGAAGTTCTATTCCGCCGCACCGCTTCCCCGCCCTTCTTATACGCTCTGGATATTCGCGGGCGTCGATGGCACAGTTCGACTGCTCGATGGCGTCACGGAGCAGACGGCGCGACTGAACTGGGGAAGCGATCTCGCCAGCGTAAAGAGTTCGTGCGGGTCGGGATGGCAGGTTCTGGCAACACGTCCCGGCGCTAACTCCAGCGATTCAGTGCGGGCATTCGAATTTCCTGATCGAGAGCCGATCGCTGTGAGTCCGGCGATCGAATTCGCGGGCGGCGTCACCGCGCTGTGGACAGAAGCAAAAGGTGGGAGTGCGATTGCCGTGTCACGCAATGCAGAAACGGGGACGTATGAGGCTTTTCGGTTGGCGATTGCTTGCAACCAGTAGCATGGTCGTAGCGGCTCTGGCGTCGGCTGAGACACGACCGCAGTACGGGTCAACGCTGAGAATGGCCACGCGTATCGCGCCGCGGAACCTCGACCCTGCAGACAAGTCGCTGCCGGACTCCATCGCCAGACGCAACTTAACCCGGTTGATGTTTGAAACTCTTGTCACACTCGACGATCGCGGGAGGGTTGCCCCAAGCCTTGCGACTTCGTGGCAGGCCTCGCCAGGAAACCAACGTTGGCAGTTTTCGGTGCGTCGCGGTGTCAACTTCCATGACGGCTCTCCGCTGACTTCAGAAGCGGTAGCGGCCGCGCTTAGAGCGGCAAATCCGGACTGGAGTGTGTCGGCGACAGGGGATTCTATTGTGGTCGAACGGGACAGCGGCGATCCGGATTTGCCGGCTAGGCTGGCGCTGGCGCGCAACTCGATCACGAAGCGCAGCGAAGGCGGCACCCTGATCGGAACCGGGCCGTTTCACATCACGAATTGGCAGCCGGGGAAAAAGCTATCGCTCACCGCGGACGAAGGCTATTGGGGCGGCCGGGCGTTCGTTGACGCGATTGAAATCGAGTTTGGCAAGGCGACCCGTGACCAACTGATCGCTCTCGATCTGGGAAAAGCCGACATCGCGGAAGTCGCCGTCGAGCAGTCTCGGCGTGCAGCGACTGAAGGTCGACGCGTGGTTTCGTCCGCTCCTGTTGAGTTGATGGCGCTGGTCTTCAGTCACGATAAGGCATCGCCGGAAGACGGCAAACTGCGCGAAGCACTCGCGCTCAGTATCGATCGAAAGTCGATTCGCGATGCTGTTTTGCAGGGTAGCGGCGAAGCTAGCGGTGGAATTCTTCCAAATTGGATAAGTGGCTACGGATTCGTTTTTCCGGCGGAACAGAATCTGACTCGGGCGCAACAACTGCGCGGCGAAGTGAGGTATGCGCCCACGTGGACGCTGGGCTACGACGCCGAAGACCCGCTGGCGCGTGTGACGGCGGAGCGCATCGAGTTGAACGCACGCGATGCCGGGATACGCTTGCAGGCAACGCCTAATGCGACAGCCGACGTTCGCCTGACGCGAATCACGCTCGCATCGGTGAACGGCCGCATCGGACTTGCGGCGGCCGCTTCCGCCGTGGGAACATCGCTTCCCAAAATCAGCGGGGGGCCTGCCGACGACCTGTATCAGGCAGAGAACGGCATTCTGCAAACGCAACGTGTGATTCCACTCTTTCAGCTGCCTACGAATACCGCACTCAGTGTTGCCGTAAAAGACTGGGACGAAGATCGCGACGGCACCTTGCACCTCGACAATGCTTGGCTGGGGAGCAAGCCGTGAGCTTTCGCCGAAAGCTGCTGCTGTTGTTCGCTTTAACCATCTTTGTGTCGGTGGCAACCGTTGCGTGGATAGTTTCGCTGGCCACCCGGCGGGCCTTTGAGCAAGCGAACGAAGAGCAGACGGCAGCGCTGGTCGGGCAGTTTCAGAAGGAGTTCAAACGGCGCGGGGAAGACGTTGCCAAGCGAGTCGAAGCCATCGCGGCCAGCGAGGCAACCACTCGCATGGCCCTCAGTCTGAACCGCGGGATCTCTGATGCCGGAAGCTACCTCAACGAAGCGGGACCCATTGCGGAGAGTCATCAGATGGATTTTTTGGAGTTCGTCGATGCCCAGGGAACGATCATTTCGTCGGCGCAATCTCCGGCACGGTTTGGATACCGGGATACATCGCTTCCGAACCTGACACAGCTTAGCTCTAAAGCAGCCTTCCTGAAGCAAGAGGACCTGTCGTCGGGAAGCAGGCTAGGTCTGTTTGCGGTGCGGGCGTCGTCCATTGCCGAAGCGCCGCTGTTCGTCATCGGCGGGCTGCGACTGGATCAAACATCGATAGCCTCGCTTGGATTGCCGGCCGGTATGAGGGCGATGCTCTATCAAACTGCGGGAACGGGGTTTTCGCCCCAAATGCTGACCGCAGGATCGCCGGCAAATGCGAGCGACTCAGAGAAGCTCGCTGCGCTGATCCAACAAGTACAGCGACAGGGTCGTGAGGCCAGCGCCATCATTCACTGGTCTTCTAATCCGGCCGACGATGAAACCATCCATGCCGTGCCCCTGAATGGAGCAGATGACAAGACTCTGGGAATTTTGCTCATCGGAAGCTCACGACGCTCATATGTGGAAGTGAAGCGGCATATTCAATCGGCCGCATTGCTGGTGGGAGGAGCTGGCATCTTGCTGGCGGTGCTGCTCAGCAGTTGGGCGGCGGCGCGGTTCACCCGTCCGGTCGAAGATTTGGCAGCTGCGGCGCGTGAAGTGGCAGCTGGAAATTTAGGTGTTCGCGTAGACGTAACCTCCAGAGACGAGATGGGTGATCTCGCCGAAGCTTTCAATCGTATGACGCAGGATCTGCAAGAGCAAAAAGAGAGACTGATCCAGAGCGAGCGGGTTGCAGCATGGCGCGAGCTCGCCAGGCGACTGGCGCATGAGTTGAAAAATCCCCTGTTTCCCCTGCAATTGACAGTTGAAAACCTGGTGAAGGCTCGGGAACAGAGTCCAGAAATCTTTGAAGAGATCTTTCGTGAAAGTTCCGCGACCCTGCTGGCGGAGATCGGGAACCTAAAACAGATCATCTCGCGCTTCAGTGAGTTTTCGAAGATGCCGCAGCCGCACTTGCAGCCGGTCATCATTAATGACGTGGTTCAGGGAGTGTCCAAGCTCTTTCAGGCACAACTGGAGTCACGCGACGGCGGAGCTATCGTCTGCAAAATGGATCTCGCAGCCAGTCGTGAGCCCGTGGCTGCCGACGCGGAGCTTCTTCACCGGGCGTTGTCGAATCTCGTCCTCAACGCGATGGACGCAATGCCGCACGGCGGCACGTTGACTTTGCGGACGCGGGATGCCTCGGATCGTGTTCGTATTGAGATTGCCGATACGGGCGTGGGCCTCACTCGCGAAGAATGCGATCGCCTGTTCACGCCGTACTATACGAGCAAGCAACATGGAACCGGGCTTGGGCTCGCCATCGTGCAATCGGTGATCAGCGATCATGGCGGCACGATCAGCGTGCAGAGTCAGCCGGAACGCGGTACGACATTTGTTGTGGAATTGCCAAGAAATCTCGATAAACTGCACGCCCCGGTCCTGGACGGTTCTGCAGTCGTCACCGGGGAACGGTAGGAGGACGACGTTTGCCGCGGAAGGCACATCTCCTGGTGGTGGACGACGAGGCGAATACCCTGGCGTCGCTGTCGCGCGCTTTCCGACTTGCCGGACACGATGCGGTTGTTTGCGACAACGCCACGAAGGCTCTGGACCTGGCAAAGTCCGAGACCTTCGACCTGATTCTTTCCGACGTGGTCATGCCCGGGAAAGATGGCCTTTGGCTACTTGAGAGTCTGAAAAATGAAGGAGTCGCAACGCCCGTGGTCATGATGTCGGGGCAGGCGCACATCGAGATGGCGGTGCGCGCGACGCGGCTGGGCGCGCTCGACTTCCTGGAAAAACCGATCGCCACAGAGAAGTTGCTGCTTACACTTGACAATGCGCTTCGGCTGCAGCGTCTCGAAAACGAGAACCGCCAGCTCAAGCAGCAACTCGGAAAACACGAGATCGTCTGGCAGGGAGGGGCGATGCGTCGGGTGATGGCGCAACTGGAACGGGTAGCCGCAAGCGAAACCAGAGTCTGCATTCTCGGCGAGACGGGAACGGGCAAGGAACTGGTCGCACGCACGCTGCACGAGCGAAGCCCTAGAGCAAGTGGCCCGTTCGTAGCTCTGAACTGCGCAGCCGTTCCCGCAGAACTCATCGAGTCCGAATTGTTTGGGCATGAAAAAGGATCCTTCACGGGGGCCGCGGGCCGACATGTCGGCAAATTCGAGCAAGCAGAGCACGGTACCCTGTTCCTCGATGAGATTGGTGACATGCCGCTGCATATGCAGGCCAAGCTTCTTCGCGTTCTGGAAGAAGGCGAGGTCGAACGTGTGGGCGGGGAGAAGCCGGTCCGCGTCGATGTTCGCGTGCTGGTGGCGACGCATCGCGATCTTGCAGCTCTAGCCAAAGACGGTAAATTTCGCGAGGATCTGTTTCATCGCATCTATGTTTTCCCCTTGGTGCTTCCGCCGCTGCGGGAGCGGCGGGAGGACATCCCGGCCCTGGTTGAGCATTTCGCTAAACAAGTCTGCTCACAGAACGGGTGGAAGCCGATTCCCTTCGCGTCGGAAGCGATGGAAGCATTACGCGAATACGCGTGGCCTGGCAATGTGCGGGAGTTGCGGAATGTTGTGGAGCGACTCATTCTCCTTTCGTCAACCGGTGAAGTGGATCTTGAAACAGTCAGATTGGCATTGCCGCAGGGAGCGGCTGTGTCTTCGACGCACACCGACTCGGGAGCGCTCGCGGATCGCGTCCAGACCTTCGAGCGCGAGGTCCTTCTCGCAGAACTGAAGCGAGCCAACTACAATGTGGCGGCTGCAGCGCGCGCTCTCCATTTGGAACGCAGCCATCTGTACAAGAAGGCAGAGCAACTCGGAGTCGACTTGCGCGCGGTGCGTAAGGATCAAGAGTCGTCGAGCTAAGCCACGCTCCTGCCAAACCGATTTCACGAGGCTAAACTTTGAGCTGGAAAATCCGTCTGCTGGCGGTCGTCCTATGGCTCACTCCCTTGTTCGCCGCGGAGCCACCTTCTCCCCCAACCTATGGCGTTCGCATGGTCAATGCATGGATTCCCATGAAGGATGGAGTCCGTTTAGCGGCCACCCTGTACATGCCTGACGGCGCCAAGCCCGGGGAGAAGTTCCCTGCACTACTGGACTACTTGCCTTATCGGAAGGACGATGGGACTGCGGCCGGCGACTATCCCAAGAATGCATACTTTGCCCGAAGAGGCTACGTCGGCGCGCGCGTGGACATCCGCGGCTTTGGTGCGAGTGAGGGGCGTCCCACGGATCGCGAGTACTCAGAACAAGAACAGGTAGATGGTGAGGAGGTCATTCACTGGCTGGCTACGCAGCCGTGGTCGAACGGCAGGGTGGGCATGTATGGCATCTCGTGGGGAGGCTTCAATGCGTTGCAGATGGCGATGCGCAATCCGCCGGAGTTGCAAGCAATCATCGCGATCGACGCGACGGAAGAATTGTTTCACGATGACATCCACTATATCGACGGCCTGATGCACGTGGATGAATTCGAACTGAACATGGACATGGCGCCAGGAATGACCGGGGCGCCCGACTACACGCTGGATGAGAAGGTGCTCGGTGCCCGGTTTGGGGCCGCGCCATGGTCGCTGGAGTATTTCCGGCACCAACGAGACGGACCATTCTGGAGAAGTCCGGTCAGGCCATTAAGTGACATTAAGGTTCCCTGTTTTGTGATCGGCGGGCTGGCTGACGGCTATCGCGACAGTATTCCTCGCATGCTGGAGCAGGTAAAGGCTCCGATGCGAGCGCTGATCGGCCCCTGGAACCATTCCTTCCCCAACGACGCTGACTTTGGTCCGCGCATTGAGTGGCGCGAAGACGCCGTCCGCTGGTGGGATTATTGGCTGAAGGGGCGCGATACTGGAGTGCTGCAGGATCCGAAGCTCGTCATCTACTTACGTCACTACTTTCCGCCAGACCCAAACCTTGAAAGCGTTCCGGGCGAGTGGCGTGTAGAGAAGGGGTGGCCGCCAGAGAACCAGACGAACTCCACGCTCTATCTGCAACCCAACCACACTCTGAGTAGCAACACTGGTCAGCCGGACACACACAAGCTAAAGTACGTTCCGTCGATTGGCGTGGAGGCGGGCTTCTGGTGGGGAGAACTGCTATCCGATCAGAGACCGGTGGACGCCTTCAGTCTCGTTTACGATTCGGCTCCGCTCGAGGAAGACCTCGCAATGATGGGGCGGCCTCATGCACTGCTCAAGGCCTCGGCGGATGCACCACTTGCCAACTGGTTTGCCCGGCTGTCGGACGTTGCGCCCGACGGGCAAGTCACGCAGGTCACTGGTGCTGGTCTCAGCGGAGCGCAACGCGATTCCGCGACTAAACCAAAAGCGCTCGAGCCCGGGAAAGTCTATTCCCTTGATGTCGAAATGCACCTCACAACCTGGGTCTTTCGTAAGGGCCATCGCATTCGCCTCTCAATTTCAAATGCGCTGTGGCCGATGGTGTTGTCGACTCCGTACAACATGACGACGTCGCTCCACCTGGGCGGCAGCGATGGTTCGCGAATCACGTTGCCGATGGTTCCCCTGCAGGGACCTGCGCCATCCAACATCGCGCCACCTCAGCCATCAGAAGAGCGAACGGATCTGAAGTCGTTTGGATTCCCCTGGCCGGGCGAATGGACGGTAACGAGGGATGAAGGACGTCAGAAGACTACGGTCTTGTGGAAGGGAAAGATGGGCGGGGAGTATCCGTGGGGAAAAGAAACGGATCTTGAGAAATTGACCTACGAGATCGAGGATGCACACCCGGAGGTCAATACGATCCAAGGCGATGCGCAGACGACTTATGAGCTAAAAGGTCGCGTGCTGGTCTGGAGTGGACATCTCTCTTTCAGCAGCGACGCCAAGAATTTCTTCTACAAATACACACGTGAATTGCGCAAAGACGGCGCCCTTCTCAAGACGAAGACCTGGAAAGAGACCATTCCTAGAGACTTTCAATAGCTGCCTTCCGCTTGAGCGGAGCAGGCATCGGACTTCGGGTGTTTGTAGACCACGCCGTCCTTCATCACGAACTCAACGTTCTCGAGAACGCTGATGTCCTGAAGCGGGTCGCGAGAAACGGCAACTAGGTCAGCAAATTTCCCCGGCTTGATCGATCCGACTTCCTTCGAATGACCTAGCAAATCGGCGGCGCTGGAGGTCGCGGCCTGGATCGCCTGCATCGGCGTCATTCCATACTTCACCATGTACGCAAATTGCTTGCCGCTGGTGCCGTAGGGGCAGACGCCGGCGTCGGTGCCGAACGCCATCTTCACCCCGGCCTTGAGCGACTTCCGGAAATTGTCGCGCTGCAATTGACCGAGCTCGGCATCGTGCTGCAGAAAGTCAGCGGGTGTCGTGCCGTTCTTGCCACCCTCTTGAATACATTCCTCGTCGTAAATATCCATGTCGAAGTACGTGCCATGTTTGAGGGCGAGGGCGATTCCCTCGTCGTCCACCATCTCGGCGTGCTCGATAGAGGCGGCGCCGGCAATAATCGCGTTTTTGATCCCTTGTGCGGCATGTGCGTGCACTGCAACCCGCAGACCAAAATGACTGGCCTCATCGACCGCGGCCTGGAGTTCTTCGGGAGTGAACTCAAGTGAACTGGGATTGCTCCCGTGCGTGAGAACGGCTCCCGTTGAAAGAACTTTGATTACATCGACACCGTCATGGGCGAGTTGGCGAATGCGCTGCCGAACTTCCCACGGACTATTGGCCTCGCCATAATGCAAGTCCCACGGCAACTGGATATCGGGCGCCTGCCCCGTCATCGCCCCCGCGCCTCCCGTGATCGTGATATACGCACCCACCACGTACATGCGAGGACCCGGAATATCTCCGCGTGCAATGGCGTCGCGCAACGCCACGTCGTTCAGGGCACGATAGGTGCCAACATCGCGCACCGTGGTGAATCCGGACTGCAGCATCTTTCGGGCGTTCGTGACAGACTCGAGCACAATCTGCGAGGCGGTTTTTCGCAGCACGTTGAAGGGCTCACCGCCAACCTGGCCGTCGGCGACGTGGGTATGGCAGTCGATCAGGCCTGGTAGCACGGTCATTGAGGAAAGGTCGATCATCTTCGCTCCCGGGGGGACGGCCAGACCTTTCCCAACTTCAGCGATCTTGTGGTCGCGGATCACGATAGTCTGATCGGTGAGAACCGTGCCTGAGTCAGGGTCCACAAGACGGCCCGCTTTTACTACGATGACCTGGGCGGAGGCTGACGCCGCGCAGAGGAGCATGAAAGAGACAAGGGTCGAATAACGTCTCACGTCGATCCTCCAGAAGAAACAGGAGGGCCTAGGCCCTCCTGAGAATTTCGCTGGTCCTGGCAACAATCAATCTGCTGCTGCGGAATACTGTCCGAGCCCACGTTTCAGGTCGGCTGCGAGTAGACGATGGAACAACTGCTCGCCCGCCTCCCGTCGAACCGACAAGCGCCCGGCGCCATAAGCCCTCGATTTGAGACCGCGCTGCACGTCTTCGCAGATGCCAAGGTCTTCCGACTGGACCTTGTCGCCTACGGCGATGCTCTGCGCGTTGTATCCGCGGCGCGCGTCGCTTACGTCACTGAAATAGAAATCGAATACGACCCGGCAATGATCTACATCGACGGGAATCACCAGATTCGTGTCCATGTAGCCTTCGTAACAATTGATCATGAAATTCGGATATTGCCAGAAATACCAGGCGCGATCGCCTTTGCGCGTCGCCCCTGTGGCGGCATCTTCTTCAGAGGAGACCATCGGGCTCGACTGCAGGCAATAGCGATCTTCGTTTTCGATGGTGTACTGCTTGTAGTCGAGAACGCTATTCAAGCCTTTGTGGAGATGCGGCACGTGATAACCACCATCGAGGTAGTTATCGACAAATACCTTCCAGTTGCAGGCGATATCGTACGATCTGCTGTCGAAATAATGGAGCTTGGCAAGTCCGAGGGGAGCACAGCGTTTCACTAATCCACCAAGAAAGCCGTGCAGCGAATCGGCCCGCGGATCCAGACTTACAAAGACGAATGCTTCCCAGATGTCGACCTTGACCGGAACCAATCCGTTATCTTGACGCTCGAAATTCTTGACGCCATCGAATTCAGGCATGCCCTTGAGCGAGCCGTCGAGACCATAGTTCCATCCGTGATAGGGGCAATGAAGAATCGACGCGCTGCCGCACGGCTCGGTGACCACCTTGGCCGCATGGTGGCGACAGACGTTGTAGAAAGCGCGCAACTGACCTTCCGCACCGCGCACAGCGACAATCGGCTCACCCGCGACGGTGGCAGTGACGAACTGTCCAGGCTTAGCCACCTGCTCGATTCGCCCAATAACTTGCCAGGAATTGCTGAACACGGTCAGAGCTTCGAGTTCGGCGATCCGGCGATCGACATACCAAGGGCCTGGGATCGTTGAAGCTTCCGACAGTGGCGCTTTGTCGTTGTAGCTGCCTAGGATCTCTTCTACAGAGATCTGTCTGATCATGAAAGGTTGCTCCCTGGAAATGTTCTGTGAGCGATCAGGCTCCGATGGCTCGGCTGAGAAGGTCAAGAAACTGGCTGATGCGTGCTTCCTTGCGTTCGCCAATTTCTCCCTGACGCCGGAAGAGGCCCGGATCCAGTTCTTCGGTCAACAGAGCGTCCTGAAAACGCTCCACCGTCCAATCGAGAATCGACACGATCATCTCCAGATCGAGATCTTGTCGAACTTCGCCGCGCTGCAATCCAAACTTGACGAAGGCGACGGTCCCATACGGATCTTCGGTCGTCAGAAAGCGATTGATCTCCCGCTTGAGGGCCAGATCCGTGCTGTAGTTTCCGAGTAAAGAGATGCGATATGGAATCCAGTCCTCGCGGACTAAATGCTCGGTCCGCCCCAGCCAATAGCGCAGGACGTAGAAGAACCCTTGATCCTGCACATCAAGGGGAGCGTCAAGGTAGGCCGGAAATGCGCGAACGGCCTTCTTATAGACCTCGAAGAACAGGCCATCCTTGCTGCCGAAGTGTTGAAACACTGATCCCTTGGCGATATCCAATTCCGCCGCAATGTCTCCGACGCGGGCAGCATGGTATCCCTGCTCGGCGAAGTGCCGCATCGCGGTATCGACGATTCGCGCACGCTTGGCTTCTGATCGGGGGCGCGGGGGAACCTGATTGCGATAGCGCGGGGGCGAGACGAGACTACTGGCAATTCCACTCATCAGTTTGACCTCAAGTCACGGAACGATACAGAAAAATACTTAGGAATTCAATTCCAATTTTTCAGCGGGATGCGCTAGTGTATTGGCCCACGGTCCCGTCGTGGTGATGACTTTGAGTCAGCACGCATGCCGAGTACAGCAAACCAGGTTTACGATGCGATCGTTGTCGGCGGCGGCCACAACGGTCTGACCGCTGCGGCGTACCTCGGGCGCGCCGGCCTCAAGACGCTGGTGCTTGAGCGGCGGGATATTGTCGGCGGATGCTGTGTGACCGAAGAGATTGCACCCGGATGTCGCGCGTCGACCACATCTTACATCGCCAGCATGTTGCGTCCAGAAGTGATCAGCGATCTTAAGCTCGCCGATCACGGGCTCCGCATGGTGCCATGCGATCCGGCAATTCAGGTCGCCTTCCCCAACGGATGCGTTGTGCCGTGGTGGGCCGAGCGGGATCGCGCTGTTGCCGAATTCCGTAAACATTCGGGTAAGGATGCCGAGACGTTCGTTCGTGTCGATGATCAACTGAAGAAGCTTGCACGATATCTTCAGCCATTCTTTCTGGAGCCTCCACCGGAGATTGATACCAAACGAATGTCAGGGTGGAGCGACCTGTTTCGCGTTGGCAAGCGCTTTCGAAAAATATCGAATGCCGAAATCGGCGAGTTGGTTTCATTCCTCACAGGCAGCCTGGGCGAGTTCCTCGATCGTAACTACGAATCGGAGACGATAAAGACGCTATTCCTCGCGAACAACGTGTACGGCAAACACGGCGGACCATACCAACCCGGCAGCGCGCTCGGACTGCTGTTCCACCTGTTGAGCGGCGGTGAACATCAACTGCAGGGATTTTATGGGCATGTCATGGGTGGGATGGGCGCGATTTCGGAAGCCTTAGGGGCCGCTGGCCGCCAGCTCGGAGTCGAGATTCGGACTTCAGCCTCCGTGGCGCAGATCGACACGCGCAATGGCCGCGCGCGCGGGGTCGTGCTCGAAGACGGAACCGAAATTCGAAGCCGCATTGTGCTTTCGAATGCCGATCCCAAGCGTACATTCCTGACCATGCTTGCGGAAGGCGAGTTGCCCTCGGAATTCGTGCGCGCGATTCGCGGGATTAAGATGGCCGGTCCGTGCGCGAAAGTAAATCTGGCGCTATCAGAAGAGCCTCGTTTTACCGGTACACCGGCAAAGTACACTCAGTTCGAGCGCACCTTCTACACGCTCGTTCCCTCGCTGGAATTCGCGGAACGATGCTATGACATCGCAAAGTTTGGTGAAATCCCCGAACAGCTCTGGATCGATTGCGTAATTGCCTCAAACGCAGACCGGTCGCTTGCGCCGCCGGGCACCCACATCATGACCTGCTTCGTGCAGTATGTGCCCTTCCACCTGCGCTCGGGAACGTGGGACGACCATCGCGAACTTCTGGGCGACCGGGTGATCCGCACGATTGGAGAATATGCTCCGAATGTGCCGGGCTCGATCATCGCGCGGCAAACGCTCACGCCTCTAGATCTGGAGCGCACCTACGGATTGACGGAAGGCAATATCTTTCACGGAGATCTTTCGCTCGAACAATTGTTTTTCATGCGGCCGGTGCCAGGATGGTCGCAATATCGCACACCGATTGAGGGGCTCTATCTGTGTGGCGCCGGGGCGCATCCAGGCGGAGGCGTTACCGGAGCGCCAGGACACAATGCAGCGCATCAAGCTCTGCGAGACTGGAAGACCGGTCGCTTTACGGCAAATGCCGCATGACGACCAACGCACATAGCACAGCCGAATCGCCATCCTAGGCGCGAGGTTCAAGGAGCAAGTATGAAGAAAAAAGGAATTCTGGAGAGACTGAAGGAAGGTCCGGTCCTGGGGGATGGAGGTTACTTACTTGAACTCGAGAAACGAGGCTGGGTCCGTTCCGGGCCGTTTACGCCTGAGGTCGCTATCGTGTATCCGGACGCGCTTCGGGAGCTCCACATCGAATTCAGGCAGGCTGGAGCCGAAGTCCTGCAAGCTCTGACGTTCTATGCAAGCCGCGACAAGCTCGCCACTGTAGGCTTGCAAGATAAGGTCGAAGACATCAATCGCTCTGCCGTGCGTATCGCAAAAGAGGTTGCGGGAGACGACTGCCTGGTGGCTGGGAACCTGAGCCTCACCTGGATGTATGAACCGAATAGTCCTGCCGCCTCAGACCGCGTGCGCGAGACTTTCGATGAGCAACTGCGCGTTCAGATGGAGGAAGGCGTCGACTTCATCATCGGGGAAACCTTCTCATGGCTGGGCGAGGCATTACTCGCGGTAGAGCGCGCGAAACGCACTGGCCTGCCCGTCATGGTGACGATCTGCTTTGAGAACAAAGACGAGACTGCAGAAGGAACCGGCGCTGCCGACGCAGCGAAGACCCTTCTCGATGCTGGTGCCGACATCGTCGGCATGAATTGCCTCCGCCCGCCAGAACACATGTTGGGCCCTATGGAGCAGATGCGGAAAGCAGTGGATGGCTATCTCGCCTGCCAGCCAGTCGGATTCAAAACTCCAAAGGACAAACCCGATTTCACAAGCCTCCCCGAGTTTCCATACTCCCTCGATCCTCTACAACTCACCCGCAAGGACATGGGGCAGTACGCGAAGCAAGCGCGTGAGATCGGGATCAACTACATCGGATCCTGCTGCGGATCGGTCGCTTCGCATGTGCGCGAGATGGCCAACGTCCTTGGAAAGCTGCCGCCCGACAATCGCGTTTGGAAGAAAGGCGGGGCCAAGCCGATGTCGGCGTACGAGTACTACGACCACGACAACGCAGAAGTGAAAGGCTAAAAGGGAGGACAACAGTCACTGCAAAAAAGGCCTGCTCTTCGCGGAGCAGGCCTTTTGTATGGCGTCATACAATACTTCAAGCTGCGGCTTCCGGATCCTGTGCTTCCACCAGCGGCACATTCACCAGATGCTCGTTCAAAAACCACTGCTGAAGCTCATTGGTTCGGAGAACGTCGCTGATCACCAGGTCGTTGGTGCCATCATCACCGATGGTCTGGGCGCGCTTGGCCAGTTTGCGGCACTGGCTGATGACGATTTGATGGGCGTCCAGCAGGCGTGAGATCTGGACGGGCACCTCTTCCCTCCCTCGTGGCGGACGTTCAATCCGCGTCGTCTCAGCGATGTCCGCCGCCATCGCGAGGCTGATGCCTCCCAACAACTGGATGCGCTCTGCGATTTCATCCACGATTTCATTCTGCTCTTCGTAATGTTTGTCGTAGAGAAGATGGAGTTGATAGAAAGTCGGTCCCGCAACTTGCCAGTGAGATTTCTTATACAAGTCGCGGAGAGTGATCGTATCCGCGAGCAACTGGTTAAGCTGTTCGGTCATTTCCAGTCGAACGGGCTCCTCAAGATCGAGAGGCAACAAATGTTCGACGGTGCCGTAAGCCTGAAATTCGCGTGCTTTCTGATGCAAACGAGGTTGTGCACTCACTCTGCCGCGACCGGCAGATGCTGATTCCTTCTTGGCCATGGAACGCTCCTTGCGATCGAAAAAGGTAGGGCTGGGGCAGCCGTCACAGAACCCTATGCGTTAGTAGCTATCCACCGCAATAGGGTTGGATGTCACCACGTGCGCGTTCGATTCCGGAGAAAAGCTATCTACTATCAGGTCTGCATTCCGGCTTCCGCCGGGTATCTTACCAGCGTTGTGGGTTGCAGGGACGCATGATGTAACTGGCTTGGGGCG
>Ga0209811_10000038_pt1 | contig 60898 bp, 87 predicted proteins | sample Coa_R1_6_FD_187161 | JGI IMG/M metagenome (GOLD analysis project Ga0209811, IMG submission 187161) | Surface soil microbial communities from Centralia Pennsylvania, which are recovering from an underground coalmine fire. - Coalmine... | ecosystem: Environmental > Terrestrial > Soil >... | reverse complement strand
AACCTCCGCCCACCACTACACCCAAAATTTTATGGGTTTGGGGGGTGATGATAATTTGTAATAACGTTATAACTGTGCGGGTTATAGGGGTTGTGTGAGCTAAGTCATTGATATTGTTTGGTATTTTTTGCAACAAATATTTACAATTGTTACAATTTGTTACAAATAGCAAACATGAGTGGTAACATGTAACCATCAATTGATTAATTTTTATACAATGCTCAATTGATAATCTGATAATTATTTATCAAATGTTATATTGATTTGTTATGTTGAATGTGGCCTTTATTATAATAAAATTCATTGGCCGCGGACAGTGACTTTTTGGTGATTAGCCGAGTGGCTTATCGACGATTACGCGACCATTGTTTGCTGAGTAAATCTTGGTTTTGATGCCAAGGCCAGGTCGGTCTATTTGCGTGCGAATGGTTTTTGTTCTCATCTCCATCTGCATGACAATTACCTTAAGATGCAAATCATTCTCATCTTCAATGTTTATCAAAGTTGTAGCAAGAATTGCGTTTTTCTTGTCAAATTGCTTGATTTCCGCCATCATGATCTTCTCCTAATTTAAATGAGAATAGTTATCAATTAATGGACTGCTGGATGTGCTGGCATAAAAAACAGAGCCTGGCACTCGGCGAAGATTCCCATAATGTCAATCGTTGCATCTACGTCAAGATGATAATTATTCTCATCTCTCAGGGCATCTTGGAGTTCAAAAAGACCGTCCTCGAACCGAACCAGCAGTTCGTGAATTTCGAATGCGTCGCTTTCTTGAGCCATATCGTCGCCGACCTCGCCAAGTCTGTCAAGAATCTCCTGAACAGTGTCGGATTCAGAAACCTCATGAACCTCTTCGCAAAGAATGGAAAACTCCTGCATTGCCAGCTCAAGGGTTTGATCGAGAGTTAGGGTGTCCATGACAATCTTTCTTAAATGACAATAGTTATTAATTGGAATAGAATAGAACCAGCCATGTCCCGGGTTTGTGTGGGATTGCGTTGGCTATTCGCTTGTCTGGATGAATTGAGGAAAACTCAACTCTTGCGCCGTGTGCATCATGTGCCCAAACAACAAGAAAATCAAGCTTCTCTCTTGACGAGAGCGGGGAAGTGAGTTCTTTGGATGTCATGATGCAACTCGCTCAAAAAAGTATCCGCGAAAATGAAGGCCGGTGATTGGGCCAGTTGATTTGATGCCAATCGCAATCCTTGCTTCGGCCATAGAGGCATACACCTTGCCAGACATGATTTCTCGCACAGCCATGATATTTCTCCTAATTCGATCTAGTGAGTATGCCAGAGGATAAGTTGAGTGTCAAGTGTTATTTGTCAGACTCGTTGACAAATTCGAAGCGGTATCCTTTGCATCTCATGTATTTTGAGATAGAGGATACATCGATGCCAAGACTTCTGGACGCTGACGCGATAGACTCATATACAAACCCAGATACAGTTTCCCTGATGCATTTTTTCCCGTATCCTCCACAATTCTTTGCCGGGGTCTTTAGACCGGAGCTATACGCATGTTTTTGGTTTTGCGAGCTTGTACACCACTCCAAATTATCTAGCGAATTATTTAGTTTGTTTCCATCAATATGATTTACAAATGGAAGGCTGAGTGGGTTTGACAGGAATTTAGTGGCAAGCACCCTATGAAGCAAGACTTGCGTGGCCTTTTTGTCGTTGGGGCTATAATGTCCGACACTGATATACCCGTGCCCTCTATCGCCATAAGATAGAATTTTCCCACTAGGACTCACACACGTCCCATCTTCACTCACTTTATATCTTGAAATAAAGTCTAGATATTTGTCATTGTTAGGCTTAGCCATCACGCTCCTCCAATCAGCTGCAACGCACCCTTTTGATCAAGTAATTTATCTATGATCAATTGTTTCGCGCCATCCTTGTTTTGTCCGCGATCTACCTTGCCCTTAGCAAGCACGAAGTCGCCCTTCTTCACTTGCGGCATTGTTGCGTATGTGCGAGGAAAAACAACAGCATCCAGGCTGCCACTTTCGTCTTCAATGGTCAGAAAGCACATATCATCACCATTCTTCGTCTTGATCTTGCGCACCGATTTGATCTCGCCGCATACCGACTGGATGGCCCTATCCGATGGGACAACCTTATCTATGGTCAGTGGAGCGAATTTCCTGAACTTGCGCGTGAGCATACCAAGCGGTGACGCGCTGAATGCGATCCCAGTGTACTTCACCTCTCCAGCGTATATCTCTTTTGGTGTCAGCTGCTCCGCCTCGACATATGAGAATGATTCCTCTTCGTCAGCCCCAAACAAATCCTTCTTCGCCTTTTTCTTTTTTGGCTTGCCGATTTCATCCAGCGTTGCGATAATTGCAGACCGCGACACACCGAACGCATCCAATGCTCCGCTCATAGCCAGGCCGGTAGCAACCTTCTTCAGAACGGCGATCTTTGGAAGCCTATCAATGAATTCCTTGAGGTCTCTGTACTCGCCGCGAATCTCACGATCAAAGCATATATTCTCAATGACCTCTGAGCCGATACCGAATACACCACTCAATCCATATCTAATTTTTCCCTTTGATGCCGTGAATAGATAGTCAGATGAGTTGATGCATGGCGAAAGCACCTCGATGCCGAAGCTGTCCCTGGCCTCTTTTGCAAGCGCAGCGATCTTCTCTCCGTCGCCGATATTGGTCTGCATTGCAGCCGCGTAGAATATTTCAGGGTAATGCGCCTTGACGTAGGCGGTTTGCATTGTGATAATCGAATACGCAACAGCGTGACTTTTGTTAAAGCCGTATCCACTGAATCGATCCAACAAATCGAATACGTGATTTGCATCTTCTTCCGATACGTTATTTTTCTTTGCCCCGCTAACAAATTTAGACCGCATGGCCCCCATCTGCTCGACATCCTTCTTGCCCATAGCGCGACGCATCAAGTCTGCTTCTGCCAGTGTGAATCCGCCAACAATCTGTGCGGCCTTCATGACCTGCTCCTGATAGATGATAATCCCCCTCGTCTCACTTGTAATATTTTGTAATAGTGGATGTGGGGCGACGCCCGTATTTGCCACGAAGTCTTCGGATAGTTCCATTGGCCCTGGGCGGTACAGGGATGTCACAGCAACGATGTCCTCAAATTGCTTTGGCTCTACGCGTGCGATCAGGTTGGTGATCCCTTGGCTTTCAAACTGAAATATACTCTTCGTAATTCCGCGGCGCAACATGCTCAGCGCAAGATCATCATTGATGTCAATCTCTCTCAGAGAGAATTCTTCGTCAACCTTTGCCTTGATATCGCTTTCTGCCTGAGCAAGAAGGTCAAGTGTTGACAGGCCAAGCAAGTCCATCTTAACCAGACCAAGCTTCTCCGCATCGTCTTTATCCAGTCCGACTGCTGGGACTATACTGCCTTCGACAGGGATTAGCGGGGCGATTGAGCTGATGTGAGAGCCAGAGATAATTATGCCTGCGGCGTGTGTACCGATGGAGGCGCACTGCCCTTCGATGAAAGATGCGATTTCGGCAACTGGCCTCAGTGCTGGGACAACAGAAACTTCATTCCAAAATTTCTCGGTTGTGTCTTTGCGACCAAGCAACACTGTCTTGTTCGGTGAATTTGGCACCAGGTCAGCAATCTTGCCAGACTGAGCAAAATCAATGCCAAGATACCTGCATGCGGCCCTGATTGCAGACTTTGCGCCGAATGTGCCGATCGTTGATATTTTGGAAACGTGACCATCGCCATATTCTTCCAGAAGATAGTCGATTACGCGATCACGGCCAGCAGATGCGAAGTCGGTGTCGATATCAGGATAGCTGACGCGATCAGGATTGAGATAGCGCTCGAACAGGAGGCTGTGTTTTATTGGGTCAACTTGTGTGATACCGATCAAGTAACAAACGAGCGAACCAGCAGACGATCCACGCGCAGGCCCAACGCCAATTCCGCAGTCTCTTGCAAACTTGATATAATCTGCGACGATTAAGTGATAGCCAACAAACCCCATCTCGCGAATTACTTTGAGTTCAAATCTTGCCCTCGACTTGTATTCTTCGTCATCTATCTTGCCGATAGACTGCAATCCTTCTTTTACATTGTTTGCCAGAAGTGCAAATTGGGATTTCTCGTCAAGTCCTCCAAACTCCGGAAGCTCTGGCTTTCTTTGCTCCAGGACGAAATTGCTCATCAGTTCGATTTGCCTGGCGTTTTCAATTGCTCCGTCGATGTGCTTAAGCGAGCTATGCGCGAAAGATGAACTCGTCATTGCCGCAGATACAGAGATAGAATCGTTTGGCTTTAGGATGTCTTGTGCCGTGCGTATGCTTGCAAGCGCCACGGACATTTCGTGCTCCCCTGCCTGCACAAAGTATGCCGAACGAACAGCAGCAACTGGCGCCAGCGATGCGTGACCAGAAGATGTTACGAATTCAGATGACAGGTATGTGTGATGGAATTTTCCTGCGAGAGCAGCGATGAAGTCTGCGTCAGCGGCCTCTGCAATAACGACAACGTCATTTGACTGACTCATGTCTGCCAAATAGCAATGGCCTGACTCTGACAGCCTGCCGGCTGATATTGCCTGAGATATGTATTGGAATCCGCTATGATTCTTGGCAATGAAGATTGCTCGGTGATCGCCAAATGTCAATCTTGCTCCGGTAATTGGCTTGACACCTTCGCGCAGTGCCAATTTGTGGAACTGTAGCAGGCCGAACATTGACATATTTTCTATGATCGCAATCGACTCCTGTCCGTCATTCTTTGCGAATGCGATAGCGCGCAAAATATCCACCCCGCCGATAGGGGCAGATAAGTTAGAGAATACAGCAAGATTAACGAACGACATTTTGCCCCCTGTTACTCAACCCCGGATACGTGAGGAATGTTGATTGTTGTTTTGATTCCATTGATGATCTGCCTAACAACTTCTATCTCAGCTTCGCTAGAGTGCTCAGTCTGAAATGAATAATCAAGAATTACGCATGCAGCAAGACCGAGGAATCTTTCGCTTGCATACGACCCTGGATTTGACATGGCAACGATTTCCAGATAGTCAATCGCCTCTGTTGCAAGGGATCGACGGAAGCGTCTATCGGGGCCTGTCATTACATCCGGCAAAAGCTCAAGCATCGCAATTAGCCGATTTACCATAATCTCCTGAGCGGTAATCTTGGCAAGGATTAATTGATCGGAAAAAACCAACTGTTGCTTAGTCGTCATTTTGAAAGCTCCATGAGCGTGATTAGATCGAGATCAATATAATAAATGAAATGCAATTCCAAGTCCGTAATCGGGCGGCTTGCGCCATACGAATTAACGCTTTTTGAAATGCGTTCAAGAATTGCCGGAATGTCGTGCTGCCCTCTGTGCTTTGTGCGAAGAACATTCGAGAAGTCGTGCGCATCAAACAGATCATAGTTCGGATTTTTTTCTCTGAAGTCAACCAGAGAATCCAATTTGGTATGCAGCGAGCCGGCATAAAGCCTATATGCCTCATCCATCTGCTTACCGTTATTTATTGCGTCCATGTTTTTTCTCCAGTAAAAGCGGCTAGGCGGTACTGCCTTGCCGCCCTCACCAATTACAGCAATGTGGTCAGCTGAAACAGAACCAGCAAGACGGCCAAGGGTGCCAGGCCAATCAACAATACTTTGAGTGAATTACACATTTTAAGCTCCGTTTGGTTGGTGCCGCGAAAACATTCCGGCCAAGTTAAGAATTTGTCGATGAGAATCGATCTCATTGAATTATTTTGTTGGCGTGGCTGCCTTTTTCGGCGTTACGGCCTCGGTGCGATTGTTGTTTTGGTTGCTGTGACTCTTAACGCGAGCAACTGCGTGCGCAGGCGTAGGGGCAACAACGGCAGCAAGTATTGTCGCCAGGATTGCAGTGGTCAGTACTATGGCAACAACTTCAAGGGTTGACTTCTTTTCTACTTTGTGATCCATTTAATACTCCAAAGATAATTCAGATAAGAGAATATAGCACAGACAGTTAATCCATGTCAAGCATTATTTAGTCTGCGTGTGCGAGGCTTTGCAGCAATAGCGCTATTGTTGTCGACCTATCAAGTATGAATTCGCGCGATTCGGAGTAGAATCCATCCAGACATTCAGCTGCATCAATGATATGGTCAAGCTCTGCATAGATTGCTTCGATAAGCTCATTTTTGTCCATTTGTATATTCCTCGTAATATTGCCAGGTGTATCCGCCACATACACCCATTGTACCACACTTTTCCCCAAAGTCAATACTTTCTTCAAAATATTTCGTATTTTTGTTGTTTTGTTGCGCTCATACCACACTTTTAAAAAATAAAACTTGACAGAGTTGTTTTTTTCGTATATAATGTGTTGAAGATGGGCGGGAAGGTTGGCATTATTTCCCTACAAACGAAGTTTGGGTTCACTCTTCCAGGATTTTACAATTTGGTTGATTGAGGCGCAGCCGAGTATCAATGTGAATTCCACTTTAATCCAATTATATTCAATTTGCATCATAAAGCAAACATGGGCCGAGAAGGTCATCAGGTCATACAAAATTAGTCTTGCGAGCGTCGAAGACGGTGATGAAGGGCTGCGAAGCTGCACTGAATCACAAGTGGGTTACATGTTACCCAATCACCCTGGCAAATAAGAATAGATATCATCTTAATGAGTAAAATGCAATTAAATTGTAACAAATTGTAATATTTATTGTATTTTGTGTGTTTATCTATTGACAAATCGATAAACGCATGATATAATTATAGTTTGAAGATGGGCGGGAAGGTTGGCATTATTTCCCTATATAAAGGTTCTGGCTGATTAGGTAGTTTGTGTTTTGTTTTTGACTTTAAGTGCAAAGCACAATGTTTTTAACGATCAGCGAAGCTGGTGATGAATGAGGCGAAGGCCGAATGAATCACAAAAGGTTTTATAGACATAAGTATAATAAAAAAAATAACTTGTAATTTTTAATGAATTCATATATGATTCAATTTAATGAAATTTTGTAAAAGTAAATTAACTTACGCTTTTGAATGAACTTGTTCATTCGCCGGCTAAGCAGCTTATATTAAAGTAAATGCAAGGACTATAATGAAAAATGCAAAGAGCGCATTTTTATATATAAAACCCACACGTACATGCCATGACATCATTCTTTGACAAATACACTTCAATCAGGGAACTCTACAGAACATCTCACCTATCTGTAAGGGATATAGCCGATCAATTCTCTGTAGATATTGAAGATGTACACGCGGCAATTAGGGGCGAAATGCTTGATATCCATATTGGCCCAGTGTCAAGGTGCAAGCCAGAGGTAATTGCACAATTCAGCGAAGAAGACGTTAAAACGGCCATAGAGGCGTTTGTATTATCTGGGTATGTACAGGTACTACCCCCACAATTTAAACGCCCTGTGCGTTGATCTGATGCGTTCTAGGCATATTTGAAATGAACAAGCCCACCAAAAAGGAAATAAGCATGTCAACTATCGTTCCTGTAGTTATTGAAAAATCTGGTCGCGGAGAGAAAAGTTATGACATGCACTCTCGAATGCTTAAGGAGAGGATAGTTTTTCTTAACGGAGACGTTGACGACGATAGCGCGCACGCAATTATCATGCAGCTCATGTACCTGAATGCATCAGACCCGGAAGAGGATATCACGCTCATTATCAATAGCCCAGGTGGCAGCGTTTATTCTGGTCTTGCAATATACGACATGATGCAAGCGATCAGCAATGACGTTGTAACGGTTGTCTCTGGAATCGCCATGAGTATGGGTTGCTTCTTGGCATCAGGTGGAGCCAAAGGAAAGCGCTTCTCATTGCCAAACAGCAGGATTATGGCTCACCAAGTTAGCAGTGGAACGCGTGGAACAATTGTTGACATGAGAGTTGATCTAAAGGAAACAGAATACCTGAACAAGAGATTGTTTGAAATTATGTCTGCAAACACAGGTAAGACGCTCAAACAAATAGTGAAGGACTGCGACAGGGACCTATTCTTATCTCCGCAAGAGGCCGTTGAATATGGATTCCTTGATAGGGTTATTTACAATCTGTCAGACATTAACAATGGCGAGGATGAATAATGTCTAATTTGACAATTTCCAGCGATGACTCAGAAAGAAAAGCGACTCCGATTGCAACTGGAGTTCTTGCATATTTTCCTGACGCTTTAGCGGCTGTGTCTAGAGTTTCCCAGGTAGGCAACGATCAGCATAATCCCGGACAGCCACTTCATTGGTCAAAGGGAAAAAGCACTCAGCACGCAGATAGCGCAATACGTCACTTCATGGATCACGGAAAGCTGGACTCTGACGGATTAAGGCACACAGCAAAAGCAGCATGGAGAATTCTTGCTTTGTTGCAAACTGAGATCGAGGCCGAAAAAAATAACTTGACATACGACGAATATATTGCGAAACTGAAGTCTCAATAAATCTATCCAGAGGACAATATGAAATTTCTCGACCCGTTTTTTAAACAACGCCACAAAGAGGTGGAAGTTACAATAACCACATTTGATCGCAACGGCGATACAATTGGCATTGTCGAGAGAGAGGATCATATGTTTTCTAATTTAGACGACATTATTGATTTCGGTGCGTATTATTTCGCAGACTATTTGCCGCGCACAATCCTTGTTGAGAAGTCTGGAAAAATCCTGTTTCATGGTGAGATAAATGCCAAACAAAAATAATGACGACATAACAGACGTTGTATTTGATGATGCAGATACAGACCGCCTCAAGAAGGCGGTTGATGCGTCTGACATACGCGGAAAGATAGTTAAAAAAGTGGGATCATCTGGTCGCGGGGGATATCGTGAAGGGGTTGGTAGGGGGCCAGAGTTCTGGCATGCAGTTGAGTCAGACTACAGAATGGCTACTCTTACGGTAAGAGAGATTGCAAAAAAGCACGGGGTAAGCGAAACTTCGATAAACAAAAAAGCCAAGACTCTTGGATGGAAAAGAGACCTGAAAAAAAGAGTTGACGAACGAGCCGATCAGATTATACGTGAAAGGGAGCAGGCTGCAAGAGATAGGGCAGAGCAAACGGAGTCTGCAAAATCTGAGGCAATTGCGCTAAGAGATCAGTCCAGGGCAACGCCAGGCGGAATTCTGATTGACGATGAAATGCTTGAGTTTTCTGCAAGGGCGGTTGCGGCAATGAAGCTGTCTCACAGACAAACAATTTCAAGGTATCGTGCATTGTCTGATCAGCTTCTGGAGGAGCTTGAAGGACAGACGGTAATGAAAGAAGAGCTTCAACAACTTGCTGAGCTGATGGAAGAAAATTCAGAAGATGCAAGAGATAAGATGTCTCAGATTTTCAAAAAGGTAATTGATACTCCAAGCAGAGTTAATTCGTTTAGACAATTATCAGACACGCTCAAAACCATGATTTCCTTGGAAAGGAATGCCTACGGAGTGTTCGATAAAAACGAAGAGAGACTTGTTGGTGAGTCAATTGCAATATCCAATGTTGATGAAATGAGTGACGAAGAACTTATGAGGATTTTAGGGCCATCGCCCAGCGGAGAGTAAAATGACCGACAAAACGCTTACATATGACGGAATGAGTCTACACTCAGGTGACTTTTTTAGTCTATCCGATATATCGGCAAACAATTTCTCAATAGAGGATATTGCCTATGGATTGTCTGGCGTATGTAGATTTAATGGTCACGTTAAAAACTACATGCATTATTCCGTGGCCCAGCACTCTGTTATTGTTTCGCAGAACGTGCCACGCGAATTTGCTCTTGCCGCATTAATGCATGATTCCTCAGAAGCCTTTATTTGCGATGTGCCATCTCCGCTAAAAAGACGCCTTTCTCAGTATTCTGATATTGAGGGCAGTGTAACTGATGCAATATTCGCAAAATATGGAATAGGCATTGCCGCAAACCATAGCGAAATAGTGACTTCGGATATGCGTGCGCTTGTTACGGAAGTGCGAGACGTTCTCTCTGAGGGCCAGAAAAAATATTTTGACAAGTATGGTAATTTTGAGCCATTCCGTGATACGATAGAACCTATTTCTAGAAGAGAGGCAGCATACATGTTCATGAAAAGGTTTCAGGAAATCACCGGAGCAATCTAATGTTTTTCAAAGAGCTTAAAAAATACGCTGACGGATCGCCAACATCACTTCATTGCCCTGGTCATAACTCTGGCAATGCGCTTTCTCATAGTCAGGCCTCAGCTGATTTTTTGTCCTTCTTTGGAAAGAATCTATTTCTTGCCGATGCATGCAATTCCGTAGATCAGCTTGGGCAGCTTCTTACACACTCAGGAGGCATTGCCGAATCAGAGGGTTATGCCGCTTCTGTGTATGGAGCAGATAAGCTATACTTCTCTGTTGGTGGCACCTCTGCGTCAAACAGAATAATCGTGTCTTCAGTTTTGTCTGAAGGTGATATTGCTATTGTTGACAGAAATTGTCACAAGTCTGTTATGCACGCCATAATAGAGTCTGGCGCAATCCCGGTGTACCTAGTTCCATCTCGCGGGAATAATGGAGAGATTCTTGGCGTCGACTCTAGTCAGCTCACAAAAGAAAATATATGTAGCGCTATCGGAAAATCGCGACTTATCGGATGGGGCGGAGATAGGCGGACCGTCTTGGTATTAACACAGGCAACATACGACGGAATTATGTATAATTGCCAAAGAATATCTGACGAGCTATCTTCTATGATGCACGCGATTCATTTTGATGAGGCGTGGTCTTCTCATACGTATTTCTCTGGATGGTATAGGGGATACAGGGCAATGGATGTCGTTGATAATGTGTGCCCCATCTTTTCTTCGCAGTCAATACATAAAACATCGTTGGCGCTCACTCAGTCATCGCAAATTTTAGTTAAGGATGGCGTAAGAAAACATAATGGGCCTTCGCTTGATCAGTCATATCTTATGCACTCGACCACCTCACCAAGCTATCCGCTGATCGCCTCATGTGATATGAATGCCAGGGCAATGGAAGAGTCTGGTCGTGATCTGGTGGCAGAGGCAAGGAAGGTTGCCATGATGATTCGAGATAAGATTGGCTTTCTCGCAGAAAAAGATAGCGACTTCTTTTTTAGAGTGTCTTTTCCGCAATTTGAGAGGGGACTCCAAATTCACGACGTTACCAAGGTCACAATAACATGCGGAAATGTTCCAGCTGCCATCGTTAGCGATCACCTTGTGTTTCGAGGAATTAACGTTGAAAAGGTTGGCCTATACTCGTTTTTGGCATTAATTACCGTCGGAACGCCTCGTCCTTATGTTGACATGTTGATTAATTCATTGTCAGAGTTTTGTTCTGTATACAATCGTGATGTTGGCGGAATGCAACAAGCGGCAAAAGAAATTAACACGACTCTTGCAGAGTATGATATAATCAACATCTGCAATTGGGCGTATACGATTTTGCCGGACCAAGAGATGATTCCTCGCAGGGCGCATAATGCGCTGATATCTGGCAAAAGCATCCCCGTGCCTTTGGCTGAATTACACGGACAAATATCGTGCGTAATTGTCGCGCCATACCCACCGGGAATTCCTGTTATCATGCCAGGAGAAGTATTCTCAGAGGTTGTAATTAAATACATTTCTGCCTGTTTGGCTCTAAATGATAAACTCGGAAGAGATATATTGCCAGTGCATGGCGTCCGAAAAATTGATGGCAAATATTTTATAGATTGCTGCGAATGACTTTAAGCGCAAAACAAAAGGCAGCTCAAGAGGTTCTTTCTCGTCGCAAGGCGAGACAGGATATCTGCGAGTTCGCAAGACAGATATACGTGCCAGGCAGGCCGGATGGCGCAGGCGTTGCCACGCACCACGAGCTTATACTGAACAAGCTTAAAGATGCGATGGAAAAGCCGTACGGGCGCTTGATGATCTTCTTCCCCCCAGGTTCTGCCAAATCAACTTATGCGTCATGGGTTGCCCCGGCATACTTTATGGGGATGAATCCTGGCTATCGCGTTATCTTCGCAACCTATAACAAGGATCATGCGGACTATAATGCCAAGAAGCTGATGAAAATCTTTGAATCGCCGAGATATCAGACATTGACCGGGACAAAGCCGCAGATGGGTTCATTCTCGTCTGATCTCGGACTTGAGCTTGAAAATGGAAGCAGCTTTACACCGGCAGGTATCAAGACCGGCATTACCGGTAAGCGCGCCGATATGGTTATAATTGATGACCCGGTCAAGAATCGCGAAGAGGCAGACTCTATGTCTGTACAAGATTCTGTTTGGGCAGAATATTCAGACTCCATTAAGTCTCGTCTGATTCCTGGCGGGTCTCAGGTTCTGATTATGACGAGATGGTCGATAAATGATATCGCCGGCAGACTGCTTCCAGAAGACTGGAAGGGCGAGTCTGGAGAGATTTTGTGTCGAGATGGCACAATGTGGGACGTTTTGTGCGTTCCTGCTATCTGCGAAAAGCCAAATGATCCAATGGGTCGCGAGATTGGCGAATCTCTTTGGCCTGAGTGGTTCGACTCTCAGCACTGGGATCAATATAGACTTGGCGACAAACGGACATGGGCATCGCTGTATCAGCAGAGACCAGAGATAGAGGGTGGCGTTCTATTTAATTCAGCAGATGTTCTTAGCTACGAGGGTCTTCCGTGCCAATATCCAGTTACATGTGATACGGTTTATGCATGCCTTGATACAGCATTTAAGGCCGGAGACAAGAATGACGGAACCGCAATCGTGTTCTTTGCCAGATCAATGCACTTCGGCACACCGCTGATCGTTCTAGACTGGGATGTTGTTCAGCTTGACTCTGAGATGATGACGGACTGGATTCCGCAGCAGCTTACACGCCTAGAGGAGTTAAGCGTTGCGTGCAGGGCGAGATATGGGAGCGCTGGGATTTGGGTTGAGGATAAGGCCGCTGGCACCGCCATGCTGTCTTTTGCCGCCAAGAAGGGCTGGCAGCTAAACGCAATCTCTTCCAAGTTCACATCGCTTGGCAAGGACACCAGGGCAATATCCATCACAGGATATATGGGTCTGCGAAATGTAATGCTGTCAGATCACGCATACAACAAGCAAGTGAAATTCAAGAACTCAACAAGAAATCATTTCATGTCTCAGGTATTTCAATATCAGCTTGGCAGAAACAATCAAGTTGATGATCTTGTGGATGCATTTGCATATGGAGTGTCAATTGGACTCGGAAATATGGAGGGCATGTAATGAATGTTTATGACGCGGCCAAACAGAGAATAGAGTATATATTCTCTAAATTTGACAATGTCTATATTGCATTTAGTGGCGGCAAGGATAGCGGAACACTTGTTAATCTGGTGTACGACTTTCTACGCAGCCCGGCCGGCGCTGGCAAAAAATGCACAACGTTGTTCATTGATCTTGAGGGTCACTACAAGCGCACTCATGACTTCTCCTGGAAGCTTATGATGGATAATGCACATCTTGCGACGCCGATGTGGATATGCCTTCCTATGCGCTCCTGGAATACGGTTAGCATGCATGAAACCTGGTGGAAGTTCTGGGACCCAGAAAAGAAGGATAAATGGGTTCGCCCAATGCCTGAGTCTGAATATGTTATCAACAGCGATAACAACCCATTCGGCAGATTCTGGCACGAAGGAATCACATTCGAGGACTTCATTACTGAATTCGGCGACTGGTTCGCAAAAGAAAATGGCGGCAAGTGCGCCGGACTGGTTGGCATCAGAACGCAGGAGAGCTTGAATCGTTGGCGCGCCCTGAATAGGGATGACGTTTCTCGCTTCGAGAATGTAAAGTATTCGGTAGTAAAAACCGATCTGACTGTCAACTTCTACCCAATTTACGATTGGACTGTAGAGGATATTTGGACATATCACGCAAAAACTGCGGCGCCATACAACGAGACATACGATCAGTTTTACAAGGCTGGCGTTGCGCTTGGAAAGATGCGCATCTGCGAGCCGTTCGGAGATGAACAAAAAGCCGGCCTGAATATGTTCAGAATCATTGAACCAGAGACTTGGGGCAGGCTTCTTGACAGGGTTAGTGGCGTTAATTTCGGCAATATCTACTGTGGAACCAAGGCAATTGGTTCGGCCGACATGACGCTACCTGCTGGACACACGTGGAAGTCGTACTGCAAGTTCTTGATGAAGACGCTTCCGACCGCCACAAGAGACAATTATATGTCTCGGTTCGTAAAGTACATTAAGTATTGGCATTACACCGGCTCTCCAATGCTGCCGCAGCACATCAAAGAAATACCTGCTGGAGCCGCTGTAAATACAGAGAAGTTTAGCAAGAGAGGTCGCGGAGAAAAGCACGTAGTGAAGTTCAACAAGATTCTTGACGACCTTCCTGCAATTTACACAAAGTGCGATGTTCCTACGTGGAAGAAATTCTGCTCCGTGATTCTTGCAAACGACATCACCTGTAAGAGATTGGGATTCGCAATTACCAAGCATCAACGCGATCTTCGCAAAGAGGCCCTAAAGAAATACGCTCGCAAAAAGGAAATATCGAAATGACGTCTCCAGTTTATAATGTTCGCGCAGTCCCCCTGGCAAAAATTAGGGCAAACGCGTATAACCCAAACTCGGTTGCTGCGCCAGAAATGAAACTTCTGGAAACCAGCATATGGGAAGACGGCTATACGATGCCAGTTGTGTGCTATTACTATCCTGACGAGGATATGTACGAAATTGTTGACGGATTTCACAGGTACACAACGCTGAAGACCAGCAAGCGTATATTTGAGCGAGAAGGTGGTCTATTGCCGGTGGTTGTTATTGATAAGCCGATTGAGGGTCGCATGGCATCTACGATTCGCCACAATCGCGCACGCGGAAGTCACTCGATCGACCTTATGACCAATATCGTTGCTGAGCTTGTTGCGTCCGGGGCGTCAGACGGATGGATTCGCAAGAATATTGGTATGGATAAGGATGAGTTATTGCGATTAAAGCAACTTAGCGGGCTGGCCTCTTTGTTTATTGACAGAGAATTTTCTGAAGCAGACCAATAAGGCTTGACAAATCGATAGTCGTGTGGTATAATGTTATTATCACGCGGCTATCGCAAACTAACAGGAATATCAAATGGCAATAGCAAAAAACTCCAGCGGCATCAAGATTCTGTGCTTTGATATCGAATTATGCCCTATTGAGGCGTATGTATGGTCTCTGTGGGATCAGAACATTGGACTCAATCAGATAAAGGTTGACTCCTCTGTTCTTTCATTTGCTGCAAAATGGGTTGGAGATAAAAAGTCTGAGATGGTGTATGCAGACACATTCCTTCAAAAAAACCAAAGAGACGACAAGGCTATAATTCAAAAGCTTTGGAAATTGTTTGACGAGGCAGATATTATTCTTGGGCAGAATTCCGACTCTTTCGATATTAAGATTGCCAACGCAAGATTTCTTCAGCATGGATTGCCGCCACCAAGGCCATATATTACCATCGACACAAAGAAGATGGCAAAGAGTGCGTTCAGATTCACAAGCAATAAACTTGAATATATGAGCGATAAGCTTTGCACAAAGTACAAGAAATACTCGCACAAAAAGTTTCCTGGCATGTCGCTTTGGACTGAGTTTCTGGCGCGCAATCCGGAGGCTCAAAGAGAGATGCGCGTATACAATGAATTTGACGTTCTATCAACAGAGGAGCTTTACTTGTTGTTTAGGCCGTGGTACAAGAATCACCCGAATATTAATCTGCACAAAGCGGAAAGAGACCTGCATCATTCTTGCCCATCATGCGGCTCTAAGAATTTGCAGCGTCGTGGAGAGCGACATACATTGAGTCAGTCATTTGCAAGATTCCAGTGCAATGACTGTCATTCATGGAGTTCGGCCGGAATCAAGGGATTAACCAGGGCGAAGTAATCGCACTGTAACTTAAATCGGAGTAAATAATGAGTGATGACTTCTCCAGCTTTTCGGTTGGGAACACATCTGATTTCTTTAATATGATGATCGGCGCCAGGGACATCAACCCTGGCGACCCGGTCTCTTATCAGTTGTGCAAAGATATTTACACGTTGCATCCGCTTGGCGCAAAGCTTGTTGAAGCTCCAATCCAGATCGCAATGTCGCAAAATAGGGAAATTCACGTTCAGTGCTCCGCTGAAGAGCGAGTTCGTGAGCAGTTCTGTTCGGTGTGGAAGGAAATGTCCATTGACCGTCAGATTGCCAATCTGTGGCGTATATCCAGAATCTACGGAACATCCACTCTGGTGTATGGTGCTCGTGGAGCAAAAGAAACAAATGCGCCGGTTGATCTTCGCAAGGTTAGGGCTGACGAAATCTATTTCAGCGTCTTGGACCCGATGAATACGTCTGGCAGCTATACCACAAGCCAAGACCCATTGGATGAAAACTTCCAGAAACCGACAGTTATTGTGGCTGCTGGTCGACAATTCCATCCAAGCAGGGCATTTTCGCTCATGAACGAAGATCCGCTCTTTATAAATTGGAGCACTTCATCTTTCGGTTACTCTGGTCGCTCGGTCTATCAGCGCGCATTGTATCCCCTGAAGTCGTTCCTGTATAGCATGGTTGCCGACCAAATTGCCACCGTCAAAGCTGGTGTCCTGGTTGCGAAGACAAAACAGACATCTGGCTCCAATGTTGACCGCGGAATTATGGCAATGTTCGCCCGCAAGCGCGAAGTCGTCAAAGAGGCTAAATCCGGCAATGTAATCTCAATCGACGTGGATGAGTCAATCGAATCCGTTGATCTGGCTAACATGTCCACGGCCCTTGAGGTTGCTCGCATGAACATTCTGGAAACAATCGCGGCCGCAGCAAGCATGCCAGGCCGACTGCTGACCTCCCAGGCATTCGCTCAAGGGTTCAGTGATGGCTCAGAGGACAGCAAGGCAATCGCACTGTTCATCGAGCTGGAAAGAAGTCGCCTGAATCTGCTTTATGACTTCATGACCAACATTGTTCAGTACGTTGCATGGACTCCTGAGTTCTTCAAGTCTGTTCAGGTTACCAACCCAGAGTATGCCGATATGACGTTTGAGCAAGCATTCTTCCAGTGGAGGGATTCGTTTGATGCTCGCTGGCCTAACCTGATTGTTGAACCAGATTCGAAGAAAATTGAGACACAAGAGTTGAAGCTTCGCTCGGTTATGTCTGCAATTACGGTCATGCAAAACAAGATGCCACAGGAAGAGTATGCAAAGCTGCTGGAGTGGGCAACAAGCAATATCAACGAGTCCGCTCACCTGTTCAAGTATCCGCTTGATCTTGACTTTGATGCCATCGCAGCATATGAACCTCCAGTCGAAGATAACAAGCCGCTTGAAGGCCCTGCCCCATCATACGTGTAACAAGTAACCTGGACCCCCGTAGCTGGGGGTATTTACATGCCAAATAAATTCGATGAAGTACTGAAAGAGGCTGTGGCGCATTTCTCTGATAAGGGATATACGTCTGACTCTGACCTTAAGATTTGGATAGCAAGGCTAACATCTGCAATGGATGAGGCTCTTGAGCCAACTCACGTTGCAAATCAAAAGATGCGCATTGCCCTATCTGGCGTGTATGAAAAGATGGTTACGCGTGGCGGTGCAATCAAATATCACGAGGGCATCAAAAAGGGTACAGTTGAGCGTCTGTCTGGCCGAGCAAGGCTTGAGCTGAACAAGCGAATTTTTGTTGCTAACGAAGTAATCTCTAATCGTCGCCTGGAACTCAAGGCCAAGATGCTGGCATCATTCTCTGGCTGGATTAGCTCCATCCCGAATGAGTCTGTGATCTCAGCCGCAGAAAGGCGTGACATCGAGCTTACAATCAAGGCACCAGTAAAACAGTATGGCATGTCCGTTCGCAATGTGCAGATTGACCAGTCAACCAAGCTAACCGCAGCAATTAATCGTGTTGTGGCGGACGACGGTGGCGCCATAGCAGTTGAATGGCACTCTGACTGGCAAAGGGCCGGGTACAACTACAGGCCGTCCCACAAGGCTCGTGATCGCAAGGTCTATATGCTCCCCAATACATGGGCAGTGAAAGAGGGACTGGTTAAGCCTGGTGCGAATGGCGTATATGGCAAGGATATTACAGAAGCAGCAGAAGAGCCAAACTGTCAGTGTCACGTTATTTTTATTTATAACATCAAGAGACTGCCAGAGGATATGTTGACCTCTGCTGGAAAGAGGGTGGTTGGCGGTGAGTGATAAAAAAATCATTAGTCGCAAAGAGGCAATTGCTCAGGGTCTGAAATTTTACGACGGAATGGAATGTAAATTCGGGCACGGAAATAGCCGCTATACAAGTAATGGTTGCTGCGTTATTTGCGACTCAGAAAGACACAAAAAATCATACTCGGCCAGGCCGTGGTCGCACATAATCAGAGGCGCAAAGACTAGGTCCGATAAATCATCTCAACAGTTTAATTTAGACGACGACTGGGCAGAGATGACATATTCCGGCGTATGCGCAATAACTGGCGCAGAGCTTGTGTCCGGACCATCAATCAGATCGTGGACTGGTCCAAACCCACTCTCCCCATCAATCGATCGAATTGATCCGTCAAAAGGATATACAAAGAATAATTGCAGATGGGTATGCCATTGGGTAAATTCGGCCAAGCTGTCCATGTCTGACGAAGAATTCAAACAAGCCCTCAAGTCAATCATTCCATTTGCAAATAGTTGAAATCATGGAAAATAAAATTAATGATTTTTGCTTTACGGCTGATAGCGATTCTTTTTGTGTTTACGCTCATTTTAAACACAACGAAGACGTGCCATTCTATATTGGTAAAGGGAGGCTATCTAGGGCATATTCCAACATAGGTCGCCTAAACTCATGGAAGGCCGCGGCTGCTGATGGATACATGGTGTCAATTATTGCGGTTTTCTCGGATTCACAAGAAAAAGAGGCATTTGAGCTTGAGGCATCTTTGATCGCAACGCACTGGCAGCACCTGGTTAATGCCAATGTTGGTCGCAGCAAAAGCTATGCCGATAGAAAATTAGCAAAAAAAAGAACTTCGGCAAGCTGTGACACAACAGAGACAAAGAGGCTCTTATCTGCACAAAAATTAGGCAATCTAAAGCAGGCTCAGATTTGCGAAATCTACGCAAGATATTATTCCAAAAAGTCAACAATTAAAGAATTGGCTGAGGATTATGGCATAACTGAAGAAATAATAAAGCTATTGATTAATTGAAATTGATAGTTTTAATTATTGCAATGACAATAATTGTCCACCACGGTATTGGTGATTTGCCATGATATAATGTATATATGCATCGAGTAATATGCGTTTGCTCATGCATCCCATATACCATAAAAAGGGCGGCGATAGCTGCTCTTTTCCGTTTTATCCTCCCAAGAAAGAGACTGAGCACAATGCCAGCATCCAATCAAAATCGCGGAGTCGGTCAATCGTTCCCTCCGGGTCAGGGCCAGCCTGTCAACCAAACCCACCCACTGGACCGCACTCCACCGCAAATACCACCTAATCACGGTATCCGCCCGCCAAACCATTGATTTTAAAGGTTTTCTATGGACCAACGCAATTTGTTTAAAGAGTTGGCCGAGGCGTTTGCCAAGTTGCACGAGATGAGAGAAGCTGCCCCAACAGAGCAGCTTCCGGAAAAAGAAACCCAATTGACTCGCGAAGAGTTCCCGCAAGAGGGGCTTGCGTCTCCACTGGACTCTGTCTCGGCAATATCCAACTACACAGTAACCCCAGAACCTGAAACGCAGATTGAATCTGACCAACCAGAGCTGGCTAGCGAAGATGATCCAGAAACGGCGGAGGTTGTTCATGTTGCTGCGGACGCATCAGAGCAAATCACTGAGCTTTCCGTTGCAAAGCAAATAGCAGATGGCACCATCTCTTCCCCCCAGAAGTTTGGCGGAATGACCCTGGTGAATATGCGCGTCACTGGCACTGGAGTTGCTTACAGGTCTGCAATAGACGAATACTGCTTTAGAGACCCCGCCCTGTATATGAATCAGGAGTTTGTGGATCGTTGTGCTGGCTTGCCGGTGCTTCTTGATCACACTGAAGGCGGATTCCTGGCAGACGAAGAATACAAGTTGAGGAACGTAGGCTCTCTGTTCTACACATACCTCAAACCCGACTCAAATGAAGTATGGTCGGTAGCAAAGATTTATGACGAAGCGACGGTTGAGATGATGGCGGAAACGCAATTGTCCACCTCCCCCGCAGTTGTCTTCACAGATTCCGACGAAAATCGGATGATCGAAATAGGCGGCACGCCTATTCTAGTAGAAGGAAAGCCCACCTTTCTTGATCACCTAGCAATATGTGCTCAGGGAGTTTGGGACAAGTACGCCGCTCCACAAGGCGTGTCTGCATTTAATGATAATCAACCCATTGAGGATGAACCAATGACTACAGAAGTCAAAAACGATGCTCAAGTAGAAATGCTTGCCTCCATCGCCGATGCTCTGGCCCGTTTGACTGCACGTCTGGACGCAGTTGAAGAAGCCAAAAAAGAAGAAGATAAGAAAGACGCTGAAGAAGAACTCGAAATCGAAGCTAAGGCAAAAGAAGACGCCGAACTCGAAATCGAAGCCAAAGAAGAAGAAGCTAAGAAAGACGAGTCCAAAGCAATCGCCGAAGCCTTTGCCGCTAAGATCGCCGCTCTGGAAGCTGCAATGCCGAAGGCCCTGTCTGACGAAGAATACGCTGCAATGGCCGACGCACAAGAAAAGGCTGCTGCTGCTCTGTCGATGCATGGTGAGTCCGCTCCCCGCGCAATGGCTGGTGAAACCGTTCTGCAATACCGTCAACGCGTTGCCGCAAAACTGAAGCGTTACAGCGAAAAATTTGCTGCTATCGAAATGTCGAAGCTTGACAGCGATATGTTCGCAATCGCAGAAGAAATCATCTATGCTGATGCTGTTGTTGCTGCAAAGACTGCTCCTGTTGGCGTCGAAGCTGGCCTGCGCACCGTTGTTACTACTGACTCGTCGGGTCGTCGTTGCAATTCGTTCGTTGGTAGCCCGAAGGCATGGATGTCGGCATTCTCGCTGGAACCGCAAGTTGTTACGGCCTTCAACACACAACGTTAATCTTAGCGTCATATAAAAGGAATATATAATGGCTGCTTCCGTACCTTTCAATCCGTTCGTACAAACCACGTTTGCTGGTTCCTTCCGCGCAACAACCGAAGGCTTCCTGGCTGGTACTACGATGGATGACTTTGATCTGGCTCCGCGCCTTGCTGGTGGTGTTCTGGCTGCTACAGAAACCCTGCCGATGACTGGCGGCGTTGCAATTTCCGAGTACACACCTTCCGTTGCTCTGGCAAAAGCTGCTGGCGGCAATATCGCTCGCGCAACCGCAGTTGCTAACATCACTGGCTTCTCGGTGTTCAATCAAGCTCACCACATGATTTCTACTCCCCAATCGACCGCTCCTAGCGTTGGTTCGGGTGGTGGCGTTCATTTCGTGCGTCTTGGCTCCAACGTCCGCCTGGCCGTTGCAATGAACCCGTCGCTGGTTTCGACTGACGGTGGCTTGATCACCCAACAATTGTCTTGGGATTTCGCTGCTCAACGTTTGATCGCTTATGATGCATCGACAGCAACTACCGCTGTTACCAGCATCACTTCGTCGTTCTCGAACGGTGTTTACACTTTCGCTGTTGTTACCACTGTCCCGTCGCTGGTTGGCGCAGTTGGCGATGCAATCACAGTTGCTGGCGTTACTGGCACTGGCGCTTCGCTGGTTAATGGCACGCAAGTTATCACTTCGTTCACCGACGCATCGCATTTCAGCTTCCAAATCACCGCCGCTTCTGGCGCAATCGCTACCGGCGCTCTGGCTGGCACGATCACCCTGGTGAACTCGGTTGGCCTGCTGAATGTTCGCGTTCTGCAAACTAACGTTGGCAACAGCCGCGTAGTCGTGACCGATCCGGTTACTGGCTTCAGCACGTTCAATCCGAACGGCTCCGCTGCCGTAATCTTGATCTAATTAGGAGCTATATAATATGGCAAGTTTCGCACCTACTCAAGTACGCGTTAATCCTTCGCTCGTACTGCCTGAAGTTCTGCTGCCGTACACGCAAGCTTCTGGCGCTTTTTCCCTGTTGCCGGAAGGCGCTCCTAGCGTTCGCCTGAGCGACATCGACAAAGCCGTCTATATCAACGCACTGCAAATCGACACCGAAGCCGCTCTGGGTCAATCTGCATTCAACGCTCTGCCTACATCGTCGATCGTTCCGCGTCAAATCAGCGCCGCAACCTACCTGATCCGCACGGAATGCCGTTACGACCATCATGACGCCGCAAATATGGGCGCATGGGGCATCAATATCGTTGAAGCCCAACGTCTGGCAATGCGTCAATCGATCCACCAACAACTGCGCAACAACCTGCTGTACGGCGTCAATCCCGCCAACGGCGAAGGTCTGTTGAACGTTGCTGGCGCAACCGCTACTGTTCTGCCGCCTGATAGCAATTCGCACACCACGATTTCGACCTACGCGTCGGATCAGTTGGCCGTGTACCTGCTGTCGCAAATCAATGCAATCAAAACGCGCACCATGCAAATCGGCATGCCTGCCGGTATCCGCGTTCTGACGACTCAACGCATTTTGGGTGCTCTGTCGTACCAAAACATCGTTCAGTTGGCATCGTACCAGATTCCTGGTGGCGGTACTGCGACTGTTACCGGTCAATTGCAAAACATCCTTGGCATGAATGGCGACACCATCACGTTTACCGTTGATGATACGCTGATCGGCAAGGGCGCTGGCGCAACTGATCTGATCATCATCGCTATGCCTGAAGTTAAGAAGCCAATGGCAACCCTGTCGACCAACGAGTTTGCAAAACTGACTCCTGGTATGTCGGCTAACATCGCCATGTTGATGAACGCTGCTGCGCCTGTTGAATTCCCGACTCCGGTTCCGGGTGGTGCTACTCACGTTCTGAGCGAATTGCGCGCGACCGCTGGTTGGGTTCTGCGTCCTGAGGCTCTGACTTTGATCTCGGCTGGTTTCTGATCTTAGTTGAAATGTTGTTTGTATGGGGCCACAGCGTGGCCCCATTCATAATTAATCTCTTGACACGTAAGACGCAAGGTGATATACTTGTGCATTGCGGTGATTAATGCATTATGTTGTTTTGTGAATTGAAACACCCAAACCCACATTATCTTCGGATAATCCACGTTACACGATATTTAATATCCATCGGAGTTTGATTATGAGTTTGTTTATTGCAAATACCACCAAGCAAAACGTTGAAATTGCATACCGCCTTCCGGAAGCAACTCGCCACTTTGTTGAAACAATCCGCGCTGGCTCGCAGGCTGAAATCTACAAGGTTGGCTCGCGAGAAGATCACCTGATCATCATTGGTCAGCTTAAGGCATACGGACTTCGAATGAGCGATGAAATCAAGGGCAACAAAGACTACATCGGTCTGGTCGCAAAATTTGATGTACCATTCACTCGCGATGCAATGGACAACGTCATGGTTGGTAATGACGACGCCCTGAATGCAGGCGCTCTTGAGTTGCGCAAAGCGGCAGCGGCAGCAATGGATTTGAATTTGAAGAAATTTGGTCAAGAGGCAGGCGTTGGCGTCGGCAACCTGGCAGTTGAGATCGTTGAAGACTCTAAGCCAGGCAAGGAAGTTAAAATTAAGGAACGCATCTCTGTTGACTGATTTGCCAATAATAATAATGACCACCACCGGGACGACCAATAATAGTTAAAAAGAGTACCCTCCTGTGGAAGTTATCCGCCCTATAATAAAAATTAAACGATGACAGCTCGCCCGTGTGCAACGCCGGGCTACTTATTCAAAGATGCGGGACGCCTCTGCTTGCATGCACACTTTCCCGTGCCAACACAAATCCCAGGCCAGAAGTGGTTCTGGGATTTTTCTTTCTGGACATTCCAATGACGGTAAATATCACGGATTTCACCACATACGTTCGCAACGTAGCTGGCATGAATACCACTGTTTTGCCCGCGAATGATCCGGGCATTCTTGCTGCATATAACATGGCGATAGATTTGACGCCTGACGTGCTTCTGGATATTAGTGATTTACAATACACAACTGCTGTATATAACTACGGCGTGTCGTATTTGATTAACTGGCAAAATGACCAGACGGGCCAGACGTACTTTACGAATCTGCGCCAGACTCTTGGCATAAATAGCTTTACTGGTGGCGTCGTTGACTCTTCTGGAGATCAGGGGACAAACATGCACATGGACATGGCGGATTTTATTAAAAATCTAAACATGGGTTCATTGCAGCTTCTTAAAGACCCATTCGGAAGGGCATTCTTGGCCGCATGTCAGAGAATCGGTACATTCTGGGACATTTCCTGATAGCAAATTATGACAACCATCAATCTCGGTGTGAACGATGTTCCGTATCCGTCTGAGGATGGAGAAACTAAAACAACGGGACAGGTTGCAGGGCAGCTAGAGCTTGATTACGGCATCGTCGGCGCGTTTATTCAAAAGCACGAAGAGACAATAGCAGATGCAATAGCCATTGGCGTTGAGGACTCCATGGATGCAATTATCTCCGGATCGTCACGCAATATAAATCTCGGCGCTGCAACATCAATAATATCTTCTGCGTTCAAAGAATTTCTTTCTAACTCAGAAATAGAGTCGATGGGAGTTCCTGGAGTCCCAACAAGAGCCGCACTTTCTGGATCAAACTCAAGACTAAAAAAGGGATTCGGCCCGCGTCGACCATCATTTATTGATACTGGGCTATACAGATCAAGCTTTGATGCGTGGGTCTCCGAAGACGGAGAATAATTATGAAGAAGTCTGTTCTGGCAATTGACCTTGGAACAAAATCCGGATGGGCAGCCAGAGACAAGACTGGGGCTATATCCAGCGGATCATATAACTGCAAGCCATCATCATCCGTCAATCACGGGCAGAAGTACATCGCATTCGCCAACTTCTACCAAGAAAAAATATCACAACTTAAACCATCTGTGGTTTATTTTGAGCAGGTGTGTCGTCATGCCGGATATATGGCAGCACACGCATACGGAGCATACCTTGGAATTACTCAGATGGTGTGTTCGCATAGCGGAATAATATGCGTCGGGCTTGGCGTTACAGAAATAAAGCGCGCAATGACTGGCAAGGGAAATGCAAAGAAAGAAGAAATAATTCAGGTTGCGCGGGATTTGGGATTTGATCCTGCCGACGATAACGAGGCCGATGCGCTGGCAATTTTAAGGCTCGCTCTATTTAAGGAAGACTGATATGGCTCAACTGTCTGAGCTGTCAGGCGCAAATAGCGCGCTAGCATCTGCTTTGGCTGCTGGCGTTGAGACACTTAGCGGCGGACAGACTGTAACATTTACGCATTACGACAGGCATATAATTCCAATTGACGGATATGTTTATTGGGTTGCCACGCTGGACATAAATAACAATCCAGTTACAAAAACAATTCGCGGTTCGGTTCACTATTCTGACTCGCAAGAAAGAGCCGCTGACGAGGTGTACACGAGTAGATATTGTGTATTTACAGCAGAGTCTCAGATTGATGACTTTGAGGCGATTGACAGCTCTCAGTTATGGATTGGCACAATCGACGGATTTCAATTCGCATTTGGCGGAAGAGATAGCTTATACAAGCAAGCCAATCTATTTCACTACATAGGAAAATCGCTCTCTCCGGCATTCGCCGCCCAGGTTGTCAGCACTCCTGGATCGTTTGACGCATCGTCTGTTGTTGTTTCAAACAGCCTACCAGCCTGGCTGACGATGACAAGCGTAGCGCCCGTATATCCCGCCTTCCTTTCTCCAGAGAACAGGCCGCTGCCGTTCATCACTGCAAATGTTCTTGATAACACGCAGAAGGCGCTTCAGGCGGAGCCAATTATAGACCCGGCAACTGGATCGCAATACCAGCTTGTTAGCGAGACTGTTGAATTCATAACATACGGACTGCGCAATGCTCAGATAATGGACTTCTACAAGTCCATCACGGATTACATACGCAATGAATCAAATTACATTGGCCTGATGAATTCGCCTGTAATTAAAGATATCAAGAAGGCAAGCACAGAGTTTGATTCGCTTGCCAATAAGAAAAGCATCAGTATTACAATCAATTATTACCAAGCTGCGGTGAGAGCGCAAGCAATACGCTACATCACATCTGCACTTTCATCCTTCTACATTCAATAACATAGGAATACCATGGCGGCTAATCAAATCGTAACTGTCAATGTATCGCAAACATTGGCACCTGCGCTGCTGACACTGCAACGCACAGGTTATATCGTTTCTGTCGGCGGAACTACGCTGGCCGCAAACGGCACAAAACTGCTGACTCAAGTAGCCGATCTGACTGGCTCACAGCCGGTCGCGCTGTCTAACGCATCATTAGCTTGGGCTGGCTCGGTTGTTACAGTAACCACGGCAGTTGCTCACGGACTGACCAACGGCGCACAAATCCTGATCACTATCGCTGGCGTTACTCCTGCTGGCTATAACGGCACGTATCTTGCTACCATCACCGGCGCAAGCACATTCACATACGCGCTGGCATCCAACCCTGGCGCACAAACTGTTGCCGGCACGTGGATTCTGCAATCTGTGGCCGAAGTTGCTGCCGCAGTTAGCACGTTCTTCGCACAAGGCACACAAAATACCGTAACCGTTCTGGAACTCGGCGCAAGCGACACCCCGACCGCAGTTACCAATCTTGGTACATGGCTGACAGCAAACGTCAACGTTGCATACTCGCTGTTGGTTCCGAAGGTGTTTGGCGCGAATGCAGCCTTCCTGAATCTGGCATCGACGTTCACCGCAACGAACGCAATGCAGTACTTCTTCGTTACCGCAACTCTGGCAACCTATGCTTCGATCTCCGCCAAACTGGCAAAATCGATGTTCACTCTGGTTGAAGATGTAACTGCCCCGACGACTGAATTCTCCTGCGCTGCACCGTTCGCCGTTTCGCTGAGCTACAATCCTAGCCCAAGCGCACAAGTTACACCGCTGTCATTTGCATACGTATATGGCGTCACAGCCCTGAACGTTCCGCAAGCAACCATCTCCGCAATCAAAGCTGCAAACGTCAACTATATCGGCAACACTGCTGAAGGTGGCCTGACAAACGTTGCTATATTCTGGGGCACGATGGGTGACACGCAACCGTTCACATATTGGTACTCCGTGGATTGGGTTCAAAGTAATTTGCATCTTGCACTCGCAAATGCAGTTATCAATGGCTCGAACAACCCGCTGGCTCCTTTGCTTTACAACCAGAACGGCATCAACGTTTTGGCAGCTAAGGCGGCTCAGGTTCTGCAATCTGCATCCACATTCGGCCTGGCAACTGGCGCCGTTCAAAAGACTCAACTGGACCCGACAACCTTCTCGACGAATCTGTCGCAAGGCGTCTACAAGGGCTTCAGCGTTATGAACGCAGTCCCGTTTGCAACCTACACCACGCTGTCCCCGAGTGACTACGCAGCCGGCAAGTACGCTGGCCTGAGTGCTGTTTATACGCCGCAACGTGGCTTCCTGTCGATCGTGTTTAACCTGAACGTTTCGTCGTTCGCCTAATCCATCTGGAGATAATTAAAAATGACTACACCTCTGATCCAGTTAGGCAACCTGAATCGTCTGCGTGCCAACGTTATCGTTACCAACAATCCGGCACTCAACGTTCTGAACTACAACCTGGCAGAAGGCGGCATCACCGCAACATTCGAAGGCGAAATGGCAAAGATTATCCCCGCCATGACTTCCACGGTGAACAGCCCCTCCCCTTATCAAATCGTCAACTTGACATTGCATATCAACAGGGCGCAGGCCCTGTCCACCATCTGGTCGCAACAATATCGTAGCGATACCCGGATTGGTCAAGTTATCCTGACATTTGATTCGGCAACGGTTCCTGAGAAAGTACTTCATAATTGCGTCATCACTAACCTTGGTTCGATCTCGATGGATGGCGGCAACGTATCCTTCGACGTGACTATCCGCGGTTACGACGTTATCAATGAATCGCTTTGGAATGTGTAAAAATAACAGTTGACAAACGTAACTCCTTGTGTTATAATGTTTGAGATAGCGTTACTATTTCTTACATGCAGGGAGTTACAATATGTTAATTGAAGTGCCATACAACAAAATTGTCGTGTATGCCCATCGCCGGAAAGATACTGGCGAGATATTCTATATTGGATATGGGTGGTTCGAGCGTGCGTTCGACCAAAGGGCAAGGACAGATGACTGGAAGCTTGAGGCAGTTCGCGGGTATTCCATTGAGATTTTGGGATTTTTCACAGAAGCGCAAGACAGACAGGCTCGGGACGCGGAGCTTGAGCTTCTTCGTCTTTATCGCCCGACATGTAATGTTACTGGAACCGGAAGGGCTTTTCACACAGAAGAGCATAAAGAAAAAAATGCGATCCATTAAGGTCGGCAGGGCGCTATCGACAGAGCATAGAAAGAAACTGTCTGACGCAAAAATAGGAAAAAGAGCCTCAGAAGAAACAAGAAAAAAAATGTCTGATGCTGGAAAGGCCCTCCACGCCCGACGCAAACTAGAACAATCCAAACCCACTCCCACGGAGCCATCCAATGAAGATTGACAAGAAGCTGAATTTGGTCATGAAGGTCACGGCTGATGATGGGTCTGAGATTCACATCCACGCCACACCAATCCACAAGACAGTATTTGATCGTTACATCATCGTATTGTCGCGTGTATTCTCTGACATCTACACAAACGGTCAAGTCATCGTCGGTCCGCGCATCGCGGCAAAGTTGATTCGCAGCCTGGCAACAGAGCTTGGAACTATCGATGACGTGGAGCAGGGACTCTTGAATGAAATCAAGCGCTCAGCAAATGTCATGACACTGACTGATGCTGGATGGCAAACCCGCCCATTCTTTGATTGTGTTCAAAAAGGACTCCTATCGGAGGACGAGGCGGAGGAGGTGGAAAACGTCCTTGCTTTTTTTACCTTAGCCTTGCTCAACCGCAAAGTGGACAGGGAGATAGTTCTGTCACAAATGGGTACAATGTGGGCATTTGCGGGAACCTACTTGAGCATTACGGATTACAAGAATTCCTTGCCGACATCGACCACAGACGAGAGTTCTTCCGAGACGCCGACCACTTAATTGCAGATTACCTTCAATGGCTATCTGGCAGGGGATGGGAAGAATTCTTCGTGAAGAAGCACAAGTTTGCATTCAAGGATGCGCAAGAGTTTCGAGATAGATATTTAACACAGGCGCTCAGAGCAAAGTAATTGCTCTGGGCGTTATTTTTTTGGGGCGTACATGGCTGATAACAAAAAGGTTGTCGTTCAGATCGACGTCGAGACCTCCAAATTTGACGCATTCATTTCCCGCTTTGATAAGTTTCGCCAACAATTAGAGACGTCCCCAGAGGCTGCCAAAAGACTCGTAGACGCTCTTGGTGGCGTTAAGATTGGCGGTGGCGGCTCAGGTATTGGCGGATCGTCCGGATCGTCTGGCGGTGGCTCTGCGTCGCTTGATGCGCTCAATACGGCCAAGGCCAGGGCCAAGAGCACGAAAGACGAAATCAAGCTTGGCAAGGATAAGTTTGACCAAGACAAAGAATTCATGAAGAAGCGCAAGGCTGCTGAGAATGAAGCAAACTCTGGCCTGTTTAACTTCGCAAAGAACGTTGCTGTTGCTGGATTTGCCCTAAGAGACATCAAGTCGGTAATCGGCGGCGCAATCGGCATATATACTGGCACTGCTGCTGGCGCTGGCGCTGATCGCCGCGCATCACAGGGTCTTGGCGTTACATCTGCGCAGCTCAACGCAGCAAAGAATAACCTGTCGCCAATTGTTGACGCTGAATCATTTCTTGGCAATATTCAGGCCAACAAAACCGATATCAACAAGCACATAAATTTTGCAAGACTCGGCATAAATGATTACGACAAAAAAGACAATTTTCAGTTGTCAGCTGAGGTAATCAGAAAAATCAAAAAGGATATGGACGCTCAGGGCGGATATAGCGCCCAAAATGCACGCACGTATGGCTATGACCAGTTTATGTCTGCCGACGAGTTACAGCGTCTAAGCAAGATGAAGGCAGCAGAGGTTGACAAGCTTGTTTCGGCAACAGAGGCGCAAGCCAAGAAGCTTGCAATCTCCGACAAGGATCAGGAAAAGTTTCAAGATGTGATGCGTCAATTTGCCAATATCAAGGCAGAGGCCTTCGTTGGCATTCAGAAGGCATTCTCTACGCTTACCCCGCTGATTTTAACAATGGCTGGTGGCATAGAAAAGATGGTGTCTTTCTGGTCTAGAACTAACTTCTTCGGCGCAAACGAAAGCGACCAAAACGGAGAAAATGCAGCCACAATAGAGGCGCAAAAGACAGTTGAGGGCGGAGATCAAAACGCCAACGCAACATGGATGAAAAATCCAAATGCCGGATGGAAATACTCTGGCGGCGCGAATACCGCAGGGGCTGGCAAGGCAATGTCTCTCGGAAAAAACGGGAGGCTGTCCCCGCAGCAATTAGTTGATCTGGCGGCATCCACTGGAATATCTTCTGGCGTGTCTCCGCAAATGCTTGCAGCACAAATGCTGACAGAGTCTGGCGGCGACCCTAATGCCATGGCAAAGACTTCGTCTGCAACCGGGCTTACGCAGTTTATCAAGGGCACAGCAAATAGGTTCGGCTATTCTCAAAAAGATATGCTTGACCCAAAGAAGGCGGCCAAAGCTCAGGCCATGTACATGAAGTATCTCATGAAGAGATACGGTGGAGATCAAGAGAAGGCATTTGCCGCATATCATGATGGCGAAGGCGCAGTTGACAAAGATATCAAGCAGCTTGGAAATAATTGGCGCAGCGGACTAACTAAAGAGGGCCAGGGATACTACGGCTCAATTATGAAGCACGCAGCCAGAACGCAGAATGTCAATGTGTCCGTAAATAGCAACGTAACAATAAATGACCAAACCGGCGGCAATATATCAGTCGTCTCACAAAAGGCATCTGGGAGTTAATCGATGAGCGTATTAAGAACTGCATATTCGCTTGGCTATGAGATTAGCCCGATAGTACTTACTGGCGGCGTGGCATCCCTCACCCTTGGGGCGATGCCAATCGCTGCGTTATTGCAGGCAGGTGGCGCGGTTGAGTCCCTGCTTAATGGCAGCCTGGACGGAATTCTTGATCTTGATGATTATTTCGCCAAGTTCAAGCCGATGCCAGGCTCCACGCTTCAAAACAATCAGATTGGATTGTATCCATTCGCCAATCAGTCAGTTGCTGCAAACGCTGTAATCACTCATCCGAACGCAATATCAATGATCATGTTTTGCCCGGCAAGTGGCGATGGTGGCTTCTTTCTGAAGACGGCAACCATGACTCTGCTGAAGGCGACTCTTGATAAGCATCGCGATCTTGGTGGCACATACACGGTAATGACTCCAGCATGCATTTATGATAATTGCATATTGACGTCGATACGTGACGTTACAGTGCCTGATGACCTGCAAGTCCAAACAGCATACCAGTTTGACTTTTTGCGCCCCCTCCTCACTCTTGAAGATGCTCAGCAGGCCCAAGACAATCTAATGTCAAAAATCAGTGCTGGCGGTCAATTTCTGACTCAGCCAACATGGTCTGGTATTGGTGCATCAATATCCAACTTCGCATCTGGCGCAATCCAAGATATTTCTGGCCTATTTTAATAGACATTATGACAAAAACCATTACACCATTCACATCACAGTCGGCTGGGAATTTTGGTTTTCAGGCCTCTTTTGATGGGGCCACATACACGATCACAACAAAGTGGTCGTTGTTTGGTCAAAGATTTTATGTTCAGGTTGTTGACAGCGGACAAAATATCATATATACTATGCCGCTTGTGGAGTCTTCTGACTCTGCCGACATTAATCTAAATGCAGGATATTTTAAAACGCCCATGGTATTTCGTGGGTCGTCACAATCCTTTGAGGTTACCAATTAAAAGGCCGACAGATGCGCAGATTTGATATTGTATTGACCGACGCAACAAGCGGCAATGTTCTGCGCAGATGGAATAGCCATAGCGATGCCGGCATATTTAACCCTGGCGCGCCACTTGTGGAATTTGACATCACAGTTAATCAGTATGGCGATGCCGGCGCGGGCAATGATTTTATCAGGATTTGGGGAATCCCAATTCAGGATATATCGTACGCGAGACAGCTATTCCCAAAACCAAACGCAAGCCCCTCGGCCAATATTTCCGTAAGCGCTGGAATGGCGTCAGGCCTTCCGCTTGCGAGCGCATCGCAGTACGGGCCAATTACATTCGGAATTGTTGCGCAATCATTCGGCAACTGGCAGGGAACAAATCAATTTCTTGATATTCTTTTGGCATCGTCAATTCCAGTAGACCTGTCGGCCAACCCAACTGGCGGCATAGTATTCTCTTGGAAAAAGGGCACTTTGATTTCTGACGCAATTAAATCCTGCCTGTCTTTATCATATCCGAAAAAAATAATAAACATCAGCATTCAGAGCATCACAGCAACAGAGGATCACTACGGCATATATAAGTCGCTAGACCAGCTGGCGCTAACAATCACTCAATTAACCGCAGGAAAGGTTATTATACCGAAGTCTGCAAATGCCCCAGCCAGCCAGGCCGCGCCAATTTACGACGGAGTTAAGATTATAAGAACGCCAAGTGGTGGCTTTAGCGTTTTTGATGCGCTAACTGCAACCGCGCCAAAGGCGATATCATTTGTCGACCTTGTTGGTCAGCCAACTTGGGTTAATAACTCTGAGGCTCAATTACAATTGATAATGCGTAGTGATATAGGTGTTGGCGACATAGTGTCCCTCCCATCAACGCAGGTAACGCAAAACTCACTAACCCGATCTGGCGATCAGTCTGGCTTTATTGGCAAGTCAAGCGCGCTGACATTTACAGGAAATTATAGGGTAATTTCCGTGCGCCACGTTGGCAACTCAAAGTCGCCAGACGGAAGCGCGTGGGTCACCATAATTAATTGCATTCCAGCATAATAATCCCGGAGAAGGCATGTCAACTGCATTAAAAAGGAATTTGGGCACCAGCCTAAATGACGTGGCAATCGCAAGGGCGACCGACGCAATTGCAAAGCAGTCACGCGCCCTTCCATGTCACGTAGTGTCCGTTTCTGGCGCAATAATTACCGTTGCATTCGATGTAACAACAAGTTACAATTTGCCCAACGTAACAATCCCCCTATTCGGCCCAGAATATATTCGCTACCCAATCAAACATGGTGATTTGGGCGTGGTCGTTCCAATGGATGTAAGCATTGCAAAGCAGTCCGGACTTGGCACCGATGTGCCAACCGACTCTGGCATCACCAACCTATCATCTCTTGTATTCTTGCCAATAGCAAACACGGCATGGAGTGCGGTTGACCCAACATCTGTTACTGTGTATGGCCCTGGTGGCGTTGTGCTTCGAGACAGCGGAAGCGGTTCCGTGTTTACGCTTACGCCAACTTCAATCGTCATGACAGGCCCGTCTACAATACAGGCAACTTGCGGCGGAACAACAATGTCATTGACCCCTTCTGGGTGGTCAATATCAGGGGCAAACAGCTCATTCTCTGATGGCGCTCATAGCACGTCTGTTTCTGGAATGAACGCGGCCTGGAGCGCACTTGTGACATGGCTAAATACTCACGTTCACGTGGACCCGCAGGGCGGCAATACTGGCGCACCGACATCTCCCTTCTCTGGCTCGAATATTGCCCCATAAGGAATTTTAAATGAGAACATACGGCAGAGCAATTCAGCCAGATGGCTCCGTAAAGTGGATTGAGGTTGACACTGACGTCAACGGGGACAACAGTAACGTGTGGGTAACGACCCTCATACAGTGCCTTAAGTTGGAGCTTGGCGAGTCTCCATTTTTTGCAAAAACCGGCATCCCGGCCAGGGCCGCGCTGGTTCATCAGTTCTTCCCCGACTTCTACGTTGCGCAGCTACAGAAGCAATTTGCAGGAAAATTCGCGGCGCTTTCAATTCAGCGCACCGATCCTAACAATCCAGTGTACTCTGTCTCCATTGTAAAGAATAATGGATCGACCATAGTATTGAGTATCGCTGCCTAATAATCGCACAGGACATATAACATGACAGTCTCCGTCGTTATCTCGAATCAAGGCAGGGTTAGCGCTCAGCCGTCAGATATGTACAACACGGTTATCACAAATGCGACAGCGCTATCGCCTGGCCTGACAACAAACCTTCCCGGCTCTCTGATTGCCGACGTGGTTGAAACTGGCGTTGCGCAATGCCTGGTATCTGATTCTGCTGCAACTGAGCTAATTAACTCAATTAGCCCAAGAACTGCAAACATGGCCGTTCTTAATCAAATAGGCCAGGTTGTGCTTGGGCCGCTTGGCGTCGTGGGCGCGGCGGCAAACTCATCTGTCAACGTTGTTTTTTCTGCTCCAGCTAACTCGGTAATACCGGCTGGATTTATTGTGTCTGATGGCACAAATCAATTCGTTACGCAGCACGCTTCCGTCACATCGTCTGGCGGTGTCACGACGCCCGTTTATTGCATAGCATCGTCTGCCACGGGAATAACGGTTGCGGCCAATACCGTCACCACGGTTGTAAGCGCACAGCCCCCGCTATATACTATCACGGTCAACAATCCGCTGCCCGGCGCAGCTGGCACTGGCACAGAGTTGCCAAACGACTATCGCAATCGCATCGTAACTGCAAATGCAGCTCCTGTTGGAAGCGCCCCATCTGTCATAAGGTCGCAAATAGCGTCAATTCCTGGCGTTGTAAATAGAACAATTCGCGTATTGCAATTGCCTGCCGGCGCAGGAATAATGGTGGCCGGTGGCGATCCGGCACTGATTGCTGGCGCAATATACAACTCTGGATTCTTTGCGCCACTGCTCGGTATTAGCGTAAATAATCTTGTTCAGGTTACTGGCACCACAAACGTTCAAATGAAGTTTTCCCTGGCGCATCACTTCTCGCCCGGATCGACTCTGGTGGTGACCGGAGAGACCCTGTCGCCATTCACATCTCTTGACGGCGTTACATACACTGTTCTGTCAGTTGTTGATCAATTTACCGTTATTACAAACGCAACGCTTTCATCTTATTCTGGCAACGTATCGGGCAACGCATTTTTACAGAGCAATCCGCGCAATACAACGGTTGGCGTTGTTGACTACCCAGATACATATTCTGTTAATTATATTCAGCCGATCCCGCAGCTTGTGTCTGCAACCGTGACATGGAATACGCTGGTTCCTGCATTCGCCAGCGCCAGCCAATTGCAACAAAATATTCAAACTGCAATCGCAAGCTTTATAAATTCAATACCTGCCGGCAATTCGTTCACAACAAACGATATAGCCAATGCGGCGCTGAACGCAAGCCCAAGCTTGCTTAGCCCAACGCAGTTCTCGAACATGAGCATTGCGGTTAGCTTTGATGGCATCACGGCGCCATTTAATCCGTCCGCGCCAATAACCTATCTGGCAGATAGTCAGGGCTATTTGTACACATCGACAACAGGCTCGAACATAACTGTTCTGAGAGGCTAATATGCTTTCCAAAGTTATACCCTCTAGGGCATATAATCAGTATGCAGATGATGCCGATATTCAAGCCCTGTTCGCGTCAATAAATCTGACGCAGCAGGATTACTTGGATTTCTTTAATGCAATAAATCTTCCATATCATCCCGGCACAATTATCTCCGGGTCTCTGCTTGACTTAGTCGGAAATGGACTGTATAATATAGCAAGGCCAAATTTGTTTTTGGCTGGATCAGTTGATGGCGGATTTCAGACGCAGGGCATAGGCGGCAACTCCCCACTCGGCATAACATCTGGTATCGGCTCGCCAATATCACAGCCTGCATTTTCTCGTGCATTCACGGATGACGAGTATAAGCGCGTACTGACATGGCAAACCCTCAGACAAGATGGCCCAGTCTATACAATTGCCAATCTAAAAAGAAAATGTCTGCAATTTTTATTTGGACAAAATGGCGTTGCGCTGAATTCTTGGGCTGGATATGTGGTGTCTGTTGGGTTTGTTAATTCAACAACAGTTCAAATTGTATTAAATGTAACATCTCCACACCAAACATTCAATCCAATGCTACTTGGGTATCAGCCTGTCAATACAAACCTTGTGATGGGACAAAGCGTTGGTGGGTCGGGTAATTTGCTAACCACATTCGGCGTTGCATTAAAAGCTGCAATTGATCAGGGAATACTTGACATGCCGAGCGGGTTTGTGTATAATGTTGTGATTAGATAACTGGGTAAAACATGAGCATTCAGACATTTAAAAATCAGTTCAGTACAACATTGGCATCTGGCGTATCCTCGTCTGCCACAACAATACCTGTTGCCGCTGGCACCGGGTCGTTGATACCTGCGCTTACCGGCGGAGCCGTATTTACGGTAATTATCACCGATGCTGCGTCGCAAACCCTATTCGAAGAGGTTGTCGTTACTGCCGTTTCTGGCGACAACCTGACGGTAATTCGCGCACAAGAGGGCAGCACTGGCAAGTCATGGCTGGCTGGCGACAAAATTTACCAGTCGTGGACCGCGGCAATGGCTGCTGGCGTCGCCCAAGGAAGTCAAATTCAGTCAATGCAATTCAGTTATGCCGTTGACACTGGCACTGCGTCGAACTACATTATCAATCCGCAACCAACAATTACCGCGATATCCAATGGGATGTCGTTTGACTTTATAGCTGCAAATACAAACGCGGCATCGCCAACAATTACGGTCGGGTCTGCCGCGTCGAAGCCAGTCTATGATCTTGGCGGAAATCCGCTTGTTGCTGGCATGATAGTTGCCGGGTCTCGCGTTCGCGTGGCATATAGCCAATCATTCTCTAGGTTTGTTGTTTTGTGGGCAGAGAATTCGCCAATCATAGCCCCGAGCGGCACGTCTGCAACGTATGCGGCATCTCTTGGTGCGGTTCAGGGCGGCGCCACAAACTATGCAGTGGCATCTGGCTCGTCAACCGCGTACACTCTTAGCCCTGTGCCGGCGGTGACGTCATACGCCGATGGCGCAGTCTTCAGATTTAAGTCTGTTAATGCAAACGGCGCATCGCCAACATTGCAAGTTGGGTCTGCTGCCGCGCTGCCAATCGTATCAACGGATGGAGTTGCGCTTGCATCTGGTCAAGCGATCGCGGTTGGCAGCTATGTAACTGTGATTTATTCTGCCGCAATTAATAAATTTATTTTACAGTCTGCTACTGGCATGCCATCCTATGGCATACCAGCAACGCTAAGCACGCAAAATGCAACGCTTGCGCAGATTAACGCTCAAAGCGTGCTTGATATAGCGAGCATGCAGTCTGGCGCACCTAACTACGCTGTGTGTGGCGGAACTGCTGGCGCAGTAACTCTAACTCTATCGCCTGCGCCAACATCTCAGCCAAATGGGATGCGTGTCACATTTGTTGCATCAACAAACGTTAATGCTGGGGCAACGGTATCAGTTAATGGCGGAGCTGCGCTTCCAATTGCAAACTACGATGGTACGTTTGTTCAGTCATATCAACTTATTCAGTATTGCACATATACGCTAGTAAAAACCACAGCAGCAAGCGCGACATATTGGGTAATAGAGTCTTCCGGCGGAGAGGCATCTGCTGGCGGAGTGTGGACAACGGTCTCTCGCTCGTCTGGAACGGTCTACTACAACTCAAACCACAGAGCAATTCAGGTTGCAATATCCGGCTCTGGAAACGCCCAAATCAACATGGATTTGAATACTCCGCCGACGGCTGTTAGCGTTACCATTCCAGGCCCGTCTTACCTATTCACCGTTCCGGCTAGAAACTTTTACAAGGTAGTCGTTAGCGGTTTGACTGGCTGGCTCGAGTGCTATTAACTTTTTTGAGGTAAAAAATGGAAACTATGATTCACTTTAAAGGTGTTGGTGGCAATGTATATGCGCTAAGCCAAAAGCAAATCGACGATGGCGGGAAGAGGTTTTTGCCTGATGGCGTAGTGGAGATGACTGATGAAGAGGTTGCCGCACATCAGAATCCGCCTGTGCCATCAGAGCTTAGGCTCGCTGATCTTATAGCAAAAGCCAGGCTGGCCCTGTCTGACACCGACTTTCACGTTGTCAAAGCCATGGAAGATGGCGCTGCACTTGATCCTGCAATCAAAGAATACAGGGCTGCCCTTAGAGTTATTGTAAATACCATGGTATGGACAGATGCGCTTGCCCTCCCGGCAAAGCCAGTCAAAAGTTAATTTAGGAAAACAACATGGCCGCACTAATCGCACTATATAACAACCGTTATACAACCAAGCTGGCTGCCCCGCTAAGCGCAGTGGCTACCACTGCCACCATCAGCGCTGGCACCGGTGCGGCAATCCCTGCAATTCCATCAGGATACATGTTTCCGCTAACGCTTACAGACGCGGCTACCGGGCTTGTCGTTGAGCAAGTTCAGGTAACGGCAGTCGCTGGAGATGTTATAACAATTATTCGCGGCCAAGAAGGCACAACAGCAGTCGCATGGCTTGTCGGAGATAATGCGTTTAACGCTGCAACCGCAGGGTATCTTAACTCGCTCATTCAGACTCCGGCAGCGCAACAGGGTCAATTGAATTACGCCTTGGATACCGGCGCAAGCGGAGCCTCATACGTAATTAACCCGCTCCCACAGATCACGTCCCTTCTGGATGGTTTCCGCGTATTCTTTAAGGCTGCGCACACCAGCGCTGCATCGCCAACATTGACTGTTGGCACAACTGCGGCCACGCCACTGGTTGGCAATGACCTATCAACGCCATCTGTTGCAGGTCAAATTATCGCGGTCAATGGTTACGTTGAGGCTATTTACGCAGCATCAATCAATAAGTTTATCGTTGTGAATTGTGCCGGCGGACCGCTGAATATTGCTGCGGCAACGTCACAGACACAGGCTGTTACATTCGGCCAAGTTCAGTCTTTGGGTGGCGGCTTTGCAACTGATACCGGCACTGCTAACGCGTATGTATTTACGCAGGCAATCGCGCCAACTGCATACGTGGATGGCGCTCGCTACAACATGATTGCCACCAACGCCAATACTGGCGCATCAACCATCAATATGGCCGGCCTCGGCGCAAAGGCACTTGTTGGATCAGACACGCTTGCGCTCAAGGCCGGCAGCATCACCGCCGGTTGCTTTTGTATACTTCAATATGTTCAATCCATTGACAAAGTCGTGCTTTTGCTTGCATTTGGCGGCAGGGTTCAGACCACAGACGGCACGCAGTCGTCTCACGTGGCAACCGTCGGTCAAATTCAGCGCGGAGCGGCAAACTACGTTGTTGCAGCAGGCACGGCAAATGCAATAACCGCTACGCTTGCCCCGGCAATTACTGCATACACCGATGGAATTACAGTTAATTTCAGGGCAGCAAATGCCAATACTGGCGCAGCAACACTTTCTGTAAATGGATTGACGGCAACAAACATTATTCAGGAAAACGGCCAGGCATTGGCTGCCGGTATGATATCCGCAAACTCAATGTGTTCTGCCGTGTACTCGTCGAATTATGCTGCATTTATTTTGCAGAACTCAAGTCAGTCTGCGATTAACTCTCCATCGTTTGCTGGATATTCTGGCGCGCAAATTACAGCAGTTGCATCCTCTGGATCGCTTGTTGTAACTTTATTGGCAGGATGCACGATCAATTTCAGAAGCGCAACGCAGACGTCTGGCGCAATTGTTCCTGTTTATATTCCAAGCAATCTAACCATAACTGTTCCATCTGGAGCAACGCTTGGGATGCAGTCCGGATCGGGCAGAACTTCAAATATATCGGTTTTGGTGGCGTATAATGCTGGCTCGCCAATTCTTTGCGTAATGAATTCGCTTACCGGTGTTGCAGAAATAAACACACAGACTGTCACGGCCGTCTCTGGATCATCTAACAGCAATAACTCAATTTACGGGTCATCGAGTGCAGCAAACACTCCGGTTGCCGTTGTTGGCGCGATTGCAGTTACTCAAACAACAGCAGGAACATTTGACTCCCCAACAAGCGTTTCTAGTGCTGGGTTTGGGGCAAGCAATCTCGCTGTGGTGGGTATGGCTGGAGCAAATCCAAATACAGTGACAGGATCGAGGGCCGTAAATACGTGGTACTATAACACGACTGGCGCGCCAATAATTGTTCAGATTGAAATGAGCGCTGCGGCAGCCAACACAACATTCTCTGTATTTTTGTCTACAGGCAACACCACGTCTGGATACGTAGCGGTTGCAAGCCGCATCACTGTTGCGGCTGGCATGACATTCTACCCGACATTCCCAGTTATGCCAGGCGGCGCATACTATATCCAGGTCACAGCCGGTACCATGTCGCTTAACACGATCACTGAATATACCTGATAATCAATGAGTTACGGCGCGCAGAAATGCGCGCCACCAAACCCACTCACCCACCATGTCAACCCAAGAAAATAAGCAACGCCGCACAACGCGGTCGCAAGAAAGAGATGAGCGAATCAAGTCGCTTGAGGACAGGGCTGCTCATCAGATGATTGTGCTTGAGAAAATCGAGAAAAACTTTACCGAGATCGAGTTAATTGTTGATCAGTATAAGGTTGGGGTACAGACATTGCACGTAATGGCGAAGACAATCAACGTCATCGTAAAATACATAGCCCCAGTGGTTGGTGTTGCCATAGCAATCAATCACTTCGTAATCGGCTACTTCTCGCACAAATAATTACCTGGAAGCTCCATTTAGCCCATAGTATTTTGTTGAGTGGCTCGTGCCGTCATCAATTGATACTGTTGCAATTGCCTGATCCGATCCATAGTTTTTAGCAAGAACGCCAAGAATCTCCGCAACTTCCGATTTGGATAGCGGGTGCTCGAAGCTAATTTTTGTGCGCTTTTGTGGCTCGCCTGCAACATTAACTGCAATTACTGTGCTCATTTGTGGCTCCTTGTTTAGTCATCTGTCAATCGTATCATATCTGGGGAATATATGTCAATCGTCGACACAAAGAAACTTAATTTCATGAATGCGCTGAAGGATGGTGCAATCCAGTCAATGCATGACAGCGGAATCAAGGCATCAATTACCCTGGCCCAGGCAGCCGTTGAAAGCTCATGGCTCACAAGTCAATTGGCAATACAGGCTAAGAACGTGTTCGGAATCAAGGCTACGTCGTCATGGACCGGCAAGATTCTTGCAATGCCAACCAAAGAGTACGTGAATGGTCACATTGTTACGGTGGACGCCAACTGGAGATGCTATGATTCGTATGCTGCCTCGCTTGCTGATCACGCCAATTTCTTCGTCGTCAATCCGCGCTACGCCAAGGCTCTTGCAGTCAAGGGCGATGCGGCCCAATTCGCGGCAGCCATCCAAGCGGCAGGTTATAGCACGAATCCTGGCTACGCCGATCTCCTAATGGCAATCATTCGCAGTAACAACTTCCAGCAATTCGACTCACTATAATGCAACAAATCGCTTGACACGAGCATTTTGTTATGGCATAATCGCCTCATAGGTCATTTAGCTTAATCGGAAAAGCGCCAGCCTCCAAAGCTGTCAGGATTGCGGTTCGATGCCGTAGGTGACCGCCAATACTTTTAGGATGCAATTATGCCCATCTATGTCTACAAGTGCGCAGCTTGCGGTGATGTGATTGAAAAGTTGCAGAAAATGTCAGAAGATGCGCTGGTAATCTGCCCCACATGCGCCAAGCCAGAGCTTCAGAAACAATTAACATCCAGTGGGTTTGCGCTAAAAGGCAATGGCTGGTATGTGACTGACCATAAGAATGCAGGGACGCCACAATCAAAGTGGAAAAAGAATCCTGACTCATAATGAATCACGGCTGAGTTCTTCCGGCTCCTTGGCCTCAACAACATGAGCCGGTGCGGTTTTAGTTAGTTTCCGCACAACCAAAAAACTGACACCAATTTTAGGAGGAAGTATGATTGATTTGAGCCTATATACTTTTTCCGTAGTAAGGGATGACGAGCACGGGCATTATATTGGGATGTGCAAAGAATTCCCAATGCTGTATTACCGATCCGTTGCTATGGAAATGGCAATGCATGGGATACGTGGAAGGGTGAGGGATATATTCGATGATGAATGCGGCGACTGATCAGACATTATTTGAGGGCTGGAAGTACCTCGTTACCGAGCGTGACATTGAGATGTATCTTGATGCAGCGTGGGAGCTTAACGACGCCGCCGCATGGAAGAAAGCATTGGCTGTAGCCGAGAAGGCCCGCAAAAGGATATATGGTGAGTGACGGCATTCTGATCATTCCAGGCAAATACTACGTGTATGGGCATTACACGTTAGATGGCGTATTGTTCTATGTGGGCATGGGCAATTCATCTCGCATTTGCTCAGAAAAAGAGCGCAGCAATGAGTGGTGGCAGATGGCATCGCATGGCTATACGGTTAGAATGCTTGATTCATTTGATAAAAAATCACACGCACTTGATCTAGAAAGAAGGGTTATTGTTGAAAATCAATCTCAGTTAGTTAATATTTCAAAAAACCCAAGCAACTACAAAGGCTTTTTTAGCGGAATTGGGTCGCACAGGACGCACCCGTGCGGAACCAGGGCAATTAGAGTTACATATGTTGGCTCAGAGATTATTTTTAACTCAATTTACCAGGCGTCCCAAGACACCGGGGTTAATCGTAACGGCATACACATGTGCTGCAACGGTAAACGCAAATCAGCAGGCGGATTTAAATGGTATTTCGTAGATACACAAACCCAACCTAACTCATCAGGAGAAATTGAATGAAATCGATACCCATCAAGATGTGGGCGGCAGGACTTGTTGTTCTGATCTGGCTTGGATTGGCCCTGGCTAATCTAACTCCCGTGGCTGCATTTGTTGACGTACTGAAAGAAATTTTAGTTTGTTTGGGTGCAGTTGGCGTAATATCACACGTCAATGCACCATCGGCCCCCACCGACACCACCACACAAAAGGATGATACACTCCCCCAGTAATTGAGGGTGATGTCGTGGCTACCCCGGAAGTAGACCCGGGAAGTGCCCCGGATGTCACCCCGGAAGTCAATGATCCTGATCCCCATATTGGATGGGATGCTCGGTCCCGCTTCTAAATCAATTTGAACGCATTTAAACGCCCCTCTGGGGCGTTTTCTATTTGTACTAATACCCAAGGCACAACAACATGAAAAAACTGCTCATAATCGCTCTAATCGCCTCCATCGCTGGCCTTAGCGGATGCGCCGCTGTAGCTCCACTTAACACCGCAGCCAACACCGTTCTTGGTCAAACTTCCGACATCAAGACTCAGGTTAACAAGGGTCTGGCAGCAATCGCCCCTGTTCTGACCGCATTGACCGCACAACGCGACCTTCTGACCCACGATCAACAAGCTGATCTGGACAAGGCAAACGCCCTGTATGCCAAAGTGGCAGCCGAAGCCGGTACAGCAACCCCGGCCGATGCAGCAGCCCTGTTGCCGCTCGTGAAGAATATCCTGGCAGCCACCACGGTTATATCACCGGAAGTTAAGGCTCAGTTCACTTTGGGCATGGCATTGCTTGGCGCGGTTCAAGCTGCCCAATCTGGCGCCCCTGCAACCATACCTGGCGCAGTCGCCCCGGTAGCACAATAATAAAAAACTGGAGGTCGATATGTCGGCATTTCTAAGCGACCTAGTTGTCAAAGAAGTAAAAGACGACAGCTGGTCAGGGCCTCAAGTGTGGGAACTTCAATCTCCGCTGATTTACTCAAGCGACATTGTAAATATGGTAATTAGTGTTCCTGCTGGATTTAAGACTGATTTCTGCTCCGTCCCAAGGATTCCTATAGTGTTTGATGCTGTTGGCGATCTTGGAAACAGGGCCGGCACAGTGCATGACTTTTTGTACTCAAGACAAATGTTTGATCGCCTGCATTGCGACTCAATACTCAAAGAAGCCCTGATTACTTGTGGCGTTGAGGAGTGGAAGGCTCAGGCGATGTACCTGGCGGTCCGAGCATTTGGATCATCACATTTCAAGCCGTAAAAAGCACAAAGACCCGCTCACCATTCGGTGGCGGGTCTATTTTTTTGCCTACTGCTTTCGTCTCACTCCCTAATGCTCTTCAATATCCTAAGATGTTCATCCTTGTCACTATCTGTGGCATAAACAACCTTCGTTTTTGCGGTCCACTCAATCTTGGGTTCGTCCGCCGTCACCTTGCCATTGTCGGCCTCTTCAATTAATTTTCCAAGCACATCAACAAGTATCTCGCTGTCCAGTAGCGCTCCGTGCTTCTCTCGGTCAACAACAATTCCATATCTTTCGCACAGCACATCAAGACTGACTGACCCTTTAATTATTGTGCGGGCCATGGCAACCGTGTCTGTAATCTTTTCAACGTGTTTCCATAGCGGCTCTTTGTGACAGCTCTCTAGCTCTGCATCCAGAAAGCTCACGTCAAATTTGGCATTGTGGGCAATCACCTCTGCGCCACTCACAAATTGAATGAACTCATCTGCAATCTGCGAGAAGTCGGGCTTATCACTCAGAAACTCGCGGGTTAATCCATGAACCTCAAATGCCTTCGGGTCGGAATCGCGACGTGGATTAAGATAGAATTGCAGAGTCCTGCCGGTCCTTTTTCCATCGATCAATTCAACCGCGCCAAGATCAACGACACGGTGCCCGAATTTTGGGGACAGTCCTGTAGTTTCTGTATCAAATACTATTTGCCTTTTCTTTGTCATATTGGCTTTCTGTACAAAACGCCATCAGTCGTATGGCTTGCCACGGCAATGCACCGCTCAGCCTCAATTCTTCCATCCCCAGAATGAAGTATCAAGTAATCACCAAACCCAAATAAGCTCAGGCACTTATCGGCAGATTTCCTAATCTCTAATTCATTCATATTAGAGATATAAAATTGGGCACTTGATATTCTATTTAGTGGGGTGACCTTAATGTATGGGGTTGCCATATTCTCTCTCAGAATGGCAGATCGCCATCATAAATTTCCTCAACAACAACATAGTATGAAGATGCCTCGTCAATTAGTTCCGAGTATGTATTTTCAACATATTTTCGGACGCTTTTTTCATTTAAAAAATATACGCTGCCATATTCAATTATTTGGAAGTCATCCCCAAATTCAAATACGGCCTGATACTTGTAGTATTTAATGTCGTTTGACTTAGAAGATTTAGTCATGTGGGTTTGTCCTTTTTCTGTTCGTCTACAAAGTACCATTTGAATCCTCCTGCTGACTTGCGCTTACCGTTGCAGCACCGAGAAATGCTTTCAGGCCCAACGCCCGTTTCTCTATGGGCATCTTCGGCGCCTACCCATATTTTCTCTGCGCCAGCATAAGTGACGGCCTTTTTTTTGCTACCGTTCGCCCACGGGCCGCCCATCAGTCGGTCCCCCATATTTTCTTTATGAGTTCCCTGTCTGAGATGGTATGGGTTCACGCAAGAGCGGTTATCGCAGGAATGCAAAATATAAAGTCCGACATCAATCTTTTTTTCAAAATTTATTTCAAAAGACACTCTGTGCGCCCTAATAGTTTTTCCATTAATCGCAATTTGCCCATAACCATTTTCACTTTTACAGCAAAGCCACTCCCAGCAATCACCCGGACCACGCACATCCACCTTCTCCCAGAAGCGCTCTTCAAGAGTTTTCTTTGCCACGCCTAATCTCCCTCATCAGCTTGCCATTGTATGCATACTGCATCTCTAGGCTCGCATCAAACTCTGTCTCTCCATGCCCGACTATCTCTGGAAACTTGTCCAGGTATGCCGTGAACACTCCATCATTGACCACAACGATCATCTTGGCCCCCTCGTAATACGGATACTTGCTAACTGTCTTGCCACCATAATTGAACCAGACAATCCACCGCCTATACATTGAGGCCAAGAATTCCATGACTATACCCCTTCAACCACAATCTTGCCATCCACCACAACCAGATTGATCTCTTTCGCATCTGCGTTGAAGATCATCGCTTGGCTAAGGGCAGGGAGGATCAATGTTTGGATCGATCGTGCAATCGGACGAGCCCCCATTTCAATATCATGTCCATCCTTTGCGATCAAGTCTGTTACGTCATCGCCGTGCGTTACCTTGAATCCGCGCTCTGCCGCCTTCTTGACCAGGTCGCCCAACATCTTCTCTGCCACTTTGCGGATCGAAGTGTCCGTAAGCTTGTTGAACTTTACAATACTGTCAATGCGGTTCAGGAATTCAGGGCTGAACGTGTCCACCAAGTGCGCCCGCTCCTCTGCTTTGCCTGTTCCCCTTTTTTGCGATCCGAATCCAATGGACCGAACCTTCTCGTCATGCTTGGCTCCGGCGTTAGTTGTCATGATCAGAATTACACTTCTGAAGTCAGCCTTGTTGCCTTGGTTGTCGGTTAGCGTACCATCATCAAGCACTTGCAGCAATGTGTTGAATACGGAGTCGCTGGCCTTTTCAATTTCATCAAGCAGGATCACAGAGTGCGGATTCTTGATGACTGCGCTTGTGAGCAGGCCGCCATCCTCATATCCCACATATCCTGCCGGGGAGCCTACCAATTTGCTGGCAGAATGCTCTCCGCTGTATTCGGACATGTCGAAGCGAATCAACTTGATGCCCATATGTTCGGCGATTTGCTTGGCGAGTTCAGTCTTACCAACGCCAGTCGGGCCGCCGAAGAGGGCCGACAAAATTGGCTTGTTATCTCTGGTCAGTCCTGCCCTGTTGGCAATAATTGCCCTGGAGACGGTCTCAACCGCATGATCTTGCTCAAAGACGCGCTTCTTAATAGACGCCTCGAGGGACGCAAGCTTGTCCAGCTCGGACGAGCGAACGCTATCCACTGGAACGTTACCCATCTTGCTGATTACGTCCTCAATGATACTCTTTGTTACAATGCCATCCTTGGTTGCAGCGCGGGTTGCCGCTTCATCCAGTGCGTCCAGGGCACTGTCAGGCAGATTCTTGAACAGGATGTAGCGTTTTGCCAACGATACTGCTGCCTCAATTGCGCCATCCTCGAACGAAACTCCGTGGAATTTTTCCAGGTCAAGTGCATTGGATGCCAGAATCTTGACAGAGTCGGACTCTCCAGGAGGATTGATGGTGATCAGTTGGAATCGACGAGCGATTGCCTTGTCCTTTTCGAATGTGGACTTGTATTCTGCGTATGTGGTTGCGCCGATGACTTTGATCTCGCCGCGTGCAAGTGCTGGCTTGATCATATCAGCCATATCCGTACTCGACTTACTATGAGTTCCGGCGCCCTTCATCGTATGAATCTCATCAAAAAACAGGATAATCTTTCCGCTTCTTTTTGCCTCTTCAACAATGTCTTTTACCTTGTCCTCGAACACGCCAACCGTGCTTGTTCCTGCGACAAGTCCGCTGATCGATACACTCACAATGGTATGTCCGGCCAGCTTTGGCGGGCAATTTTCGCTTGTCAGGAGTTGCGCCAATCCCTCAACAATCGCTGTTTTACCAGTTCCTGCATCGCCAACAAGGATTGGGTTGTTTTTGCGGCGGCGCGACAATGTCATGATAATCTCATCCATCTCGTCTGCGCGGCCAACCAATGCATCAAGCTTTCCGTCCAGGGCAAGAGCATTCAAATTGATGCCGTGCCTGCGGAGCGACGGGCATCCTGCGAGAGGGTCGTCAATTGCTCTGCGTGTTGCACTTTGCGACGAGTTGCCGAGACCGGAGAATGGGTCAAATCCGCCACTAACCATAGTTGGGCCAGACTTTGGCTCGGAATGCATGGACTCGATATCGCCCATAACGCTGCATTTTGGGCGCAGTGAGTCTAGAGTAACTCCGTTTTGAACAAGGAATGAGGACGATGCCGTATTGGACGCCCTTATGACGAGGTACAGCATGTCAACGGACGTGGCAAGCGCCTGACGTGGATTAAGACTGGAATGCATGGTTGCATTCATTACAATATTCTTTACAACCGCGGACAGCGCAGGGCGCCCAACGATGTTTGTGCTTTCTGGCATGCTGTCAACGATTTTTGTCAGGCCAATTTCAATTAATTGAAACGACGCCCCGGCGCCCTCTATGGCGGCCTTAACGTCTTCGTCATCTATCAGAGTTCTGGCTAGAACGTCTGCCCCAACAAAGTAATGACCAAGTTGCTTAGCGTGAACCTCTGCACGATCAAGTGCGTCGTTAGCGTTTTTGGTCAGTTTAGCGTGAGTCATTATTTGTCCAATTCAAATGATATTGGGTACATCTTACATGATGGGCGCATTCGGCGCAAGGATTTTTTAAAAAAGATGCAGGCAAATTTTCATTGATCGAAGAAAATCCAACACTCCATCTCTTAATCCAAGTTCAAACACATTCGTTGGAACGTGATTTAGTAGCGCATAATCAACTACTCCGTCCTGATAATCCATCAAAGCAGCGCCCCTGCCCTGCGAGTAGGCAAGGCTGTATGTCGCTCGATTGTCTTTGTGTGTGGTCATGTGTGTATTATATCAAAAGACGAACCCGATGTCAACAAAATATTCACTCCACAAACCCACCTATCATAATCTGCGGCGTAATATTGCCATTCCATTCATTCATAGAGCATGTAAAGTATGCCTCAAGCTCGCCTGACCTTGGCGTAACGCTGCCAAATTGAATTGCATTGATCTCTGTGCCAGCAATCTCTACAATGAACTTTGAGTGTTTTTCTTTGAGTATTTTTTGGTCTTTGATTTTTACATTTTGCAGGAACAGCGGCTCCGGAACTCCCTGTCCGAACGGGACATCAAATTTCATGTTGGCTGCCTGTATGATTTCGGCAACAGACCCAACTCCACCATCATGCTCTATTGTCTTTTCGCTATCCTTTGGGACGAACTTGGCGCAAATTTCCTCGAATACCTCGGTGAATCTCTCAAGCATTCCCGGGGCAATAGACATGCCAACGGCCATCGCATGTCCGCCAAACTTTTGAAGAACACCTGGTGCTTTGGCCGCAACTGCATCCAACGCGTGCTTCATGTGGAGTGACTGAATTGACCTTCCCGACCCCTTGTATGACCCGTCAGATGATTGAGCAAGAATAATGGTGGGCTTGTGGAATTGCTCCTTCACGCGTCCAGCCAGAATGCCAATTACGCCACCGTGAAATGACTTGTCACACAATGTGATGGATGAGCGATCATTAAATGAGTCTTGTGGGTAGGCTACATCGAACGCCTCCCTCATTTCTGCCTCTTTGGCGCGTCTTTCAAGATTCTTATTTTGTAATTTGATAGAGAGCCAGTCAGCTAGGTCGGGCTTGTCTGTTGTCAGTAGCTCAATGCCAATTCCGGCGTCATCCATCCGGCCAGCAGCATTGATCCGCGGGGCCATCTGGAAGCCAAATACTGTGCTGACGACATTCTTTGTAAAGACTTCACACACACCCAGCAACGCATACACACCAACGAATGATTTGTTTTGCTTGATGAAATTAATGCCGGCAGAGACGATTGTCCTGTTGTTTTTATCCAACTTCACAACGTCAGCCACGGTGCCTATGGCAGCGATCGACAGAAGCCTGGTGACGTCAGACGCTTGTGGGCGCTGAATATCGAAATCTTTCGATACATGGAACAGCGCAGATATGACGTAGTACGCCACACCACAGCCGGCAATATTCTTGGATTGGAAATTACAGACTCCGGAATTTGGATTGACGATAAATTTGGCGTCCGGAAGAGTGTCGCCACCCAAATGGTGGTCCGTTACAATTACGTCAATGCCCATTTCGTTGGCACAATCTATGCCATCAAATGAGAGAATTCCGTTATCTACAGTGATAATCAATGCAGGAGTGTAGCCAAGCCTCTCTACGGCCTTGTAGATCATTTTGCGTTGCAGTCCATATCCATCCACGAACCTGTTCGGCACGAAATATTCAACCTGAGCGCCAAATAGCTTCAGGCCACGCATCATGATTGCCGTGGATGTGGCCCCGTCGCAGTCGTAGTCGCCCACGACCAATATCTTTTTGCCATCTTTAATTGTCTGAGCAATATGTCTGGCCGCCTCAACGCAATGCCTCATCGAAGACACCGGCAGAAGCTCGTTCATTTTTGGCGAGACATCTGCAATGGACTGTATGCCGCGAGCCGCCAATATTCTGGAGGCAAGCGGAGTTGCGCCCTGAGCAACCAGAGCGTCGGCAATAGACTGATCAAATTTACGCCTTTGAATTTTCATTGTGTATCCCAAGTATTTGCCGCTCAACAATTTTCTTGCTGTTTGCAAGAATCATAAGGTCGTTAAAGTCCGTCTCTCCATTGCGCTCAAATCCTGAGAAGTCTGGCAAAACATACTCGCCATAACATGCAAGCGCAGCCTTGATGGCAGCCTTCTCTCCAGGAGACCCTGGAGACTGATAGTCGTCATCTGCGCAGATTATTATCTCATGCCACGGATATTTTTGTCTTAATGAAATTGCAACCGGAGCCAAATTTCCAGCATCCACGGCAAATGCTGTTGGTAAATTACAACACATGCTGACCGTTGCGGCGGTTGCATATCCTTCGGCAATCAGTATTATCGAGTGTTCCGCCGGGTCTCCAATCATATGGAATGCCCCACGCTTGGCTGCGCCGCGCGGCCACAACATCTTCTCTCCGTCCGGAGATATGCCCTGTAGCGCCTTGATATTGCCGCGAATATCCCTAAGCGCAATGATCATGCTGGTTCCGGACTCGGGCACCATTGCCCCTGGCATGCCAATCTTCTTTTTGATTGCGTATGGATGCCTCTCTTTCGGCTCTACCAGCTCTGACCACGCATCTACGGCATCCTTGGCGGCCATCTGCTGGTCCTGCAATTCAAGAATGCGAAGCGTCTCAAGATCAGCCATTACATCGCGATCAACCATGATGCCAGCGCCCACGGGGGCGTGCAAGATATGCCTGCTTGTCTCTGCGCCGCTAAATACGCCATACGTGCCAACGATATATGTGCCGCCATTGCCTTTCGAGGTGCGCAATGCCGTCCACGCGCGGAATTTCTTTGATGGGTCGCCAACCTGACGAACTCGATGCGGCTTGACCTCATTCAATCGCAATCCATCAGACACGTCCAAACCGGCCTCAATGAGTTCATTCATTGCCGAGTCATAGTTTAGTGGATGTGACATTTAGGAATCCTTGTGATCGTCTATATTTGGGCGGGCTTGTTCCATTTCCAACTTCTTTTTGGCACATCGTAATTTGGCTGAATTGGACATTTTGAGGCGGGTTTCTTTTGATTTTGGTTTGCCTCTCTGCGATTCGGACGATTTTCTTTTTGCGTCATCAGACATCGGAACGCCATATCTTGGGTTGCGCTCTCCAGAATTTATTTCGCTAAGCAATCTTTTTGTTTCCTCTTTTAGAATTTTTCCGGTGTGCCCTCGAGATATCGCCGCCTTTTCTGCGTCCGACCTTTTTCTTCCGGTTAAGGCCTTGGCTATCGCTCTTTTATGTTCTTCGGATTGTTTTTTTCCAAGCTTTGCTTTCGATAATTTTTCTTTATGCTCTTCTGACCACTTGGTCGCCCAATTAAAGTGATCTTCTCCTGTTGCCTCTCGTTTATTTACTAGCGCTTTTTGGTTTTTTCTTATTAAAATGTTTTCCCACCAGAGAGCCTCCGCCTTGGTATCAAATTCATTTAGCACACGAACGATAAAGCCATTTTTTGCCACAATGGTCCACAGATCATTGCGCCCCTCAGATGTGGATGGCCGATGCGACTTGCCACTCCCAATGTAAAATAGCTCGCCATCCAATGTATAGTGAGCATAAACATAATATTTGCCGGGGACAATTATCATAAAAAAAGAACCCACCGCGTCCGATGGGTCTCCATTCAATTTATTTTAGCTTCAAAATGGTATATCTGACAGGTCAACATCCGATGTGCCGACTGTTGGCGCAAAGGTTACCGATGCTTCTGCTACCTGAGTTTCAGCTGCATGACCCTTCAATTTCTTTGTGGTCAGATGGGCTACTTGTTGCTCAAATGCGACAGGAGCCTTGGCCTTGTCCAGGATTTCTTCTGCGGTGAAGCCATGCTCATCGGCAAAAAATGTGAGTTCCGCACTCTGCCCAATACCTCCATTTTGTTTGACGTATTCTGCCATACGGATACCAACATGCAATTTCTTGTTTGCCAGCTCCGGAAACAGGTCCACAGTTTTTTCCACTTCTTGCTTGGCATCGTAGTCATAGGTCACGATGGTGCCCTTGGCCGGCTTCATGTTGCGCACACGCAGGACGGTCATCAGAGCCATGATCAAGCCCTCACCCTGCAACGATGTGCCATCTGCCTTGCGGGTCCAAATAGTGTGACGTGCTTTCTCTCCGGAATCCGAGACGAACATAATTTCTATGCCCTCTGTCTTCTTCAAGCTTGACACGATCTGCCTGGCGTATTGAATTTGACCGAAGTATTTGCCAGATGCGTCGATGAAGCGGCTAAACTTGGGCAGCGAAGATGCGGCGCGAGCCAATTCTGTATTTAGGGAGTACATGGTGTGGTTTCCTTTAGGTAATTTGATAGTAAGCCTTGATTGCTGCATCTACTGCTGAAAGGTCATTGTCTACTGACTCCCCTGAAAAGAGTCCCTCGGGCGATTTGACCGTGTCGTGCCCATTATTTTGGGTTCTAAATTGGTAATTTCCATTTACAACTTCTGTGCGGAGGACGATTGTGACGAGCGCCTCTAAGGTGAGTACATTATTGATCATCTTGCCAAGCGTCTTGGCACGAATCCGACCATCCTCATCTACTTCACTGTGGGATAAAAGATACACTCGCTTGTTTTCTGGCAAATTGACACAGGCCTGCATAATATCGAACAGGTTGCGTGCCAGCTCATTGAATTTCTGGAACCCAACCTCCCCGCTCCTCCTCATAAACTCATTAGCCATGACAAATTGTAGATCATCAATAACAATGATGTCTCGCTTTGTCTGGCTCAGCCATTTCACGATTTGTTGGGCATTGTCACTTACAAGCACATTGCCGGTCGGATTATCCTTGTTCAGCCTCTTCCATTCTCCGGTCTGAAACGGGAGCGGCTTTGGAATGGCCTGGATCAGAAGCGTGTTTTTGGGATCAAGCGACTTCAGGGACCTGGATTTGCCTGTGCCCGACTCGCCGATGATAAAGGTTACTGCTGCCATATTAAAGCCTCCTCATTGCTTGTTTGGATGTTTCTCTCTCGATTTCCATCATGTAGTTAAATACCAGCTTGGCCGGATCAGACATTCCAGACACATCTCTAACGCCGTAACCGCCGCAGTTGCCGCACGCGTCTCTCTCTTCTCCGTCACCCTTGTAAATCCACCCCGTACCGTTGCATGACATGCAAAAGTCTGCGAAATTATCTATAACTGCCTCGCGTACGCTTGACGAAACTTGTGCGTGGCTAAGCTTTGGTCTTCGTCTTGACAGAAATTCCGCTAGATGCTCTTCTAGCTTGCGAACCTCTGCCGCATCAAGCAAATACTTTGCCCTGAATAAAGTAGAGCCGATTCCTCGAGTCCAGGCCATCAGCTTTAATGCATCTGCGCCAGACATGCCGTCGGCGTCATCCCTCATCGATGACCCTCTACATGCCCGCACATACCAGTCGGCATAGCTCACTGAATCATCCTCACTTTCATCGAACACTCTCATATAAACGCCATATAATATATACTCGCCTACCCTTTATAGGCAGTCTCGAGCAACATCGTATATATCACGAACGACACCAATTAAATACTCAAGAGCCATTGTTGTGTCTGGAATATTCACCCTTACATTCAAAAGGGCATCATCTGCCATTCTGGATATGACAACTAGGGTCTCATCTTCTGGTATCATGATAATCTCACATAAAATATCGTCAATATCAAATTTTACCATGAATTGGAATTATTGTCAACAGATTTCTTTGTTGATTTTGGAATAAGACCAATATAATCCTCAAACCTTGTATATTTTGACACGAAATTCAACCCAACAACACCAGGCTCGCCAGATCGGCTCAGGGCAACGTTAAGCTCTGTAAGGTCCGGGTGATTGGTGTATTGGTCATACACAACATCCCTGTACATAAGCATAACAATGTCTGCATCCTGCTCAATTGATCCAGATGAGCGAAGGTCTGACGGCATTGGGCGCTTATCTGCACGAGACTCAACTCCGCGATTCAACTGGCTGAGACACAAAATCGGGACTTGCAGCTCCTTTGCCAAGTTCTTAAGCCCAATCGTAAATTGAGTAATTCTTTCTGTCTCGGTATCGCCTGCACCCATCCTACATAATTGCAAATAATCAATTACAATCATGCCAAGGCCCTGCGTTCGCTTGATCTTTCTTGCCTCTGCGCGGATATCCATAATACCGATGCCGGCGTGATCATCAATAAACAAATTGGACTTAGAAAGCGACGACTGCGCAGCGCTTAGTCCAGACCAGTCAGTTTCGCTCATTTTCTTCGGCTGAAGAATTTTGGCTAGCTCTACGCTGCCAACAGATGATAGCGCCCTATTTATGATCTCTTGTTTAGTCATCTCTAGACTAAACATAGCTACTGGCTTGTCTTTGGCTATATTCAGGGCAAGCGACAACGCAAGCGCAGATTTGCCCATCTTTGGTCTTGCCGCAAGAATAATCAACTGGCCCGGCCTAAACCCACCAGCCAATCTTGAATCAAGCTCAGAAAAGCCAGTTGTCTGCGCGGCCTCTTTGTCGTCTATCGTAGCCTCTCTCAGATTGTGTATATGAGACTCAAGCTCAGACGACACCTTGGATGCCCCGGCATTATTGTCATTGGCAGAAATGAACTCTATCTCGCCTACAATTCTGTCAGCAATTGAAAGACCATCTTCGCGACCAGACCTAATTACATCGAGAGATTTGTCGCATATATTTGCAAGGTTGAATTTAACAAATCGATCAAGCACGATTCGAGCGTATTGATTAACTGCGTGCGCCTTGTCCGATAGCGCAAGAACTTCTGGCAAATATTCGGGTGGTATTGTTGCGCCAAGGCGGTCTTTTATGGATACGTGATCGCATTGACCATTTACCGTTATCTGTCTAATAATTTCTGCGTACACTGCGCGATTTATAGGGTCGATAAAATGCTTGGGTTGAACGCGAGATAGCTTGTCGATATTATCGTTGTCCGCAAGCACTGCTGCAATCACGCTTTTTTCGGCGGTTCCAGCTGAATTAAATTGGTCTTGTGTCATATTAAAAATTCCATAATATTTTGCGTAATGGCATTATACACTACCATTTTGTCTTCTGTCAACCCCCCCCAAACCCATAAAATTTTGGGTGTAGTGGTGGGCGGAGGTTCACTATATCGAATATTCACAACATCAGTCAATAACACAACCCAAAACATCAAACCCATCGCCAATTAACAATAATTCTCAATTATATCACCATGTATCAGTTGACAAATATGAATCCTTGTGATCATTTTGTATGATTGTTTTATTGGGTTTTTTTATGTCATTTATTGTTTGGGTTTGTCTGTCTTTTTTATTGGTTTTTGCCGACAGGGCCTGTGATATTTTCATTGACAAAATGCAGCCCGCAACACCTCCGGCAATATAAAATGCCCCAGCCAGATACCCGCCAGACACCGATATTTTTATTGATAGGAGATATGCAAGGTTCAGCATCGCGGAGTTGATCGCAACAAGCCAAACCCTATTTCCCTTGATAATATATATCTGAAATACGGCAAGAATATTGATTGCGAACGTGCTGAGTGCTAAATATAAATAAAGCATTTGCTTGCTACTCCTGAATGAAGCCCATATCCAGAACCTTCAAAATAACCTTGCCGGCAACGAACTTATACGCCGTGCTGGCGGCCTGAATCAGCTCATAGTCATCGCCATCATAATCCTCAATGCAAAGCAGAAGCTGACAGAATTCATCATAGACGGCCATGTATGACGGATGGTCTGACAGTATGCTTATCACATCCATGAAGTCCATACGCCTGTTCAGGCTAATGCGATCTACTGGCCCATCAAGGAACTCAACAAGGCTGTCAGATGCAGAGCGGCAAAGATCAACCCTCTCGATAATTTCAGATGTTGCTGCGCGTGGGTTTGTGGTATTTGAGGCGAACTCTACAGCCAGAGACCGCAGAGACGCAAAATATACTTCATGCTCAAGCATCATGGCGCCCTCCTGTCATTTTCTTTGTCAAGCCTGTATGCAAGCTCAGCAGAAACTACAGCGCTTATGAGGGCGTCTATGGCAAACCCAATCGACATGTCATCAACATAAGTGTCGACAAATTGCAATCTCTCCAACAAACCCAACACCTTTTCTCGATCAGATAATTTATACATGATTTGCAGCCAATAAAAATAACGGAAATGTGATTACCGTAGACACGGTAATGGCGAATATGAATAAACCCACAATAAACCTGACATCATTAAGAAATTTCATGATCAATAGTATGGCTTTTCAAATATGTGTGGTGAAACTTGGGTTTGTTGTTCTGGCTCAATGCTCATTGGTCCGCTATAATGGGTTGTGATCGAGCGCACGGCGCTCATATTGGCTCCGCTATTAACGGCGCGCTCTACCACCGCCTGAATTGCGTAAAACGAGCTGTAGGCCTTGTATTGGCCTTCAAACACGATATTATCGCCTCTGTCTCTAAGCGCAACTCTCCATTCTGTATAGTTGTACATTGTCATGGCTTTGTAATTTAGGCGGAAGCAGACCTTACTATGCAAATTGCAGAGCCTTTAACTCCATCGTGACCCATGTTGATATTTTGAAGCGTTGCATTTTCAAGGCACGACCCAGCGTCTACAAATGCAGTCTGTGTGGTTTGAATTCCATTACCTGTCATAAGAAACAGAACAACAATGAACTCAAGCATGATATTCTCCAATTACTTTGTGGTGGTTTTTGGTGCTTCGCTGATTTGACACTCAAACGATCCGGGTTTGCCAATCTTAGCAAGCTCTTGTTGATATTTGTCTGCTGCCGCAGTGCATGCGACTGCACTTTCGAAGCGCTTAACCTCTGCAATCGATACATCCGTGCCATTTACAAGTAGGAATATCAAAGTCATCAACATTTTGCTTGCCTCTTAAGTTGTGCGTCCATGAGTGTATGATGTCACACAAACCCACATAGTTCCACAATTAAATTGTAATATATTGTAACAGTCACTCGTACCAGTCAGGGAAAACGTATGCATTAACTGGATTGACTCTGTGAACTTTTATGAGGTGGGTTTGGGATGCGTCCGCGCCCGCATCTCGCATCATGCGTATCCCCACATCCATGGCGACAAGTGGGTCCTGTGCTTTTGTTGTAACGCTGAATACAGTCTCGCCAGATTCATTGTTCATTGATATGATATAGTGATTCATGATATCATCCGCCAACATGATTTTGGAATGCCTCATCAACTCTGCGCGCAATTTCCTTCCTTGCTGCGTGCGCCAGATAGTACAGAGTCTCGTTTTGATACATAGTTGCCACCCTGGTAGCAATGCCAAATTTGTGGGCGAATAAGGACAGCGCGCTGTTATTTTCTATTGCCAGGAATGCGGAAGACTCGCCTGCCATTGGGTCAAAATACAAAAATCCTGTGCTGTCAAAGTTCTGTTCGACATGCAGAAGCAACCCGTATAAATCATCGGCAAGCGATGTAGCAAGCATGCCAAGAGCGCCATCTGTGTGCAGAGCGATGTCGGACAAACCCGCAATAACCTCTTCTGTAAGTTCCGTTAATGCAGTCATAATTATCTATCCTTAGTTATTTCGTCAATAAAGTCGCCGAACTCGGAATCGAAAAATATATCGGCGTTGTGAAGCGCTGTGCAAATTGCTTGCAAAACAAGCTCGCTGGAGACCGTTCTTGACGCCTCCGGTATTGCTATAAGCCGGTCTTTGATCTGCGTCATTACTGATCGCTCTTCTTCTGTTATCATTTTACCTCCACGGAAATTGTCCTTGCTGCGACAAACAACTCAATTGATACTGCCATGCTTATTGGGCTATCACTTTATGCTGCGATAAATCAGGTAGAAGGCCGCAAGCGGTATGGTGACGGGCCACATAAACCAGAAGGTGGCTGCTACGGCGCCAATAATTGGCAGGGCCATGACGACCAATAGGATGGTCAGCAACAATTTTCCGAGAGACATTTCATTCACCTTTAACGTTATCAAACAGGTATTCCACTGCTTCTTTGGCTTTGTCCATCGCAAATCTAACCACATCTTCATCTTTCATGTTGTTTATTTTTGCTGCGTGCGCCATCCAGCCTGCCAGATATCTTTCGCTTTCTTTGATGACGCTGGGTGCGTCGACGCCGAATCGATTCATCAAAATCATCGCGCCTACCTCAGCCACACACTCTTCCAGGCTATATTCTGCATCTGCGAATTCTGCGCTCATTTTCCTATTCAATCTGCTTTCTGCTCCAGTGGAGTGAACCAGCTCGTGAGCTATTTTGCGAAATGTCATTGGCGCCCTGAAGCTTGCTCTTTCGTCGATTGCCACAAAGTCCATATCCACTGCATACCAGTTGCCATGATCTTCGGTATTGGAGTAGACGGGGCATGGGGCTAGGCTAATCAGCTTGCCAACCTTTGCTGTGGTAGTTAATCTCTTTGCCATGATCTCTGCTCCTGTCCGGTTATCCTCTGCTGCTCTCTTTGTTGCTGGCCCGGTCTTCCTGAGACTCTCTCCGTCGCTACTGTGCGGTGGGGCGGCTTCTTTTTCTTCGGTTTCTTCTTTTTGTTCTCTTCTTACCTTCATAATAGCACAGAATATGGGCCGGTCAAGAGATATTTTGGAAAATAAAACTATCGTCAGGCTATATTTAATAGCGGGTATCTTCCCTGTTGTTCTAGATGTCTCAAAAGCAATAATTCGATAAGCTCAGCGTCTTTTTTGTTGTTGTAGCGACCGATGATATGTACAGTGGGGTTGTATTCAGCAAAATACAGGCGCCACAATAAATTTCTATTTGCGTAATTATTTCTTCTATTGCCGGGCGACCCGCTCATTTCCCTTTCTCTGCCGGCCGATCCGTTGCCTATATATACAACACTGCCGAATTTGTCTTCGTGGCAATACACGACGAAGGGCGCGCCAGCATATTTTTCATTGCTGCGCCGCCTGTTTGCGGATACCTTATCTTTGTTATTTTGCACCCAAGCTTTTTTTGATGCGTCTCTTTTATATTTGTTTTTATAATACCACATGGAGCTTTCCGCGTTAGTGCATTGCTTGCAATGCCAGTTTAGCCCATCCGCAGTCGACTTATTCTTATAAAACCCATCCATCCCCTTCTCTGCCCTACACTTGGAGCATATCTTGAGTCCCGTCTCGAAGTTAGCCTTCATATCATTAATCCCAATATATCGCAATCGCAACAAGGACAACCACAATGATAGCCCGAATCTCTGTATCTTGCGGAAACACAAATGAAGCGACCAAAGCAGCGCCCGCCCCAACCACGGCAACACGATGGCGTCTAATCTTCTGTATTAATCTCACAACAAACCCCTAACAATATCAATCAACAAATGCCCATACGCCACCACATCGAACAATGTGTGGACGACAAACCCAATCACCAACAATAACTTTAGCTTATTCACTTTACCAGTTTTCTGTGTGCCAAAACACCCACTATCACGGGGATAACAATTACTCCCATTACCAACCCAATCTCAACTAGTCTTGCGGTCATTTTGCGCTCCTATTACATCACGGGGATCGATTTCGCCCAATTCACTGGATGGACATTCACATATACCTCTACGACCGGAACGAACCATGCCGTCATTCTCATTTCAATTTCAGGCCGATCGCTGGTGGGCCACACATTGACAATTTTCAATTCTTTGAAATCGTTGAGGTTTGTGCGGATGGTCATGATATTCTCCGGTTCGCTTATTTCTTAACTGTATTGTAGCAGGACAAAATCAAATGTCAAGTGCTATTTTATGGCGCTGTGACCAAAATCGTGAATTGGAAAATCTGCAGATAATCTCGAGCTAATTGGAGGTGCCCCCCCCCATCCTCCTATGCATTCTTCCAGGGTTCTTGAGGGAATCCATACACCCTCCCTATGGCCTCTCACAGGGTCATAGAGGGGTTTAAATTATTGGGTATGGGGTAGTATGGGGCTGCAATTAATATCGCTCTGTAGGGCCTCTGAAGGCCTCCTATTTGATTTTGTTGTGTATATGTGGGCGAGCGCAGCGAGCCTTGGATAAGTCTGTTGGGTTTGGGGATTGGGTAACATGTTGCTCGGTGATCGCGCTCGCCCAGATCATTGACAAACCCACTCACGCTTAATTGACAATTGATGTCATTTGCAAACTTGCATACACTATATAGCGACCGCAGGGAGCCTAACAAGGCATTCAGTGTTTTGACTTTCTTCTGTATCGCTTGCAGCCCAGTTGCGGTCGCTGACAACTCAATCACATCTCATATCAACTTGAGTACAATCATTTACCGACGAAGCGTAAGTGTGTCTCAACCCATCACATTCATCTGGTCAACAATCATTATCATCCACTCACACTCGGTCAATAGGTCATATTGCAATCATGAGCATTGATCTCGGGTACCCCTCAATCAAACCCGATGTAATTGCTTGGATGTCAGGTAGCCTCACTTACGTGAGTAAGTACATTATACTCTCATCGCAAATGTCTGTCAAGCGTTTATTTACCAAATATGTCTCTTCGGAGCAACAAACCCAAAAATAGTCTAAATTAACAAATTATCTCATCTCACCATAACCAAATTAAGCCAAATTTGTACACAAAAAAAGACCCCATATAAGGAGTCTGTGTTGAGGTGAGGGTTTGGGGGTG
>Ga0209811_10000037_pt1 | contig 61318 bp, 53 predicted proteins | sample Coa_R1_6_FD_187161 | JGI IMG/M metagenome (GOLD analysis project Ga0209811, IMG submission 187161) | Surface soil microbial communities from Centralia Pennsylvania, which are recovering from an underground coalmine fire. - Coalmine... | ecosystem: Environmental > Terrestrial > Soil >... | reverse complement strand
TGCGGGTGACCCGTCGGACCGGCCATCCCGAAGCACCTTCGGTCTACGAAACCGCCCGTCCGGCGCCCCTTTCGCGGGTCTACGACAGTACTACGACTATCGTGTAATTCACAGGTACCTGGGGCTGCTACAATCGCCCACAAAGTAGGTTACGCGATGAACCTCCTCCCCAAGGTCGTCTGGATCTCTCTCCTGGTAGCGGGCTTCTTCCTCTCCCTAACCCCGGCAAGTACCGCGCAAAAGGCCCAAATTCGCCATGTTGCGGTCGTGAAGTCGGGTGATGGTCTGCAAATTGAAATCCAAACCAGTCAGCGCGTCATGCCGCTGACCCAGGTGGTCACCGACCCCGATCGCCTGATCATCGATTTTTCCGACGCCGTGCCCGGCCCGGACCTCCGCGCGTTAACCGTGAATAAGGGCCTCGTAAAGGGCGTGCGCATCGGCCGCGTGACTATCAATCCACCCGTCACGAGGGTAGTGGTGGATTTGAAGGCGCCGCTGCCGTTCCAGCTCTTTCCGTCGAGCAAGTCGGTCATCGTGAAGCTTGGAGAGGCCAGCACGGTCGTAGCGGCGGACCCGGCAGCTGAGCCTGCGGCGACGTCAGAGCCTCCGTCTGCGCCTGCGCCCGAGCCAACTTTGTCGGTGCGTCCCGCGACGGCCGCTCCCGTGTCCGCGATCCGGCCGGTTTCCGTGAAAACGACCAGGTTTGCGCAGATTCCGTCTCCGGCTCCTGCAGCCGTGGCGGGCATCACCGTCTCACGCTGGCCGGTTGGTTCGGGCAATGCACAGGTCAAGAAAGTTGCCGTGTTGAAATCCGGTGACGCTACGGAAATCGAGATTGAGACCAGTCAGCGCATCGAGCCTGCGGTGCAGACCGTGACCGGGCCCGACCGCCTGGTTATCGACTTTCCGCAAGCATCACCCGGCCCGCAGTTGCACGCGATGACCGTGAATCAGGGAGAAGTGAAGGGTGTGCGGGTGAGCCTGCTCAGCGCGAAGCCGCCCGTGACTCGGGTCGTGCTCGATTTGAAGTCCGCGCAGGTGTACCAGGTATTTCCATCGGCCAAGTCGGTGATCGTGAAACTACCCCTGGCCGCGGGAGGCACTCTGCCGCCCTCCGCTCAGAGCATTACGGCAGCCGGTGCCGCCGCGCCTCCTCCGCCAGTCAAGAAGGTGGAGGTCACTCTCCAGGACGATAAGTTGAGGCTGGTTTCGAACAAGGCTTCGCTGGCGGAGGTGTTGAACGAACTCCGCACGCAGTTGAACGCGGACATTGGCGTGCCGGTGGGGGCGGACCAGGAAATTGTCGCCGTCATGCTGGGACCCGGGACGCAGCGCGAAGTAATTTCGAAATTGCTGGAAGGCTCGCGCTACAACTTCATCATCGTGGGCACGGATGCCGACGCCAACAAAGTCGAGCGCGTGATTCTCAGCCCGAAATCGCCGGGAGGCGTGGTCTCCTCGGTCCCGAGTTCCGAGGAAGATGCCACTCCGGTTGCCCAGATGCAGGCGCCTCCGCAGCGCAGCGTGGGTGCGCCGCCGCCTCCTCCAGCGCCAGTAGTCGACGATGACTCACAGCCGCAAGGCGACTCGATGCCGCCCGACACGACGCCGCAGCCCGGAGATCCTCCGGCGCCGCCAAACTAGACTGAAAGATCTTGATTATTGGTGAATCAGGCGTACGGGTATCGCCGAACTGGCAGACACCGGTGCGGCCGTAGCCGTGGCTCCGCAGCCGATCACGTTAACCACGGTCACCTGGAATTCGCCCGCCTTCGGTCCGCCGCCGCCCGCGAATGCCTGGTTGATGAAGACCTGCAGAAAACCAATGATGTTCACCGGCCCTGCCGGAGCGGCTCCTCCACCCGTCGTATCGTCATAGACGGGCACAATCACCAGCGAATCACTGGTGGTCACCGGGTCATTGGCTGACAAAACCGTTCCCGCCAGCGGGTTGTTGTTTCCGACTTCAATCTGCATTGGATAACTGATCGGTAAAGTAAGGCTATCCATCCCATTGCCCGGCCTCTGATGTATCAGGCACTCAACGCCATTCTGCGCCGGACCGCCTCCGCCATCGGGGTAGACGGTTCCATCGATCGTCAACTGGTTTACCCCAGGCGCGGCTGGCGGAGCGGTACCGCACGAGATCGGGGTCGGATTGCAGCACGAGGTGTCATTCTCGAAATTGGTGCCGCCACCGCAGGCAGCGGGACAGGAATTGGTGGCTGCTGGCATTTGCGCCGGGTAGTAGTAGAGCCTCAAACCGCCGCCACCGGGACCCACGATAGGGGGCTGCGCTGCGCAGCCCGGACCCGGACCCGGCCCACAATTTGAAATCATCTGAAATTGTTCGCCAATGATCCCGCCGGGAGCCGCGCCTGGATTCGTGATCGCACCCGTGGCGGTATTGAAGAAGGGCGCTCCCGTCCCTCCGCATCCGCCTCCCGCATGGATTGGATCGCAGTTAGGGACGATGAACGGCTTCACGCAACGAGCGATGACGGGAGCTGTGGCTCCGCCGGTAATGGTGGTCGAGTTGGACGGATTGAATCCTTCAGCACTTGCAGTCGCGCGCACAGTCAGCGCCGCGCGGCTCCAGATACGCGAAAAGAAAGTGGGTAGGTTTGCATTCTGAATTGTTACGCTGACTTGCGGATTGATTGCAAAACTGGGTGCGCCAGCATTCGGAAATGCTACGGTCACGTCAGCGGCCTGAATCGGACGTCCGGCAATCACACTCTGCCGCGCGACATCTTTTGCAGCGGTGGTGGCAATCGTTTGAGCAGTCGTTTGTAGTGCCGCATTCGCAGGATCGCCGGTCACGCCGGCATCCACCAGCATCTTCGCGGCGACCAAGGCTGCGGAGTCGGCGGCGCGTTGCGTCTCGCTGCGCGCGGAATACAGTGTTATCACGTCAATCGCGAGGGCAACGATGCCTAGCATGCTCAACATGGCCAGTACCACCAGGACCATCGTTACGCCGCGCTCGCCGTGTTTTGGATCTCGCTTCGTTCTGCGTCGGATCATGGGCATCCTCACATCTGGTTCGCCATCATAGACGCAACAGAAATCTGGGTGGTTCCAGGATAAATTGCCGTCGGCAACATCACCGTGACGATGCGGTTGAACTGCCACTGGTACGGATACAGCAGCGTCACCTGCGTATTGATCATCTTGATTGAATTCCCGCCCGCAGTCAGCGTGCTGGTGAAGACGTATCCGCGATCCACCGAGAGAACCAGGTTGCCCGCGCTGCCACAAGACGTCGTGAACGTCCACTTCCACGGAGTGGCGGCGCCCGCCGGCGCGGCAGCCGTTGTTCCCAGCCCGCAATCGGGCAGCTTACTGCTCAGTAACGCACTGGATACCGTGTCACGAATTGCCAGGATGGATGGAGGAGTCGGATTAGTCAGGTCCGCGGTCGGTTGGCTCGCGCCCATGCGCGCCGCCTCGCGCGCAATGTTCGTAACTTTCTGCTTCATGTTGTAGGCGTTGCCAAAATCGAAGATGCCCACCACCATAACGAGCAGCAGCGGCAGCGCCACGGCAAATTCAGCAATCTGCGAGGCACTGGTCTCGCGGCAGACGGACGCCCCTGCTCTCAGGACCGGTGCAATTTTGCAAGTGAGCTGCATTACTGGTTCTCGACGCGCATCTGTGCGGTTGCCTTCATCTGCAAAGTGAAGGACTGGAATGGGAGGTTGAATCCGTAGGGATACTGGAACGCGACCGAGGTCCCGCACTGCGAAGCCCCACCGCTGGTCGAAATATTTACATTCTGCTGCACGCAGATCGAAGGCGTCGCCGAAACGCCTGCGGGATCACAGGCCACCGCGCTTCCGCAAGCAACCGATCCGCACGCGCACGCCGCTGGAGTTAAAACCTGGACCCTCGCAGGATCAAGATGCGAAGCTTGCAGAACGGGTGCCACGACGGTGGTGGCGATCTGATCTGCCGTCAAAGTTGTATTGCTGCACGTGGCGCAAGTGGGAGCCACAGCCGCGCGCGCACCTTGCATGGCTGCCTGCGTGATGGTTCCGTAGATGTTGTAGGCGCGTCCGAAGAAGAAGATTCCCAGCAGCACCGTAAACAACAGGGGCAGCACCACGGCAGTCTCGGCAATCTCCGCACCCGCCGTTCCGAACAGAATTCGCTTTACCAGTTTCATATCTTCCTAGACCGCGCCAAACGCGCGCCGCACACCGAACAACAACACCGTGAAAGCCACCGCCACGCCGAACGGAATCTTCACGGCGTCAGGATTGTCGAGCGAAACCTCCGCACCCGGCAGGTGAAGCGTGACGAAGGCCCCCAACATGCGCCCCATGTTTCCGATCGCCTGCCGCAAGCGCCCCTTGTAGATGATCAGCACAAACGCCATGACTCCGGCGACCAGCATCGAGCCGATTAAAACCGCCACGAGCCGCGTTGGCCCGAGGCATGCGCCGATGGCGCCGATTAACTTCCAATCGCCCGCGCCGAGCGCCTTGATCACCACAAACGGCAGCAGAACAGCCAACCCGAGTCCCGCACCCAGCAGGGAAGACTTCGCTCCCGGCCAGCCAGCAGCGATCGCGTTCACTGCAATTCCGGCCACCAAGCCGGGCACTGTCAACCAGTTCGGGATCCGGCGGTAGCGCCAGTCCATTACACCCGCCCAGGCGGCCAGAAATACGGCCAGGATCCACCCGCTTGGCAACATCATGCCGAGCCTTGGGACGCCAGTTGTGATGGATTCGGAAAATACGTCACGAGGCTCCTGAAGAGCGAAAACCGAGCCATGCGGCGAAAACGCCCGCTGATGGCCGGATTCTCACATAGGGGATTAGGCAAGTCAATGCGGAGGAAGGACAGGGGGTAACCATCTTTAAGGCGGCGCCCAAACAACTACCGCCGAGATCGCCAAGGACGCCGAGGGAACAAGTGTTCTCGGCGCTCTCGGCGTGCTCGGCGGTAAAGACTTCCGGGCCGCTCATGGACAGCGATGAATCTGCTACTGCGAGACCGCCTTCGGAGCGTTGTGCTCGGCGATCACTTGTTTCGCGTGATCTTCCAGCGCCCGGGCTTGCGGGAGCAGGTCGAGCGCCTTGATGATCTGCGGATCGTTTTCCGCGCGAATCTTCAGGCCTTCGTCCTGACCGAACTGGTCCACGAAGACTTCACTCTTGATGCTATAGCGGAGCCAGTCATTGTTCTCAACCAGATCCTGCTCAGTGTAGGGAATCTTCTCTTCATCGAGAAATTTCCGGAATTCCTGCATCAGGCCATCGTCGACCGTGAAGGTCTTGGCGACCGTGTTCTTGACCACATAGCGCTTCGCGAAATTGAAGAACGCGTAGTGCTGAAGCAGCGTGTCCTGGAAGTGATTGCTCTTCACCGGGGGCACATTGACGTCGGGCGTGATGCCGCCGCCGCCGTACACCGTGCGTCCGCCGTCGGTGAGCTTCACTTCTTTGTTGGCGCCGCTCGCGTCAGGATCGCGGTTGTAGTAGTAGTCGTAGAGAGAGATGTTCGAGTAGTCGCGCTGAATCAGGCGGCCGCTCGGCGTGTAGTAACGCGCGGTGGTCAGTGCGAGGCCCGTGTTTTCGGCTAACGGATAAACCGTCTGTACCAGACCCTTTCCGAACGTAGTTTCGCCCACGATCAGACCGCGGTCGTGATCCTGGATTGCGCCGGCAACAATTTCTGCCGCCGAAGCCGTGCCCTTATTCACCAGCACGACCATCGGATATTCCTTGCCGCCGCTGCCGTGCATCGCGGTGTAGCGCTTCTCTGGTGAAGAGCGGCCGTGGTGCGAAACGATCAGCTGACCCTTCTTCAGGAACTTGTCCGCGACGCCCACGCCTTCGCTGAGCAACCCGCCCGGGTTCTGGCGCAGATCGAGCACCAGGCCCTTGAGATCTCCAAACTTGTCCAGCGCTTCGGCCACTTCATGCTCGGTAGTTTCCTGGAAACCCGTGATGTGGACGTATCCGATACCGGGCTTGATCAAGAACGCGAGATCGACGCTGTTGCGCGGAATCTCGTCGCGCACCAGGCTGAACTCCATCGGTTTCTCGACCGCTTCGCGCAGAATCGTGATGTGAACCGTGGTCCCCTTGGGGCCCTTGAGCAGGTCCGCGACATCCGAGGTGCTCATGTTGTCGGTCGACTTGCCGTCGACGGCAATGATCACGTCGCCTGGGTGAATGCCGGCTTTATAGGCGGGCGTCCCGACAAACGGGAAGATCACGATGACTTTGTTGTTGCGCGGGCCGACCGTCATGCCGACGCCGTAATACTTGCCGCGCTGTTCTTCGCGCAGCAACGAGTACGACTTGGGATCGAAGAAATTGGAGTGCGGATCGAGCGCGTGCAGCATGCCCGGAATCGCACCGTTGTAGATGGCCTTATCGGCGTTCACGGGTTCGGCGTAGTTGTCCTCGACAACCTGGTACACCTGTGTGAACTGTTTCAGGCTGTCCTTGACGTCAGAGTCGGCGCTGGGTGGAACCATTGGGCTGCGCTGCGCAAACAGCATGCCCAGACAACCGCAAGCGACCAAAATGACGGCCACTAGGAAAAGAGAACGACGGGAACTACCTGCCATCTTGAAAGTCCTTCATTTGGGGAGAAAACCCCGAAAATCCCGCACAATTTGCGCAGTATAGCACGCAACACCAGCAACTTAGGTGACCGATTCACCCTCGTCACGTTACCAAAGCGACTATCCCACACCGTACCAGTTGAGATGAGAAAATCGCTCGCCGAGATGCGGGGAACATCAAGAAAAAAGAGCCATTAAGGCCAATTTGGAACGCCTGGTTTTAGACGGTTCGAAGCCTGGTTCGGTGTTCTCAGCGGGAAAGAGTGTGGGACATCAGCCGAAGGGCGAAGCTTCCTCCCTAATTCGCGCCGGCAATGAGACTTACGAGGCCGATGTTGCGTGACTTCAGCCCAACGACGGACTGGGCGAGCCCGGTTCGGACGGCATGGGCCTAGTTGCGATCTTCATTGGTTCCGGCCGAAATGGCCAGATTCGACCAGGAATTTGATGCGGTCCGAGCACTTGTCCAACGTGGCTCGCCATGTGCGAGTCAAGAACCTCTAGTTCGAGCCGAGCATTCTGCATTTCCGCCGGGGTCAGGCCGTCCACCCGCACGTGCAACCAGCCTTCCCGCGAGGATCCGCCTTCGAGAGGATCTTCCCAGCGCAGTTCCGACATTGCTTCCTGCGCGGCCTGCAGGTAACGTACGCCCCAGGAATCGAGTTCGTCGCGCAAGCGGCCGAGCTTCCAGTTTCCCAGATCGCCATAAACGCGCTCGAGTAGAACGGGCGCGCCTAATGGCTTGGTCAGGGTCAACCGAGTCGTTGTGATGCCCATGCGCTCATCGGTGTCGTTCACCAACCAGCAGTGAACGAAGATTTCGAACTCCAGACCAGTCTGATGGGGGCCAGTGATCTCCTGAAATTTGCCTGCGCGATGCGGGCGCGCGTGGACTTCCTTCAATAAAACGAGCAGATGGGTGGGGGACTCGGAAGAAGTCTTGGGATCCGCTGATTTGCGCCTGGTACCCAGCGCTTCCGAGGCAACCAGCAGAACAAATCCGACGACCAGGCAGACGCAGGCGAACGCCACGCCGAATGCTCCGCCCATCAGAAAGCCGAATAATGCGCCGCAACCCAACAGGGCTAGTCCGAACCACTCAGGCTTTGACATGGCGACCCCAATCGCGCGCAATCCAGAGCAGGCAGCAGGTGCAGGAGTGGCTGCCGCTGTGTATCCAGCATTGTATGAAGAATCGGCGCGGTTGCGAGGGCTTTATTTAACGGTAGGCGCTGAATTTACATTTTCAACCGTTAAGGAACCGTTACGGTTACGGTTGCCAGCGCCCGATCGTATTGGTTGGTTGCGTACAAAATGTAGGTCGTCGTGGCTGCGGGCTTTACGGTCACGCTCGTGCCACGCACCGCACCCGGTGCCGGGCTGATGATGATGTAAGTCGCGTTGCTGACAGACCAGGAAAGCGTCACGCTGCTGCCCGCTCCCGAACTCGTGCTGGCTGTGAAATTGGAGATGGTGGGCGCTGTCCCTGTTGGGACATTTGATGCGGTATAGATCGGACTCATCTGTACGACTTCGAACGCGGTGGCCGGTACAGTCTTTAGCGAATCGAGATCGCTGCCCCACCGGCTATCGGAAGCGCCCGTCACAAACAGCGAACTGCCGTTGTCGGCAAGGATCAGCCCGTACTTCTTCATCGCCGTCAGGATGGTCTGCATTTGTGTGCTGAATCCCGAAATGTCGTAGCTGGCTTTCAAGCGCAGCCGCATGCCCATCGGCGGTGCGTTCACGTCGCTGGTATTCGCGGCCCAGTGCGAGGCTGGCGGAATAAATGCTGCGCGCGTGTGCGGCAGCGTGAAGCGGAAAGCGTGCTTGATGTTTCCAGAGGCTGCTTCGTCGTATCGAATCAATCCGGGAAAGATCGGCAAGCCCGCCGCATCGGCTGACGTCCAGGTGTAAGGCCGCGTTTCGTTGCCTAGCAGATCCCATACCGCGGTGGAATCGGCGCTCCAGCTTCCGCCAGAACCCGGTGACACGTTATAGAGCTCGTACAGAAAGCAATTCGCGTTGTCGAGCACTAATATGTGCCGATCGCCCGAGCTCGACGATCCGCCTTCTACCGGCGCATTTGCTGGGACCGGCATGGGACCAGGATCGCTGTCTCCTGCGTAGGCGCCCAGATGAATCGTGGCCAACGCTTGATTCCCGTCCACAACCACATAGGGAATGCCGTATGTCGGGTCGGTCCCGAAGTCCGGATGCATGTGCGTGCTCGAGCCGACGTAATTGTTGATGATGGAATTGGAATTCACGTCGAGCGGCGCGGTTGAGATGTCGGTGTTCCAGAGACTATTGGTCGAGAAGGGAAGAAATCCGCCCAGGCTGGCATTCTGGCCCAGAATCATCTGCGAACAAGAATTCGTCGAGCCTCCCGTGCCGCCACCCGATCCCCCGGACCCGCCGGATCCGCCAGAGCCTCCCGAGCCGGTGCCGTTCCCCCCTCCGCTGCCAGTGGCAGACATGCCACCGCTGCAGCCTAACAACGACATGATTGTGACGACTACCGCCAACAGGGCAAGTGGGCGCACAGGCGAGCGGGACCCGTTCAGCATGCGTCTATTCTTTCGGAGAGAACTCTGGGTTGGAAGAGCCCGTACGGACTCCCCTGATTCTTCGGAAGGTCAGGCACCAAGGTAACCAGAAAAATTGCCCCTGCGAACGCCCAACATGTTCGCAGGGGCAGAGTTCGGTACGAACGACGGAAAGCTGGTATCAGTCGTCGGCTTTCACAAATTCCCAAGTGACATTGTCGCCGTGCTGACGGGTTACGAAACCGCGTGCACCCAACAGGTTCAACATCGAACCCGGCTGGCCGAACGACAGTGGGTTGCCGTTGGAAACGTGCAGGCCCGTGGGTTCGTTGTCTTCACCTGCCGCCTGAGAGGTAGCATCGCGTCCCAAGGCGATGAAGCGCTTTGCCGATTGCCGCCCATTCAGCGAGAACGTCCACACGGAATCCAGCGTGTTCAGCTGGGCATGTAGGGTGTCTCCGCGGTCTTCGGTCGCCATCAGGGTATTTGTGTCGGCGAAGGTGAGGTTGTCGAACGAGGCATGGGCCGGGTCGCCGAGTACGAAGATGGAAATCCGGCCGCTGTTGCGATTCTCGCGGAGGTCGACGCGGAAGATCGATCCCCACGATCCGCGTGCTGCCAGATCCGGTGCGTTGCCGGAAGTTGCGTCGGTGTCCCCGGTGGGACAGAAGAAGAAGGTGCGGAAGCCCGATCCTGGCAGGAAGGCCGCGTTTTCAGGCCGCTTGAAAGGCGTCGCAACCGCCGTCTTCGCAGCAGCATTCGCGTCGAACGAGGCCGTGCCATCCACGGCTGTGTCGTGAATGGTCACCCACTTCACCGGATAGGAAGTTCCCGGAGTGTGCAATTGAAGTTGGTTCGCGGAGAAAGTATCACCGACTGGGTCGCCGGCGTTGAAAACCACCGGCTGACCATTGATCGAAACCTGCAGGGCCTGCAGTTTGCCCCCGGTAGAAATGTTGGTGCGGTCATACGGCAGGAAGCGGTAGACGAAAGAGTTCGGCTGCTTCGCCGTCTTTGGGCTGGTAGGGTCCGCCGGATTGACGTTCACCGAAACGCCGCCCGCGTCTTCGATGATCAGTAGATTGCCGCGATCGTCGGGATGGATTCCTTCGTAGCCGCCCTTACCCAGAATGCCGTCAAGTGTGGTGACGACAGGCGGCCAGGTGTTCGTGACCTGAAAGACTCCGCCGCCGGTGCCGGCTTCCTGCGTAAACAGGAAAGTGTTGGTGAACGGATCGTAGGTCGATCCGTCGATTGAATTGAAATGCGTAAAGCCGTCCGCGCCTTCCGGAGTCAACAGCGTGATGCGGTGTGCCGGATCTCTTACATCGAGGTTGATCCGGGTGACATACGCGAGATTTCCGCCATTCTCATGACCTTGAAACAGAAAATGATGTCCATAGTTGTAGCCTGGCGTCGGACCGGTGGCGTGCTGCAGCACGAGGTACAGGTTCTGATCCGGTTCGGTGCGGGTGCCGTCCGCAAGTAATCCGTAGTGCGTAATTTTGGCGGAGGGGTTTTCCAAAGGGTCGACGCCAACCGCGAGAGTTCTGAATTTGAATCCTCGGGCAAGTACTGTTGCGGGGGTGCCGACACGAGGATTCGCGGACGGAACTGAATTTCGGATCGGACCGATTCCAATTTGAGCGGCAGCGAAGGGCACACCGATGGCAAAAACGAGGCCAAGGGTCAAAGATCGGACAGAACGCATAGAGACTCCTTTCAGGAAATGGGTGAGAGTGAGCTACCGACGTGGAAAGGACGATAACGAGCGTTTGTGAACGCTCTGTGAAACGCAGGTAAAGATCTGGTCAATTCCGAAAGGTTTTGTGGAAAATGAGAAAGAAGGCAGTCGTGAAAGGTGCAACTGGCGCGGGTTTCGGAGAAGTGAACTACATCAGTAGTTGTACTGGTGGCCTCGTCGCAACAGCGGCTTCTCAAAATACTTGTAGGACAGGGCAGCGATCGCCAGTGTCAGCAGCATTCCCAGGATGCCCCCGCACAGCCAGGCCGCGACCGGGTATTGAGGAAAGTGCACCTTCAGGGGATGCCGTATCGCATTCATCATAGCGACATGAATCAGATAGCTGCAGTAGGCGAGAGTTCCGAACCAGATCAGTGACTTGTTCTGCAAAATGCGCGGCACGATGCCTTCTCCCGGCAGGATCGCGATCAGAAGAATGCAGGTGTAAAACACGGCCAGCCAGGAGAATCCCCACGTCGTCATGGGCAACGACAACGCATCGTAGCCCTGCCACGTCATGTAGCACGTGCCAGCAAACAACGAGAGCGTAAGGGACCACAGAAGCGTGCGATGCGATTTTAGCCACTCCCAGAAGACAACATTGCGCACCAGCAGAGCGGCCAGGACGCCCAGGCTCAGGGCATCGGCACGCGCGGGTGTCAACACGTAGCTGGCCAGACCCGCGAAACGCATGCTGGAATGCAGGAGTACGCGCAGCCACGGCGCACAGAAAATAACCATCAACAATACGATCAGGAGATTCCGCGGACGCACCTTGCGAATGAGCAGAGGAATGGTCAGGTAGAACTGTTCCTCGATGGCGAGCGACCAGCTGATGCCGATGCCGCTCGGGCCGAACGTTCCCAGCAAGGCCATCCAGAAATTCTGGATGAACAATGCGTAAGCCCACCACGGGATCGGGAGTGGGGATGTGCGTGCAGCGCGCGCTGGCGAAAACTCAGCCAGCAAATGCGGAAGCAGCGAGAGCCCGATCACCACAAAGTAGAGGGGAAGAATCCGGTAGACGCGGCGCAAGTAGAACGTCTGGAAATAGCGGGGCGACGGGCGCGCATCGAGCAGAATTCCACCGATCAGAAATCCGGAGAGAACAAAAAACAAGTCTACGCCGCTCCAAGTCAATTGACCCGCGGCCAGAAAGAGGAACGTTACAGGAGAGTGGGTTTCGATGCCCTGCACGGAACTCACGCCGAATACTGCGTGCCGCAGGAGTACTAGCAGAATCGCGACGCCGCGCAGACCATCGAGCGTGGGAATTCTCGCGGACCAGTTGGGGATGGTGGTCGGCTGTGGGGAGAGTGAGTCGGCGGCCATCGGGTCGCGCAAGGATACCGTGAAATGAGGGGGAGCAGTCCACGAGAAAATGTATTGCGGGTGTTCTGGATCACATTGCTGCCAATCAGAGTCCGGCAGTATCATGTGTGGGTATGAATCTTGGCTTTCCAGAAATGGTGTTTCTTTTCCTGTTGGCCCTCATTATCTTCGGGCCAAAGAAGATGCCGGAGATCGGCCGGCAGATTGGCAAGGCTTTGAACGAGTTCAAGCGCGCCTCCAACGAATTCAAAGCGCAGATCGAGACCGAAATTGCCAACATCGAGCGGGAAACCAAGCCCGAGATTCTTCCTCCGACTGAACCACCCGTGGGTTCAGTTGCGAGCGGGACGCTGATCGATGTTCCTCCCGTGGAGCATGTGCCCGCGCAGTTGACGCCCAGCGAAGCCTCTAGCAAGGCTGCTCCCGATGCCTGAGACGCTCTCCGAGGCGCCCGAAACAGAAAAAGATCCTCTCCCCGCGATGGGATTCCTCGAACACCTCGAGGAATTGCGTCGGCGCATTATCTACTCGCTCATCGCTATGGTGGTTGGCTTCTTCGCGTGCTGGGGCTATGTGGAAAAAATCTACGCGTTCGTGCAGCAGCCCATCATGGTGGCGCTTCGCAAGAACGGCCTCGAGCAAAAACTCGTCTACTTGAACCCCACCGACGGCTTCAACCTGTATCTGAAGACGGCCTTCGTGGCGGGCCTCTTTCTCACCTCACCGTTCGTGCTGTATCAGGTGTGGGCTTTCATCGCGCCCGGCCTTTACCGGCGCGAGAAAAGATACGTTTTTCCCTTCGTATTTCTGACAGTGATCTTGTTCTGCAGCGGAGGCGCGTTCGGCTACAAGGTCGTCTTTCCGGCTGCGCTGGAATTCCTGATCGGCTACTCCAAGCAGTTTCAGCCCATGATCACGATCGGCGAGTACACCGACTTGTTTCTCGCCATCATTGTCGGCATGGGCGTGATTTTCGAGATGCCGATCCTGGTGTTCTTCCTGTCGTTGATGGGTATCGTGACGGCCGGCTGGATGTGGCGCAATCTGCGTTACTCGATTCTGGTGATCTTCATCATTGCCGCGATCTTGACGCCTACCACCGACATCCTGAACATGTGCCTGTTTGCAGCTCCAATGGTTGGACTGTACGTTTTTTCCATCGGAATCGCTTGGTTAGTGCATCCCAAACAGCGTCGGGCTCGGCGCGAGCGGCAAGAGAAGGGTTGAGGCGCGTCGTGGAGAGTGAGGGAACGATGACGATGCTGCTGGCACTCGCCCTGCTGGGCGCCGTTTCGTGCCAGCCGGCGAAAACGGAAGGGCAGTCTCCGCCCAGTGCTTCAATCCAGGAGACGAACAACGCGCCGACACCCGCGGCCGCTCCGGCGCAAACTGGACCCGTTGGCCAAGCGCCGAAGATCAACGCCGCACGCGCCATGCAATACACGAAGGAAGTGACGGCATTTGGTGCGCGGCCGATCGGCAGCGAGAATCATCGCAAGCTGGAAAACTACATCGTGTCGCATCTCAAAGGCGAGGAGGTGGAAAGCGACAGCTTCACCGCCGACACGGTCGAGGGCAAGTTCCCGGTGCGCAACATCATCGCAAAATTGCCCGGGACAAAAGACGGCATCATCGTGATCGCCGGGCATTACGACACCAACTATCCGCTGCGCGATACCAAGTACGTAGGCGCGAATGATGGCGGTTCTTCGACTGCAATCCTTCTGGAAATCGCCAACCAGATTCGCGGTAAGAAGCGGGACGGCTACAGCGTCTGGTTGGTGTGGACCGACGCCGAAGAGGCCATGCGCAAATGGTCCGACGCAGACAGTCTCTACGGCACGAAACATTTGGCCGAGCGCTGGCAAAAAGACGGCACGGCAAAGAAGATCAAGGCTCTGCTGCTGGCCGATATGATCGGCGACGCTGACCTGAACATCGAGCAGGAGACCTTTTCAACACCCTGGCTCGAGGACCTGATCTACCAGGCGGCCTCGCAACTCGGCTATCAGTCGCATTTCTTCGGACGCAAGATTTCAGTCGATGACGATCATCTTCCGTTCCTGAAAATCGGCGTGCCCTGCGCAGACCTGATCGACCTCGACTACGGCTACGAGGACGTCTTCCACCATACGCCGCAAGACACGATGGACAAGCTCAGCCCCAAGAGCCTGCAGATCGTGGGAGACGTGATCCTGCAGACGGTCTGGATGCTGGACGCGCGCTAGCAGCGAAGAGTGGCCGCAACGCCGAGGGCAGCCGACACGCGATCGTAGCGCCGGCGTCCCGCCGGCAGTCCGGCGGGCGTCCTCGCCCGCCGCCGCTGACGGTAAAGATGAAGCGAGGGCGGGACGCCCCCGCGACTGCCGACAAGATGCCGGCGCCACAGACCCAACAGCTGATACCAGCCCTTCCGCCTTTGCGTTTTCCCGTATTTGATTTCTAATGACGGCTCCTATGAAAAACTCCCGGTTGCTCAGGGTTCTCTGCCCAGCCTGCTTGATATTCGCCGCGGCGCTCGCGGGCGCGCAAGCGAAGTCGGATGCCGACCTTCTCATCCAGGACGCGCTTAAGCCTTCGCCCATCGAGCACAACTTGCGCCGCCTGACCGATGAAATCGGCGGCCGCGTGCCCGGAACCCCCGCCCTGGATCGCGCCGTTGCCTGGGGCGTGGCTGCATTCAAGGAAGCAGGCGCCGATCGCGTGCAGACCGAGGAGTTCAAGCTTCCCCATTCCTGGGCCGAGGGGACAACAGTCGTAACGATTTCGACGACTGGCACCGCCACCGACACCAATCTGGCATCCGTGCCCGCGGTAGAGTTCCGGCTGCGCGCCGTCTCGGTTGCCCTCGCTCCGGCACTCACTGCCAAGCACGTGCCCGTCATCGACGTGGGCAAAGGCACCGCCGCGGAGTTTAAAAAAGCGGGCGATATTTCCGGAAAGCTGCTACTCGTTCACTCCGATGTGCTCAAGAAATGGGATGACCTCTTCGATGAGTACACGGCCCCACCGCCAATCATCGATGCGGCGGTGAAAGGCAAGGCCACGGCGATCGCGTTCATCGCCACCCGCGAGCATGACATCCTGTATCGCCACACCAACGCGTCGGCCGGCGAGATTGACAAGTTGCCCATGATCGTCGTGGCACGCGAAGACGGTGAACGCATCGGTAGGCTTCTTGGGTCGGGTCACCCCGTATGGGCCGATCTCGCAGTCCCCAACAAGATCGGAGGTCCGATCACGGCGTCAAATGTTATCGCCGAACTTCGGGGGAGTGAAAAGCCCGATGAGTTCGTGATCCTGGGAGCGCATCTTGATTCGTGGGAGCTCGGCACGGGCGCGCTCGACAATGGCTGCAACGCCGCGCTAGTGATCGACGCGCTACGCACGTTGAAGGCCTCCGGCCTCAGACCGAAGCGCACGATACGATTCATTCTGTTCTCGGGCGAAGAAGAGGGGATGATGGGCTCGCGTGCTTACGCAACCGCCCATCGCAACGAACTCGACAAGGCTGTGGGAGTCGCGGTCATCGATTCCGGCACCGGCCAAGTCACCGGATTCTCGCTCGGCGGACGAAAGGATATGGTTGAGGCTCTGCAACCGATGGTCGCTCCTCTTAAACAATTTGGCATGGAGGAACTGAAGACCGACGACGTGGAATGGGGCACGGACCACTACGATTTTCTGTTGGAAGGCGTGCCGACATTGGTAGCCGAGCAAGCCGAAGCCAACTACCTGGAGAACTATCACGCCACGTCCGATACCTACGACAAGGTCGACATTCCGCAGTTGAAGAAACATGTGGCCGAGATGACGGTGGTGACTTACGGAATCGCGAATGCCCGGGAGCGCATCGGCCCACGCCTCACGCGCCCGCAAATCGATAAGATTCTGCGCGACACGCATTCCGATGAACAGATGAAGGCACTTGGCATCTGGGCAGAATGGGAAAACGGCAAGCGGGGAAGAGCCAAATAAAAGTCACACTCTCTTAGTACGATGGAGCGACGGGCGTCCCCGCCCGTCGGCTTGTTAACCGACAGCGATACTCTGGCAAGCGCGACCCTCGAGTCTGACATTGCTACTCTTCTGGATTCTTTTTAACGTTTTCGTGCTGGTCATGCTGGCGCTCGACTTGGGCGTCTTCAACCGTCGTGTGCACACGGTCACATTTCGCGAGGCCCTCGGCTGGAGCGCGATGTGGATCGCTTTGGCCTCGGCTTTTGCCGTCCTCGTTTACTTCTGGCACGGTCGCACCGAGAGTCTGGAGTTCGCCACTGGCTACCTGATCGAACTCTCTCTGAGCATCGACAATCTTTTTGTCTTTCTGGTCATCTTCCGATTCTTCCGGGTTCCCAGCGAACTGCAGCACCGCGTCCTGTTCTGGGGAATCCTGGGAGCCCTGATCACGCGCGGAATTTTCATCCTGGCCGGCGTCAGCCTGATTCAGCGCTTTCACTGGCTCATTTACGTTTTCGGGGCGTTACTGGTTTACAGCGGGATCAAGCTGTTGCGGCAAGGCGACGAGGAAGTCGATCCGGAACGCAATCCGTTGCTCAAGCTGTTTCGGAAATGGATACCGGTTACGGAAGACTATGAAGGCGAAAAGTTTTGGGTGCGCCGGCCCGGCCTCTATGCGACTCCGCTGGTCGTGGTTCTGCTTGTGGTCGAGACCACGGACATCGTGTTTGCCGTCGATTCGATTCCGGCGGTGCTGGCTATCACGCTGAACGCATTCATCGTGTACACCTCGAACGTGTTCGCGATTCTGGGACTGCGCTCCATGTACTTCGCCGTGGCCGGCATGATGGACCTGTTCGAGTACCTGCACTATGGGTTGTCGCTGGTGCTCATCCTGATCGGTGCGAAGATGCTTCTGTCGCATTACTACACGGTGCCGACGGTCGTGGCGCTAGGCACGGTGGCCGGAGTCATCGCCATCTCGGTGGTGGCCTCGATCGTGTTCCCGGGGAAGAAGAAGGGCTAGCCTCCTCGCGTAGGCGTTTTCACGCCCTACGCTATGATGGATATTCCACATGATCACTATCCCCGTCGACGTGAAGCCGCGCTCCTACGCGGCGATGATTGAAACCGGCCTGCTCGCCAAGGCCGGCGAACTCCTGCGCGACCTACTGCCGGCCGAAAGCCGGTTGTTCGTCGTAACGGTCACGCCAGTCCGTCGGAAGTGGGGCAAGACGCTCATGACGTCGCTGACCGGCGCCGGCTTCGAAAGCAAGATGCTCGACATGTCCGAGGGCGAGCGATTCAAGCGGCTAGCCACCGTCGAAGCGCTCGCGGAGAAATTGACCGAATTGGGTGCCGACCGCAACTCGGTCGTCGTCGCCTTCGGCGGCGGAGTAGCTGGCGACGTGGCGGGTTTCCTGGCATCGATGTACATGCGCGGAGTGGAATTCGTTCAGATTCCCACCACCGTCCTTGCCCAGGTGGACGCTTCGGTCGGCGGCAAGACGGGCGTCAACTTGAAAGCCGGGAAGAACCTGATCGGTGCCTTCTGGCAGCCGCGTGCGGTGCTGATCGACCCGGCCGTCCTGTCGTCGCTGCCGGAACGGGAGTATCGAGCCGGCCTCTACGAAGCGTTGAAGTGCGGCGTAATCGGCAATCCTGACCTATTTCGAGAGTTCGAGGAAAACCGGGCGGCCATTGCGAAGCGGGATCCGGTGACCGTCGAGAAGTTAATTGCGGAGTCCGTCCGGCTGAAAGCGCACGTGGTTTCGGTGGACGAGAAAGAAAACGGCTTGCGCCGGGTGCTGAACTTCGGACACACCATCGGGCACGCGCTTGAGGCTGAGACCAACTACCGCACACTGTTGCACGGCGAAGCTGTGGCTTGGGGCATGATCGCTGCTGCTCGGGTGGCGACCGGCGTCGGCAAGCTTAGCGAGAACGATGCCGTGCGCATCCGAGATGTCACGCGCGAGGTCGGCCGGCTTCCAAAACTCGAGGTGCGCGCGCCCAGCATTCTGCGCCGGCTGCAGTCCGACAAGAAAACGCGCAATGGCAAGGTGCATTTCGTTCTGCCCACCGAGATCGGGAAGGTTGAGATCGTTAACGACGTACCGGGCGAAGTCGTGCTTTCGGCTGTGAAAGAAATTCAAGAACTATCGCGGGCATCGTCGTAGGGCCGCCGTCCCAGCGGCAGTCCGGTGGGCGTCCCGCCCGCTGCCAGCGAGGCAAGATGCCGGCGCTACGCAAGTCGTTGAGCCGCGAAGGCCAACAGAAGTGCAGTGGAATGGTTGAAAATAACAAAACATCGGTCATCGGTGCTGCGCCGGAGGGAGCGACAGATTGCGCGTCCGCCGCGCAGGCCGTACGCGAGATGTTTTCGGCGATCGCGCCGCGCTATGACCTGCTGAACCACGTTCTCTCATTCAACATCGATCGCTGGTGGTGGTGGAGGACGGCGCGTGCGTTCTCCGCGATCCTGAGTCGGGCCGATGCGCGCGTGCTGGATTTGTGCTGCGGCACTGGCGACATGACATTCGCACTGAAACGGCAAGCCGGGCACGAGGGCGCCGTGATTGCTGGACTCGATTTTTCTCACGCCATGCTCGAGCGCGCGGTGCGCAAGTCGAATGGTCATTCGCCGCGCTGGATCGAAGCCGATGCGCTGAACCTGCCCTTTGCCGATGCCTCGCTCGATCTAGTCACTTCCGCTTTCGGTTTCCGCAATCTTGCCGACTACGACGCCGGCTTGCGCGAGATCGTCCGCGTGTTACGCCCGAGCGCTGAAATGGGAATCCTGGAATGTGCCGAGCCCGATGGCGTCATCGGCAAGATGTACGGCGTGTACTTTCATCACTTGCTGCCGAAGGTAGGAACGGCCATCTCCGGGGTAAAGGGCGCTTATGCCTACTTGCCTGCATCGGTGGAGCGATTTCCTCGGCCCGACGAAATGATCGCGCGCATGCGCACTGCGGGCTTCAGGGAAGCTTCGTGGACGCCTTATACGTTTGGAACTGCGGGGCTGTATCGGGGGGTGAAGTAGCCCACGGCCTCTGTGTTTATCGCGCAGAAAGCAGTCCTTCTCTTCCCTCAGGATGACAATGCCTCAAGTGATGGAATTGATTATTTGTAGGCGCCGTCAGCGGGCCACGAGCTTCTGGGCTTCGCCCACAGGTGCTGGCGCTTTGAATGAGTCGGCGTAGGCCTCGACCACTGAGTAGCGGATCACCTTCTCGTAGTCGTCTCCCAGAAATTTCTTCAGCCGGTCGGTGTTCATGATGTATTGCCCGCTCATATAGGGCACGGCCGCGGGCGGGATCGCCGAAATCCCCAGCTTCCAGAGTAATTCCAGAACCAGCCGCATCGCCCATTTCCCCGGGACGCGGATCAGTTTGCTGCGGGCCATATCGATGCAGCGCCCGAACGTGAGCGAATCGCCGCGCCCGGCTACATTGAGGATGGTCAAGCGCCGGGCTTCCGGTTCGCGCTTCAGGATCCAAGCAATCAGACGCGCCATGTCGTCCACGTGGACAAACTGGATCTGGTTGTCCACAAAACGCTGGCCATAGGGCAGCATGCAGGGAAGCCGCTTGCCCTCTTTGCGCATCTGAGCCGCCCGTTTGCCCTTGCCATTGGGCGATCCGCGGAACGCTCCGAGCATATAGTTGTCCACGCTGGCCCCAGCGAAGATATGCGGGCGAAGTATGTAGACGCTGCATCCCCGCAATGAGGGCGCGCGTTGCTGCACCACTTCATCGCTTTCACGCTTGTGAATCGCGTAGGGCAAGGTATGCGCGTCGAATCCGAAATCTTCTGTCACCGGCCCGGGAACGTCGGGGCCATATACCGCGACGCTGCTCGGAAAAATGAACTGGCGGATGCCCGTGTCTTCGTTGCGATTGGCTTCCGTGATGGCTTCCATCACGCGCGCCGTGCCCGCCACGTTGATGTGCCACATGCGATCCACGTCAATCACGCCTGCACGCTGCTGGTCGAGCACGAACGCGAGATGGACCACCGAGAAAGGACGGGTTTCGCGAAACAGATTGTAGAGGGCGCGGCACGATTCCTCGATTCCCAGATCCATGCGCACGAAGCGGATCGGCAGATCTGTCTTCGGCGGGGTCACATCGATACCAATCACCGAAAAATCGCCAAGCTGGGGCAGGAGGCGAAGCCCGAGGTTTCCCGAGACGCCGGTGACGACTACAGTTGGCTTGCCGGAGTTCATTCCTTGGTTGGTGCTGATCGTAACACACGAATTCCTGTGAACTGTGTGATGCGAACCTCGCTAGTTCATGGAAACAAGTTGGACGCCAGCGCCACGCAACAGAGATAATCACGGCATATGTCGGATTCGCCCATGCCGTATTCGTCCGCCTCCATGCGAGCGGAAAAACGCTCGGTGGCGGGCAATTCGGTTCTGGCGGCGATCGCGATCACCAGCCTCAAGATCGTGGTCGGGTTCACCACGGGCAGCTTGGGTATTCTCTCTGAAGCGGCGCACTCGGGGCTCGACCTGGTTGCTGCAATTATCACTTTCTTTTCCGTCAGTGTGTCCGATAAGCCCGCCGATGCCGATCATCAATACGGCCATGGGAAGGTGGAAAACTTCTCCGCTTTCATCGAAACCGGCCTGTTGCTGCTGACCTGCGTCTGGATCATCTACGAAGCGATCGAGCGCCTGTTTTTCCGGAGAGTGGAAATCGAGCCTTCCGTTTGGGCGTTCGTGGTGATGCTGATCTCGATCGGCGTTGACCTGTGGCGGTCGAGGCTGCTCGGTCGCATCGCGCAAAAGTACGACAGCCAGGCTCTGGAAGCGGACGCACTCCATTTCTCAACGGATGTCTGGTCGAGCAGCGTCGTTATCCTTGGGCTGCTACTGGTTCTGGCAGGCCGCGCGTACCACATCGACTGGCTGCGTGACGCCGATCCGATCGCTGCGCTGATGGTTGCCGGCATCGTTGTGCAAGTGAGTTGGAGGCTGGCGCGCAAGACCATAGATGCGCTGCTCGACGCCGCCCCCGCCGGGGTGCGCTCCAAGATCATCGACGCCATGCGCCGGGTAGATGGCGTCCTCGAAGTTGACCGCGTCCGAATCCGCAGGGCGGGCAATCACTATTTCGCCGATGTTGCGGTGGGGATGGCGCGTACCGTGACCTTCCAGCATTCTGAACGAGTCGCCGAAATGGTAAGGGCTGCGGTGCGCAATGTGTTGCCCGACGCCGATGTGACGGTGAACTCCGTGCCTCGCGCCGATCGGAAGGAGAATATCTTTGACCAGATCCGCGCGGTCGCGACGAGGCATAACCTGAACGTGCATGATGTGAGTGTTCAGGATCTGAACGGCCGGATTCTGGTTGAGCAGCACCTGGAGCTCGACGAGCGACTCGCTTTGAAAGAAGCGCACGACCGGGTGACGGCGCTCGAAGCGGAAATGCGCGAGGAAGTGCCGGAAATTTCCTCGATTCTTACGCACATCGAAAGCGAGCCGGCAACGATTGAACCCGGAGATGAAATCGTCCGAGACCCCGCGCTCGAACGCCGCCTGAAGGCAACCGCCGCGGAGTTTCCAGACGTGCTCGACATGCACGAGATCCAGATCAAGCGGGTGCGCGGTCGGTTGTACGTCTCGTGTCACTGCACCCTTCCCGACAATTTGCCGCTATCGCGGGTGCACGACATTCAGACCGACCTGGAAATCCGTTTCAAGCAGGACGCGCCCGAGTTGTTTCGCGTGCTGATTCATCCCGAGCCCATGACGGACAACCGGAGGTGAGGCGAGGGATGACTCCCTTAAAGAGCACGGATGAGAGAATCGCGCCTGATCCCAAGAGAACATTCGATCGGGAAGGGCACGACTTCAGTCGTGCCGTTAGGAGCGCGATATTCGAGCGGCTTCAGCCGCTGAGGTGAATTGATACCGCTATGACCGAAGCCAAAGCCGTCTGGTTAGACAATCAACGCTTCGCAGCCGAATCGAGCAGCAGCCACGCCATCGTCGTTGACGGCGACAAGAAAACCGCCAACAGTCCCATGGAGCTTGTACTCATTGGCCTATGCGGTTGCACGGGCTATGACGTTGCCAGCATCCTGCGCAAGAAGCGCGAGCCTTTCACCAGCATCGAGGTCCGCGCCTCGGCCGAACGCGCGCCCGAGCCGCCAACGGTTTACACATCGATCAAACTGACGTACGTTGTTGGCGGCAAGGTCGCCCGCAAGTCCGTGGAAGACGCGGTACGGCTGTCGAAAGAGAAGTACTGCTCGGTGTCGGCCATGCTTGAAAAGACAGCGAAAATTGCTTCCGAGATCGAACTGCTCGAGCCCTGAGAAAAAATCATTCGGACCGCGCGGGCCTGCCGCCGCATCTCTATCGTGGCGATGAAACCGAAAATCGTGCTGTTTACCCAACCCGATTGCCCGCCTTGCCAGGTGCTGAAAATGTTGCTCACCGAGAAGGGCGCGATCTTTGAGGAACGCGACATCACCCGCGATCCCGAGGCCGTTCGGGAGTTGACGAAGAAGTACAAAAGCCACTCCACCCCCACGCTCGTGATCGGGGACGAAGTCTTGATCGGCTTCGATCCTGCCCGTATCGACAAACTCCTTGACGAATAAGGCGCACCCGATCCGTGGATACGTCTTCATCGGTTCCGCGGCTTTGCTTTGGGGAGTGGCCGCGACGCTGGGCAGAGCCGCATTCACCGGGAAGTTGCTGCCGTCCGGTCAGGCACTACAGCCCATCGATCCGCTGATTCTTTCACAGAGCCGCACGACAATTTCCTTTCTCGTGTTGTTGCCGGTGCTTCTCTCGCGGCGTGGCTGGCGAGGTCTCAAGCTGCCTGCCTCGGACTTCAGGCGTGCCCTGGCGTTGGGGATTCTGGGCGTCGCGGCGTCGAATTATCTCTACTACCTTTCCATTCAGAAAACGAATGTGGCCACCGCGATTGTCCTGCAGTACACGGCGCCTGTACTGGTGTTGCTATACATGGTGGTTCGCGGTTTGCAGAGACCGACCGGGCAACGGGTTGCGGCGGTTGTCTTGGCAGTGCTGGGCAGTGCGCTGGCGATCGGAGTCGTCGGCGCGAGCGGATTCCGCCTGAACCCCATCGGCGTGATGGCCGCACTGCTGGCAGCTGTGTCGTTTGCGTTCTACAACATCGCCGGGCACCGCCTGCTGGGGCGCTACGACCGCTGGATCGTTCTGCTCTACACAACTTTCAGCGCCGCCGCTTTCTGGATGTTCGTGAACCCCCCGTGGAGGCTCGCTGCGTCGCACTACTCGGGCGAGCAGTGGGCTTTCCTGGCCGTGTTCGCGGTGGTCTCGATGCTGGCGCCCTTCTCCCTGTATTTTGCCGGTCTGCAGTACCTGGAGCCCACACGAGCAATCGTCGTCAGTTGTCTTGAGCCGGTATTCTCGATTGTGCTGGCTGCTTTGTTGCTGGGAGAAGGGCTTCGACCGGTGCAAGCGCTGGGAATCGTGATCGTGCTGGCGGCTATTGTGATCGTGCAACTGCCGGAACGGGTCGGAGGCGAAGCTACTATCGTTGAGCCGATTGAGTGACTGGGGAGGTAGGCAGTTCCACTATTCCAAGACCTTCCCGCGCGTCTCCGGCAACTGCGTTGCCGTCAGCATGGAGAGAAAGAATGCCGTGGCGCACAGGAAGAACGCCCAGCTCAAACCTTTTGCTTGTCCGACTCGTCCAATCACGTAGGGGGCGATGGAGCTCATCGTACGCGCGCCGTTGTACGTGAAGCCAAGTGCGCGGGCGCGGACGCGAGTGGGGAAGATCTCGCTGCCGATAATCCCCGAGCCGGAGAAAAACCCGGTGCCGAAGAATGCCGTCAGCGTCCCGAGCAGCAAAATAAGTCCAGGCTGGCGGGCTGTCGCATACAGCGGAACAAGTATCGCCGCCGTCAACGTATAGAGTATGTAGGATCGCCGCCGGCCTAGCCGGTCCGCGATCCATCCGAAAGTCGCGTAGCCCGGAAACATTCCGAAGAGATTGAGCGTGACCAGGAAGGTCGTCGTCCCCACGACTCCGAAACCGCGTCCGCCCTGACTCACCGGAAGCGACAGATATGGCGGCAGCCAGGTAAACAGCCCCCACCACGCAAACATTCCGAAGAAGTTTGCAAACAGCAACGCGAGCGTGTAGCGCATGTACGGCGGCTGGAAAATCCCGATGAAGCTTGCCTGCTCGTTCGCAGTCTGCTGGCTTATGAGACGCGTGGAATCCTTCGCCAGTCGCTGATGCTCCTTCCACATTTCTGATTCCGGCACGCTGTTTTGAATCCATAACGTCACGATTGCCGGCAGAACTCCAACGAAAAACACCATGCGCCAGTTGGCAAAGTGCAGGACGATGCCAGCCACCAGCGCGGCCAGTGCGAATCCGATCGCCCACGAACTCTGCACGATCGAGATGGCCTTCGCGCGCAACTCGGTGGGCCATGTTTCGGCGACGAGCGTCGCGCCGGTATTCCACTCGCCGCCCATGCCCAGGCCGAGGATGAAACGAAAAATCGCCAGCATCAGGATCGAGGTCGACAGCCCCGATGCAAACGAGCACAGCGAATAGGTCAGGATGCTCAGCATCAGCGCGCGCTTCCGCCCGATCCGGTCGGCGAGGAAGCCAAACATCACGCCTCCGATGCCAGATGCCAGTAGGGTGAGCGTCGCCAGAAAGCCGGAGGTCGCCTTGTTCATCCCCAGGTCGCTCATGATGTGGGCGAGCACCAGGGCGTAGAGCATGGTGTCGAACGCATCGAGCATCCAGCCTAGGGCGGCGGCCAGCAGAGTGCGGCGCTGTGCCACAGTCGTTTGGGAGAATGTCAGCGGGGACATCCGGGAAGATTGTCAGGCGGCATCAGTGCTGGCAAGCGAAAACTGGAGCGCGGTTACCCTTGACACAACTCGATGATTCCTACAGTATGGCCGCGCCATTATCCGCATGCGCGCAAGAAATCAGTCTGAGGGCTGGTGGCAAACCAACATCATCCACAGTTGCACCATGATCCCGGCTACAGCTGGAAACTCATTCTCATGATGGGCCTCAGCGCCTTCGCTGTGTTGGGTACCCTGCTCGCTTCTTACTTTGCGGAACGGCGCTCGGGTTTACAAGCGAGCTGGCCGGAAACGAAAGGAACCCCAGTTTCTCTTCGTGTCGTGGAACTTCCATCGAACCCCAGATTCCCCTATACCTACTACGCTGGAGAATGCCTGGTGGAATATCAAGTAGGCGGCAGATCTTACCGAATCTGGGCTTCCGGGGGACTCTTGGACAGGGACCAGGGCTACGTGGCCGATCAAATGACGGTGTGTCCCATCGCCAGCTACGTTGTGCACTACAACCCAAAGGATCCGCAAGACGCAAGGGCTTCGCGTCCCGACCCTTTTCCGTAGCCTTTGGAAAGCGTCGGGCTCCCTCGCCCGACGCCCCTGAATCTCTACTTGCCGCTCTCCGGCACCAATCCGCGAAACTTCATCATGGGCTCCACCGACGGGCTGGCCCCACGCCAAGCGTCGTACATCTTTTCGAGGTCCTCGGTGTTGCCGCGAGACAAGATCATCTTGCGGAAGCGATCGCCGTTTGCGCGCGTCAGTCCGCCGTGATCCTCGAACCACTGGAACGCATCGTGGTCGAGCATTTCCGCCCACAGGTACGCGTAGTAGCCCGCCGAATAGCCTCCGCCCCAGATGTGCGCGAAGTAGCTGGAACGGTAGCGGGACGGTACGTAGCTCAGAGCAAGATGCGTCTTTTCGAGCGCCTGTTTCTCAAATTCATCGGGGTTTTGCAAAGGAGTGCCGGGCGGAAGCGTATGCCACTGCATGTCGAGTTGTGCCGCAGCGACCACCTCGGTGAACGCGTATCCCTGGTTGAACTTGAGTGACTTCTTGATCTTCGCCATCAGTTCCGGAGGCATCGCTTCGCCTGTCTGGTAATGCTTCGCGTAGTGATGAAACACCGCTGGGTACGTTGCCCAGTTCTCGTTGAACTGCGACGGAAACTCCACGAAATCGCGTGCCACCGAAGTTCCGGAAAGAGTCGGATACGTCGTGTCGGCGAACATCCCGTGCAACGCATGTCCGAACTCGTGGAACATGGTGCTCACGTCGCGGAAATTCAATAGTGCCGGCTGTCCCTCGGCGGGCTTGGCAAAGTTGGCAACGTTGATGACCACCGGTAGCGTGCCCTGCAGCTTCGACTGGTTGACCAGATTGTCCATCCAGGCGCCGCCGTTTTTGTTGTCACGCTTGAAGTAATCGCAGTACCAGAGCGCCAGGGGCTTGCCATCGGCATCGCTCACCTCGAACACGCGGACATCCGACTGCCACACGGGAATGTCCTTGCGCTCTTTGAAGGTAATGCCGTACAGCTGCGTCGCGGCATAGAACACGCCGTTCTCGAGCACGTTGTTGAGCTCGAAGTAAGGTTTGATCTGCGATTCGTCGAGATCGAACTTCGCCTTGCGCACCTGCTCGGAGTAGAAGTCCCAGTCCCAGGGCTCAAGCTGAAAGCCGCCGTTCTGTTGATCGATGAGTGCCTGGATATCGGTCGCTTCGCGCTTCGCGGCCGCGGTGGTGCCGGGCACCAGCGAGTCCATGAATTTGAGCGCCGCGGCCGGATTCTTGGCCATCTGGTCTTCGAGCTTCCAGCTGGCATAGTTCGGGAAGCCGAGCAGCTTCGCCTTCTGGGTCCGCAGCTCTGCGAGACGCGCCACCGTGTCGCGAGTGTCATTCGTACCGCCGCGTTCTGCGCGGTTCCATGAGTTCTCAAACAGCGTTTGACGCGTGGAGCGTTGCTGCAGCGTTGCAAGATCCGGCTGCTGCGTCGTGTTCTGCAGCGGGATGACGTAGCCTTCGACCTTGCGTCCTTTAGCAGCTTCGGCCGCGGCGGCAATTTGCGCGTCGGTCAACCCGGCGACCGCAGCCTTGTCGGTGGTCACGAAGGCCGCGTCTTTCGTGGCGGCCAGCAGCTTTCTGGTGAACGCTTGCGTGAGGGTGGATTCCTCTTCGTTCAGCTTCTTGAGTTGAACCTTGTCGGCATCGGAGAGATTAGCGCCCGAGTGGATGAACTTCTTGTAGTACCACTCGACCAGCCGCATCGATTCCGCATCCAGCTTCAAAGACAAGCGTTGGTCGTAGATGGTCTTCACGCGCTGGAACAGCTTCGCGTCGAGGAAAATTGCGTCAGAGTGAGCGGCCAGCTTGGGCGCTTCGATCTCCTGCACCTTCTGCAGCGTGGGGTTCAGGTTCGCACCCGTCACCGCATTGAATGCCAGCATCGCGCGGTCAAAGAGGCGTCCGGTCTTCTCCATCGCAACAATCGTGTTCTCGAAGGTCGGCGCGGCGGGATCATTCGCAATCTTGTTGACCTCCTCGCGCTGCTGCGCCATGCCCGCTTCGATGGCAGGCTGATAGTCCGTGTCTTTGATTTTGTCGAAAGGCGGCGCATGAAAAGGAAGGGTGCTCTCCGCGTAAAACGGATTGCTCGGGCCGAACTCAGTATCGGCGGCGTAAACGGGCGCTTGTGTTATTCCGATAGCCATAATTCCAGTAACAATCAGTGTAACAACTCGCCACAGCTTCTTTGTGAAAGGGAGTAGCGTTTTCTTGCTCATAAAATTAGATGTCTTACCTCGCATCAAGATATATGCGGATTGTAACGGAGCCGGTTGCCTGCAATGACCGACATCGTGGTCCGTTGCGCCACGCTGCTACCGTTTCGGGAGAGCAGCCAGGTGGAAGTACCGGCGCGCCTTGTGAACGTCCTTTGCAATTTGTTCGCGCAATGCCTCTACGGAGGGAAACTTGATCTCGTCCCGCAGGCGCTCGAGGAAAAAAACCTCCACCTCGGTGCCAGGCTGCAATTCGATGGGATGGAAGTTCAGCAGGTGAGTCTCGATGGCAAATGAATCCGTGCCGAACGTGGGCCGGTTGCCGACGTTTGTGACCGACTCGAAACATTCCTTGCCCACGCGGCTGTGCGTGATGTAGACGCCATCCTGCGGCACCAGTTCCTCGTAACGGTTCAGGTTAATGGTCGGCACGGTGTACTTGCTGCCATAGCCGCGGCCACGCCCAGGGGATGACAAAATCGCGAAGGGCCGCCCCAGCAGGTGGCGTGCCCGGCTGACGTGCCCATCGCGCAACAGCTTGCGAATCTGACTACTCGAGACCGATTCGCCGCGCATCACCATCTCGTCGAATACTTTCACGACAAAGCCCATCTCGCTGCCAAACTCTTTCAGTGCCTCGACATTGCCCGCTGCCTTATGGCCGAAATGAAAGTTGTAGCCTTCGTGGACTTCGCAGGCATGAAGCGTGTCGCGCAGAATGCGTTCGGCGAATTCTCGCGGCGTGAGTAGCGAGAGATCGCGGCTGAAGGGCAGCAGCAGCACCGCATCCAGGCCCGTGGCTTCCAGAAGGTGCAGTTTTTCAGGAGTAGGCGTCAGTAGTTTCAGGCCTGAGTCAGGGCGAAGAATTCGCGTTGGGTGCGGCTCGAAAGTGATGGCGACAGATTTGTCCCCCTGCTGGCGTGCGCGCTGCACAATGTCCTTGAGCACATGCTGATGGGCGCGGTGCACGCCGTCGAAGTTACCCACGCTGACCACGGTTGAGCCGAAGTTTGCCGGAACGTCTTCGAGTTGGTGGAAGACTTGCATAGGAAGCGTGGGGGCGATCGTCCGGAACAATCTAGATCTCGAACTCCAGTTTCATGCCGTCGTAGGACAAGCGCACGTGCGGCGGCAAGTCCGCGTTTGTTTTCTCGTGCGGCAGATCGTGACAGATGTGCGTGAAAAAGACGCGCCTGGCCTTCACCTGATCCCCAATGCGCATCGAGTTCTCCACGGTCGAATGTGTTGGATGCGGCTTGTGCCGCAGCCCGTCGAGAAAGAGCACATCCAGCCCCTCGAGCAGCGGCATGGATGATTCGGGAATCGTGCTGAAGTCGGTCAGGTACGCGGCGTTGCCGACGCGATATCCGAAAATCTCCGTGTCTCCGTGCATGACGGGCACCGGCTGAATGCGCGTGCCGAATAAATCGAAAGGCCCGTCGATGGGCTTCAGTTCCAGCCGCGCCAGGCCGCCGAACTTGTAATCCGCGTCAAAGATGTAACTGAACATTTTTCGAAGGAAGTCGGCCGCCTCGGGCCGCGCATACAGTGGAATCTTCCCCTCGCGGTGATAGCTCAGTGGGCGGAGGTCGTCGATGCCGAGAATGTGATCAGCATGGGCGTGCGTGTACACCACCGCATCAATCTTGCGAATGCCTTCGCGGATCGCCTGCTCGCGGAAGTCCGGGGTCGTGTCGATCAGAACTGTCTTGCCGCCGAATTCGAGCAGAATCGATGGCCGGGTGCGACGGTCGTGCGGATCGCTCGAATGGCACACGGCGCAGTCGCAGCCAATGGTAGGCACTCCCATTGAAGTGCCGCTGCCCAGCACCGTCAGCGTTGCCTTCATCGTGTCTTGCCGCCCGCGGCTGGGCTGGGAGCCTGCGGGGGACGCGCGAGCGCGTTCGTCACCTCAACGTATGCCATGCGCAATTCATAGAGACAGTTCTGCAGAAAATGCTCTTCGGTCGAGGTGAGATTGCCCTTCGTCTTGGTTTGCAGCAGGCCCAGCGTGTCGATAGTCTGGCGCGCCCCGATCAGGTCGATGCGCGGCTGCGCGCCCTCTTCCGCCATCATCCCCATTTGCATCATCGCGCTCATGTAAAGCGATGCCATGAAGCGCTCGAACGTAATCTCGAATTCCTTGGCCGAATGTCCGCTCAGTTCCACCCGCGCGTCGAGGTCCTTCGACGACTGCTTGTACGCGTCATCGCTGGCTTTTTGCTCGGCCGCGCTGGGTGGCGGAGGAACCTTCGAGTCCGCGAGATCGGAGGGTGCAGCCTCGGGCGTAGCGACAGCCGTCGTAGCGGGCGGAGCGGGTGTCTCCGGTTTGGCTTCTTCCACGCGCCTTTCTTCTGGATGGTCGGAGCGCAAATCGCCGTCAGTGGTGAAGAGCCTGCGATCAGTCACAGTGAAGCCCGTGTCTTGCTTTTCTTTAGCCATAGAAGTTTCCTCTTAATTCAGCAATTCGCGAAAGGGAAGTTCGGAGACGGTCACGCGACTTCCAGCGATGTCCAAGTCTTTGCCCGGCCCAGCCAGTTCGCGGCGCAGATACCCGAGCGCCACCGACTGATCGCCGGTTGGCCCGGGGATCAGCGCAGAACTCGTAATTTCCCCGACTTCCTTGCCCTGCCACTGGATTTTTGTGCCGACGGCGGGTGCCGCTCCCTCGATCTTGAATCCGGTGAACTTGCGGTGAACGTTGCCGCGCGACCGGATGCGCTCCACGATCTCCTGCCCCACGTAGCAGCCCTTGCTGAAATTCAAAGCATGCTGCTGCTCAGTTTCCTGCGGCAGATCGCGCTCACGGATATCTTTCCCATAGAGCGGGATGCCAAGGGCGATGCGGTAAAGCTCCAGCGCGTCCTGCCCGACCAGCGTCGCCCCGGCGTTTTTCAAGGCGTCGCGTGAATGCCCGACCTGCTGTGGAGCAATCCAGACTTCAAAAGACGGAAAGACGTCATCTCCTCCGCGCACCACGCTGATCGGAGCGTCTTGCCACGTCAGGTCGGAAACTTCAAGCGGCTTCATCGTCGAGACCTGAATACCGGCGGCTGCTAGCACGGCAACACTCTTGGGTCCGGTCACGCCGATGATCGCGAGGCTATCGGTTACATCCGTGACTTCGACGTCGTCCATGATGATGTAGTGGTCGAACGTAGCCAGAATTTTCGCTAATTGCCGCTGATCCGATTCCACCAGCAGGCTTTCGCCCCGATGGAAGGCGAGCAAGTCGCCCAGGATGTGGCCTTGGGGGTTCAACAAAAAGGCGTAGACGCCGCGATTCTGCGGCAAGTCCTTGATGTTGTTGGTCACCATGCCGTTCAGCCAGCGTACCCGGTCACTCCCCGTCAGCCGGATTTTCACGCGCTGCGGCAGTTCGTAGACCCCGCAGGTTGACCGAAGCGCGGCAAATTCGTCTGTAACCTTGCCGAAGTGCGCGGGCCACTGTTTTTCGGCGGGAGTCGGCGTGGCGGCGTCGTTATGTGAGGTTGTCAGCGACATCAGCGTATTTCTTGATTATAGCGAAGAGATGCAGGCTCGGGCTTTGGGGACGCAACGTAAAAAGGCCGGCTCTGGGCTGCGCGAACGTAGTACTTTGCGACCTTAGCGGTCTTTCTTGGCGTCCTTAGCGGTTAAAAGCTCTTCCGGAAAAAATCTGTAACCGCAAAGTTCGCAAAGGTAACGCGAAGATCGCGAAGGAAATCACATTCCGCAGAGGAGAGCACCAAATGAGGTTTTTTCACGCTGCAATACTCATGATGTTGGCCGCCGCTCCGGCCTTCGCCCAGTCCGACGCGCAAAAGGCGCTCGACCGCTTCAAAGCAATGGAGGGCACCTGGGTAGGAAAAGGCGCGCACGGCGAAACCGCAGAAGTGACCTACCGCCCAATCGCGGGCGCCACCTCGGTGATGGCCGACATCAAGATGGGCGACGAGGCCATGACCAGCCTCTACTACGTTGACGGCCAGAAATTGATGATGACGCACTTCTGTCCCAGCAACAATCAGCCGCGCATGCAGGCCGTCATTTCTCCCGACGGCAAGACCGTGACATTCGATTTTCTCGACGCCACCAACCTGGCTTCTCCGCAAGCCGGACACATGCACAAAGCGGTTTACATTTTTGCCGACGCCGACCACTACAACGAAGATTGGACGTGGAAGCACGAAGGCAAAGATGCGCACATGCAGTTCGAAATGCAGCGCAAGAAGTGAACTTCGCTCTCCGGGACTCGACGGGCACGGCAAGGGGAAGGGCCCGGCTTCTGCCGTGTCGTTATGCGCGCCGTCGATGGGGCTTTAGCCCCTGAGGTTGGCTTTCCCTCCCAGTCGGCTTATTTTCTGCGCGCTCGAGACTCATGAAAAATGGAAAAGCCCCGCGCCACTTGATACTCTCTGCATCGTGACATCACCTAAGAAGGTTGCAGTCCTGGCCGGCGACGGCATCGGGCAGGAAGTAATTCCGCAAGCCCTCAACGTTCTCGAAGCTTCAGGCGCGGGCGTCGAAATCCAGCAGTTCGACTGGGGCGCCACACGGTATCTTGCCGACGGCGTCACGGTGCCGTCTGATGGCTTTACGATGCTCAGCCGCGACTTTGATGCCATCCTGGTCGGTGCCTTCGGCGATCCGCGGGTCCCGACTAACATCCACGCCAAAGAAATCCTGCTCGGCATGCGTTTCCAGATGGATCTGTACGCGAACGTGCGTCCGGTCCGCCTGCTCGACGCTGCGCTTTGCCCTCTGAAAGGTGTGGAACCCAAAGATGTCGACTTCGTCGTCATCCGCGAGAACACCGAAGGCGTTTACGGAGATCTGGGCGGCGTCTTCAAGAAGGGCACCACGGACGAAGTTGCCATTCAGGAAGACATCAACACGCGTAAGGGAGTGGAACGAGTCATTCGGCATGCTTTCGACTATTGCCAGAAGCATCCCAAGCACGACGGCGCAAAGCGTAGCCGCGTTCTCATGTGCGACAAATCAAACGCCATGACGCACGCCGGCGGATTGTGGCAACGAGTCTTTAAGGAAGTCGCGAGCGAGTACCCGCAAATCAAGCCCGAACACATGTACGTCGACGCCCTCTGCATGCAGATGGTCCGTGATCCCCGTCCCTTCGACGTGATCGTCACCAACAACATGTTCGGCGACATCATCACTGACCTGGCTGCCGGACTGCAGGGTGGACTTGGCATGGCCGCCAGCGGGAATATCCATCCGGGCAGAACTTCAATGTTCGAGCCCGTACACGGCTCGGCCCCTCCCATCGCCGGGAAAAACGTTGCGAACCCGATCGGCGCGATTCTGACCGTGGCCATGATGCTGCGCCATCTCGGGATGGAAACCAATGCCACTAAGATCGAAAACGCCGTTCTGGCCGCCCTCCAAGCCAAAAAGACCACGCAGGATGTGGGTGGGACTCTCGGCACCCAAGAGGCTGGGCAGTGGATTGCCGAAAGGGTGGGGAAACAATGATCCATTGCCGCCGAGTGCGTCGTCGAGCATGGCTAACGAAGATTTCTCCGAATTTTTTGCGCTGCGGTCTTTGTGCGATCGTCGTGCTGGGTTTCGCTCTTGGCAATGCGGCGGCTCAAATCTCCAGCGTGCCTGCGCGCGAGTGGATCATCCAAGAGGCAGGACAGGCGCAGAATCCGCCTGCCGCATCGCCGCCGCAACAACCCGAAGCTCCCGCCCCGGATAAGGCTGATAGCGCAAGTCAGGCGCCCGCCGATCAGCCCGAGAAAAAAATCTCACCCAAGGAGGCCGAGGAACTTTTCCGCTCCGTCGATCAGATCCTGAAGTTCGTCAGCAAAGACACTGCACTGCAAATCAAGGAAGACGTGAAGCGCAAGCTGGTGAACCGTGATGAAGTGGTCGCGTTCATCCGGAAGCATATGGAGGAAGACGAAGACTCGCAGCGCCTCCGTCGCTCGGAACTGGTGCTGAAGAAATTCGGACTTCTACCGCGCAACTTCGATCTGCAAACTTTCCTTCTAGCGCTGCTGCGCGAGCAGGTTGCCGGCTATTACGATCCCAAAACCAAAACCGTGAATCTGCTCGACTGGATCGAGGCCGAGCAGCAGAAGCCGGTTCTCGCGCACGAGTTGACCCATGCGCTCCAGGATCAGTCCTTTGGTCTCGAGAAGTACATGAAGGCAGGCGACACGGATCTGGGCGCGAGCAAGAAAGAGCCTACCGTCGCCGATATAGAAAACGACGAGGCCACGACCGCGCACCAGGCGGTCGTCGAAGGGCAGGCGATGGTCGTGCTCATCGACTACGAACTCGCACCCAGCGGGCAGTCCGTGGTCGATGCGCCGCAGATCGTTGAAGCGCTCAAGGCAGGCATGCTGGTGGGCACGCCCGACTCGGTTGAGTTTCGCAACGCGCCGCTCTACATCAAGGAAGCCCTTACGTTTCCGTATCGCTATGGACTGGATTTTGAATCGGAACTGCTCACCAAGATCGGGAAAGAGAAGGCCTACACGGGTGTTTTCAAAAATCCGCCGCGGTCCACGCGCGAGATCATGGAGCCCGGAGTCTATCTATCCGGAGAAAAACTTCCTCCCATGCCGCTGCTGGACTTCAAAAAAGATTTCAAGGCTTACGATAAGTTCGATGTGGGCGCGGTCGGCGAGTTTGATGCCGCGCTGCTGATCGATCAATACGCCGGCCCGGAAACTTCCAAGCGGCTGTATCCCCACTGGCGCGGCGGTTATTACTACGCGGTACGTCCCAAAGGCGATAAATCAGCTCCGCTCGGATTGGTGTATCTGTCGCGCTGGTCGAATCCGGAAAAGGCGTCCGAGTTCGCATACGTATACGCGAAGGGATTGAAGAGCCGCTACACGAGCGCGCACGAGACCGGCAACGACGCCAAGTCCGACAAGCCGGCACAAGTCATTGTCGAGACGCTTAACGGCAAGCACAGCTACCTGACGGAAGATGGGCCGATCGTCATCGAAGTGAAAGGCGACATGGTGCTGATCAGCGAGAGCCTCGATCAGGACACGACCGAGAAGGTCGAGCACGAAGTCTTTCCGGCCGCCGCGGCACAATGAGGAGTCGCTCGAGGTTTGTGCGAGGATTCATTCGCTACAAGCTAAGTCGTTGAAAACAGGTGGAGGCCGGGTTTCAGGGCCGGAATGACGGTCCACGCATCGCACTGGATGCCCATTGCGAGCGTTCCTGAGACCGCAGAGCGTACTTTGGGAGTTGTGGTGATGCTCGGGTCCGTTCGAGCACAGCGGTCCCATCTGAGGGCTTCTAATCACCAACTCTTAACCCAGAGATAAGTTTTCCCGAGATGGGAAGGTCGCCCAGCGAAAGCTTCTACCAAAAATCCTTCGCGTTCCTCGGTGTCCTCTGGGATGAAGGTTTTCCTGGATCAATTGCGCCGATGCGGATTCCGGCGCGGACTTTTCACGGGCACCCCGCTCTTCAGCGGAAGGAATCGGTGAACCGGTGCATTGACTGTAAATATTTTTCCGTCGCGCTCCAGGGTCAATGCGCGAGACTGTCCGGGCGTCCCGCTGAGCAGCGACCATACCTGCCCCAGTGTTGCTCCTGTAACCGGCGCGCCATCAACTCCAACCAGAACGTCTCCAGCGCTCACATCCGGAACCGTGGACTTACCGTCGATGCTGAGAATGGCCGACACGGTAAAGTGTCCATTGACCGTGGGATGTAGCGTGAGGCCGACGACATCCACGTCGGGCGCCGGGTTGTGGCTGACAATGTCGAGGTACACCGTCTGATGGGCGTAGTCGATCCCGACGCGGCAATTGCGGAAAGCTTCTCCGCCCAGCAGGCCGTTGGTGTCGGCGCCCACGCGCTCGTTGAGTTCCGTGAGAGCGGCGGGCGGCAGGCTGGCGAAGGCAATTCCTGAGAGAGCCGCAGTCCCGACCTGAAAGTCCGGGATGCGCAGTAGTTCTCGCTCCGCCTCATCGGGCGAACCCGTCACATTGGCGGCGCCCACGGCGCCCTTTAAATACGGCCACGTGGAATGTGCAGCGCGCCACTTCGCCAATCGCTCGCTGTCAAGGAAGTTGATGGGCGAGCCGGTATCGAGAGCGAACCTCAACTGCTCGTCTTGGAGCTGCCCCGTGATGTCGATCAGTCCCGTCGGGTTCACTCGGGCCTTGGTCGGGGTGCCCTGAAACTTGACCGAACCCGGTGCGCCAATCGTGAATTGCCGGGTGGCGTAGTCGAGGACGACGTCGTAGTTGCGAAGGACCGCGGCCGGGAGATTGATCTCCGGACTCATGCCGGCGACCATGACGTCCTTGGGAATTCCTGCCGGGGCGTGGGCTGTTTGCATTCTCTCCAGAGGAATCTTCATGCCGCCGATCTGGATTTCGGGGGGAAGCGTCGTCTCACACGTTTGCGCATCGCATTTGACGGGGCCGAACAACTCGCCCACCCGCTGGCTGGTGGTCATCTCGGTGGCCGCCGTATCGACCAGGCCGCGTACTCGCTTGCTGCTTCCGTCGGGCAAGGGAAGATAGACGTCGATCACAATGCGATTGTGGTCGAGCGTGATGGGAACCGTGACTGACTTGGGTTCCTGCGCGAAGGCCGCGGTCCACAGGAAGAATGCGACCAAGATTGCCCGAACAAACTTCATGTGCTCGATTGTAGACGAGTGTTTAGAGCTTTTAACCGCGAAGGACGCGAAGGCTGGCGCAAAATTCGCAAAGCGGATCTGTAGCGATTGCCTTTGCGTCCTCTGCGGATTTTCTTTGCGAACTTCGTGGTTAAAAGCTTTTCGCTTTTGTTTTAAATGTTGCGAACGCCAGTGGATCCCTCGTGCTTTTGTATAATCATGCGTTTGCTTCACGTTGGCGGAGTTCACAGGGAGGTCGTTTGTCGCAGGCGGAGATTGGGATCATCGGGGGAAGCGGGCTGTATTCCATGCCCGGGTTAAGCGACGTGCGGGAAGTACGGCAGGAGACGCCGTTTGGCGAGCCGTCTGACCCCTACTTCCTGGGAACACTCGAAGGGCGCAAGGTCGCCTTTCTCGCGCGCCACGGACGCGGGCACCGCATTCTTCCGACCGAACTGAATTTCCGCGCGAACATTTACGGCTTCAAGCAACTGGGCGTAGGGCGAATCGTTTCAGTCTCTGCCGTCGGCTCCCTCAAGGAAGAGCACAAGCCGCTAGACTTTATGATTCCAGACCAGTTCTTCGATCGCACGCGGCACCGTGTCGACACCTTCTTCGGCAACGGCATCGTGGCGCACATCGCTTTCGCTGATCCCGTCTGCCCACAGCTTTCAGTCGTGGTGGAAGGCGCCTGCAAGAAAGCCGGCGTCGTTGGCAAGCGTGGCGGGACGTACCTCAACATGGAAGGGCCGCAGTTCTCGACCAAGGCCGAATCGAACATCTACCGCAGCTGGAATATGGATGTGATCGGCATGACCAACTTGCAGGAAGCCAAGCTCGCACGCGAGGCCGAAATCTGCTACGTGACGGTTGCCATGGTGACCGATTATGACTGCTGGCATCCGCATCATGATTCGGTGACGGTCGATCAGATCGTTGCCGTGCTAGTGAAGAATGCGGAGAACGCCGCCAAGGTGGTGCGCGAAACGGTTGCGGCCATGCCTGCGGACCGTACATGCAAGTGTGGAGCTGCCCTGGCGCACGCGATCCTCACCGACCGCGACAAGATTCCCGCGGCCACGCGCAAGAACCTGAGCCTGATTCTGGACAAATATTTTTCCCCGGGGAAGTAGCTTCACTCCTAACTCATGAGCATACTCGTCGTTGGTTCGGTTGCATTCGACAACATCGCCACGCCTTCTGGTCGCGTGGAAAACGTGCTGGGTGGCGCTGCCACGCACTTTGCCCTGGCCGCCAGCTTTTTCACCAAGGTGCGGGTCGTGGCCGTGGTGGGGGATGACTTCGGCGCCGAGCATGAAGACGTGTTGAAGAAGCGCGGCATTGATACGCGCGGCATCGAACGCGCGCCCGGCAAGACTTTCCGCTGGGGTGGCCACTACACCGACAACCTCAACGAGGCGAAGACCGACTTCACCGCTCTGAACGTGTTCGAGAAATTCCAGCCCAAGATTCCCAAGGAATATGGCGACACCGACTTTCTGTTTCTGGCCAACATTCATCCTTCGCTGCAGACGGCGGTGCGGCAGGAGATGAACGGCGTCCGGCTCACGGGCGGCGACACCATGAATTTCTGGATCAACGGCACGCCCCGCGAGTTGGCTGAGATGCTTAAGCGGGTCGACGTGCTGCTGATCAACGATACGGAAGCCAAGATGATCGCGAACGAAACGAACCTGCCGCGAGCTGCGCAGAAAGTCCTTTCGATGGGACCGCGCGCGCTGGTCATCAAGCACGGCGAATATGGCGCGACGATTTTCTTCCGCGAGGGCGCTTTCGGGATCGGCCATCATCCTTTCCGCGCCCCGGCCTTGCCTATCGAACAAGTGCAGGACCCCACAGGCGCGGGCGATTCGTTCGCCGGCGGATTCATGGGATACATCGCGTCGCAGGGCGAAGTGAACCGCGAAGTGCTGAAGCGGGCGTTGTTCTACGGCGGCGTGATGGGTTCTTTCACCGTGGAGCGATTCGGCACCGAGCGGCTGCAGTCGCTGACGCGCGACGAGATCGAAGAGCGCTTCCAGGTCTTCCGCGAACTAACCCATCTCGAATGAATTCACCTTCGCAGCGCGGGGATCGCGAAACTGCATCCGTTGCGGCGCTGGCTGCGTGCGTCTCAGTTGTCGCCTTCCTCATCACCTACCGCAACGGCGCGGTTCTTCTCTACGGCGACGCGGTCGCTCACATCAATATTGCACGCCGTGTGTTTGATTCGCAGACGCCCGGCCTGCTGCAACTCGGCACGGTCTGGCTGCCGTTACCGCACCTGTTGATGATGCCCCTGGTGGCGTCGAACTGGGCGTGGCAGACGGGCGTCGGCGGCTCGGTGCCTTCCTTGGTGGCGTACGTGTTCGGAGTGATCGGCCTGTTTCGACTGGTGCGCGGGGCCGTGACGAACTCGGGCCGCCCGCCGTCTCATGCGAGCGCTGTCGCGCTGTTTGCCGCTGCGATCTACGGATTGAATCCAAATCTTCTCTACCTGCAATCCACGGCGATGACCGAGCCGCTGTATCTCGCGGTATTCATCTGGGCGGTCGTGTACTTCGCTGAGTTCGTGCAGGAACTGAGAGCGAACGGCTGGACGAGTGCAGCGACCCGGTCGCTATGGAGATGCGGGGCGGTGCTCGCGGCTGCGTGTCTCACGCGCTACGACGGATGGTTCCTCACTGCGACCGTCGGGGCTTTGGTGATCTCCATCGCGTGGCGCGCAGACGGAGGACGCGCATGGCGGGCGATCGCCATGTTCGTGCTGCTGGCTGCTGCAGCGCCGCTCCTCTGGTTCGCCTACAACGGGATCGTTTACAGGAATGCGCTGGAGTTTGCCAACGGACCGTACTCGGCTCGCGCGATCGAGAAAAGGACGGCGGTTCCCGGATTTCCGCCGCACCCCGGCACGCACAATCTTCCGGCGGCAGGCTTGTACTTTCTGAAATCGGCAGAGTTCAGCGTCGCGGAAGGGAACTGGCAGCGCGTGTGGATTCTGATCGCACTTCTGGGCGCCGGATTCATCGCGTTCGCCGACCGCCGCCTCGCACCACTGCTGCTGCTTCTGATTCCCATTCCGTTTTACATGCTGTCGGTGGCGTATGGCGGTGTGCCGATTTTCACGCCCTCGTGGTGGCCGTTTTCCTACTACAACATTCGCTATGGAACTCAATTGCTGCCGGCGCTGGCGGTGTTTGTCGCACTCGCCGCGTTCTACTGCATTTCGTTCGTCAAGCCACCTGCTGGGAGGTTTGGGGTCTCAATCGCTGCCCTTGCTCTAGTGATCGCGAGCTACGCGACCATATGGCGCGCGCAGCCCGTGTGCTATCGCGAGGCTTGGATCAATTCGCGAGCGCGTATCCCACTGGAAAGTTCATTGGCGGAACAACTGAAGCGCTTGCCGCCGAACTCAACACTGCTCATGTACCTAGGTGAGCACGTGGGGGCCCTTCAGGACGCGGGCATTCCGTTGAAACGCACGATCAACGAGGGGAATCACCGGGTATGGAGGCAGCCTTCGGATCCGGAAGGCCTGTGGGAGCAGGCGCTGAAAGATCCGTCAAAGTTCGCGGATTACGTTGTGACTTTCGACGGCGATCCCGTCGCTCAAGCGGTTGAGGGTCACGCTTTGCAGGCGGTTGCGATTATTGCAGTGAACGGCCGGCGCAAGGCGGCGATTTCTAACGCACGGTATGTGCCCACACAACGCGACTGACTGTGCAGAGTCGGTGCGGGATGCAATCCCCCGTTGTCCCCCGTCAGCCATCCGACAGCTAAGCTACAATGGCCGCCTATCCAAAGATTCGGCTTTCCCGGGCGAATTTAATATTCGAGACAATCGGAGGCAGGAATGAAGCAAATCCGGAATGCAGGTGTGTGCTGTGTGTTGCTGTTCGCCGTCGGTGCTGTCGCGCAGAGTGCGACACCAAAAGATGCACCCCGCAGCGTGGCACAGGTTCTCGATAGCTCAGCCGGCAACATGGAACACGAGTTTGTGTCGGCGGCTGACGCCATGCCCGAGGACAAGTTCGGGTACTTCCCGACATCCGGCGAATTCAAGGGAGTGCGCACGTTCGCGCAGCAGGTCAAACATGTCGCCGCGGTGAACTATATCCTGGGCGCGTCGATTCTTCAGGAAAAGCCGCCAGCGGACGTTGGCGCAGAATCAGGCCCCGAGTCGCTCACTACGAAAGCCGACATTTTGAAATACCTGAAAGACTCTTTTGCGTATGCGCACAAGGCGATTGGTTCGATAAATGAAAAAAACTTTCTCGAACCCATCAAGTGGCCGTTTGGCGATCGTCCGTCGAGCCGCCTCGAATTGGCTGGCGTCGTTACGTCGCATGGCTTCGATCACTATGGGCAGATTGTGGTTTACCTGCGAAGCAATGGAATCGTCCCGCCTGCGAGCCGGTGAGGTGTCGATCCGGTGGTAGAATCCACTCGCTTTTGCAACCTTGACAGCCATGCCTGAACTTCACAGCTCTTTGGGTTCGATCGGCGCGCAGATGGAGACGGTGCTCTCCAGCACCGTGGTGCGGCTGATCGTAGCCGCGATTCTGGGCGGGGCGATCGGCCTCGAACGCCAGTTGCGCCGCAAGCCAGCCGGATTGCGAACCAACATGTTTATCTGCTTCGGCGCTGCCATGTTCACCGTGCTCTCCGACAAACTGGCCGGCAGCCTGGGCGGCGATCACACCCGGGTGGCTGCGCAGATTATTCCGGGCATCGGCTTTATCGGTGCGGGATCGATCCTGCACGCGCGCGGCTCAGTGGTCGGCCTAACGACTGCTGCAACCTTGTTCGTCGTGGCCTCGGTGGGAATGGCGGCGGGCGGTGGACTCTACATTACCGCGGTGTTTGCCACAGTGGTGATTCTGCTCGCGCTCGCTGTTCTGGGAAGGTTAGAACGTCGATTCGCCATCCACTCGACATCCGTCACGTACGAAGTTACAGGCAAGAGCGCGGAAGCGATTCTGGTCGAGGCAAACCGCGCGCTCGACGAAGCGCGCACCGTCATGCAAAACGTACGGGTCGCGGGTGATCCGGGACACGTGCGCGTGATGTTTACCGTAGACGGCCGGCCCGAAGATCAACAGCAAATCAACCTGCTACTCCACCAGTCAACCGTCTTCTCCACGGTGGGATCGCTGGGCGCTCTGGAGCACGAGTGACCCCGCGCCCATGGACATCCCCTTCACCAAGGCCAGCGCGTGCGGAAATGACTTCCTGATCATCGACGGAACACTGGCTCCCGACCGCCTCCATGAAGTGACCCGGCAGATCTGCGACCGCCATGACGGCGTCGGCGCTGACGGTGTGGAGTGGCTTTTCACGGACAGCGACGCCGACGTGGAAGCGCGCCTGATTAATGCCGACGGCTCTGATGCGGAGATCTCGGGCAACGGCACGCGTTGCGTCGCGGCCTACCTGTCCGCCGAATCGAAGAAGGAGTCTGTGACGATCCGAACTGGCGCAGGCGTAAAGAAGTGCACGCTGGTGTCGCGCAGCGGAAACACATCGGAGTTTGAAGCGGCCATGGGCGCGCCCCGTGTGGAGGCCGAGATATCGATCGCAACGTCGTTTGGGGAAGTGAGGGGTATTCCGGTCTCGATGGGGAACCCGCACTTCGTTGTGCTTGTCGAGAAATTCTGGTCAGACTGGCAAGCGCGGGCCGCCGAGATGCAGCGCAGCACAATCTTCAAGCAAGGCATTAATATTGAGCTGGTGCACGTTCAAGACAAGTCCAATATCGACGTCCGCTTCTTCGAGCGTGGAGTCGGTGAAACCCAATCCTCCGGGACCGGTTCGAGTGCGGCCGCGGTGGCCTCGATCGCGAGCAGGCGCGCGCAGTCGCCGGTAATCGTGCACGCTCCAGGCGGTTCGCAGACAGTGCGCTTCGAGCAAGAAGTCTTTCTTCGCGGGCCTGCGACGCTGATCTGTGAAGGACGATTTTTTGTTTAGGATGAGCCCTTGAGCAACTCGACGCCACAGACTGCGCGCACCAAGCCGAAGGCACTGCAAACGGGCGACACGGTTGGAATCGTGGCCCCGGCCAGTAACATCAAGCGCGAACTCCTGGAGCAGGGTTGCGAAGCGCTACGTCTGCTTGGTTACAAGCCGTTCTACCTGGACTCTATCCTCGAACAGGATCTGTATTTTGCCGGCTCGCCCAAGCGGCGCGCGCGCGAACTGGAAGAAATGTTTACCCGCGACAATGTACGCGCCATCGTATGTGCGCGCGGTGGGTATGGCGCGAATTACCTATTGGGAGAACTCGATCCGGCCAAGATCGCTGGGCATCCGAAAATCTTTGTGGGATACAGCGACATCACCACGCTGCTGACATGTTTCTGCGATGCGGCGCGCTTTGTGACCTTTCACGGCCCCATGGTGACGAAGGATTTCGCCCACGCCGACGGCGTTGACCTGGTCTCGTGGCAGGCGGCGTTGACCGGGCTGGCCGGATGGGAAATCACGTCGGGCGCGGACTCGGGTGCTGGAGGATTAGTCGATGGTACGGCCGAGGGTGTTCTCTACGGAGGCTGCCTGTCGATTCTGGTCGCAGCCCTCGGCACGCCACACGAGATCGGCACCAACGGCACCATCCTGTTTCTTGAAGATGTTAATGCCAAGCCCTATCAAGTAGACCGCATGCTCATGCACCTCAAACTCGCGGGAAAACTGGCGGGCGTGCAGGGCATCGTGTTCGGCGAAATGCTGGATTGCAACCAGAGCCAAGGGCAACCGTACACCTTGCAGGAAGTCATCCTGCGAATTGTGGGCGATCTGGGCATCCCGATTGCGTACGGATTGCGGTCGGGCCACGTTACCCGGAAGAACATTACCCTTCCGTTTGGGGTGCGCGCGAGTCTGCGCGTGAACAGCGGCGAGGCGACGCTTAAGATATTGGAAGCGGCAACTCAGCCTTGAGTGCGGAACGGGAGACGATGGCAGACAAGAAACACATTCATTTGATCGGCATTTGCGGTACGGCGATGGCGTCGCTGGCCGGCATGCTAAACGAGCGCGGATTTCGGGTCACGGGTTCGGACGCGGCGGCCTACCCACCGATGTCGGACTTTCTCGCGTCGTTGAAGATTCCGGTGGCGCAGCCCTTTGATGCGGCGAACCTGCAACCACATCCCGATTTGGTGGTGGTGGGTAACGCGATGTCGCGCGGGAATCCGGAACTGGAGTACGTGCTCGACGAGAGAATTCCGTTCTGCTCGCTCCCGCAAATTCTGCACGACGAATTCCTGCGCGGGAAAGAAGTCATCGTGGTCGCCGGGACGCACGGCAAGACCACGACCACCTCCATGCTGTCGTGGATTTTTCATTCCGCAGGCAAGCAGCCATCGTTTCTGATTGGCGGCATCGCCGAGAATTTCGGATCGAGCTTTGCGCTGGGCGGCGGAGAGCACTTCATCTTGGAAGGCGACGAGTACGACACGGCCTTCTTCGACAAGGGACCGAAATTCCTGCATTACTTTCCCGATGCTGTCGTGCTGACTTCTGTGGAGTTCGATCACGCCGACATCTATAAGGACCTGGACGCGGTGGAAACCTCGTTCAAGCGGCTGGTGAACCTGGTGCCGCGGCGCGGACGCGTTGTGGCATTCGATACCGGGGACAGCGTTGAGCGGTGTATCGCGAAGGCCTTCTGTCCGGTGGAGCGCTACGGCTTGCAGGCAAAGTCTGCGTGGCAAATCACAGATCTCCGCTTCGATCCGACGCGAACTTCTTGGACTGTCCTGCACGATGGCAAACGATGGGCCGACTTCGAATTCAGCCTCGCGGGCGAGTACAACGTCTGCAACGCGACCGCTGCAGCGGCGATGGCTGCGGGATACCACATTCCAGTCGAAGACATTCAGCACGCTTTGCGCACCTTCCGCAGCGTGAAGCGCCGGCTGGAGGTAAAGGCCCAGGTCAACGGGATCACGATCATCGACGACTTTGCACACCATCCGACGGCGATTGCCGGGACGTTGACGGCATTGCGCTCGCGCTTCCCCGGATCACGCTTGTGGGTCGTCCTCGAGCCGCGCTCAAACACGCTGCGCCGGAATGTATTCCAGCACGAACTGGCGAACAGCCTGGCCCTCGCCGACGAGGTCATCGTTGCAGGAGTGTTCAAGTCGGATTCCATTCCGCAGGCCGAGCGCCTGGACCTGATGGCGGTAGGCGCGGAGTTGCAGCAGCGCGGAAAACGCGCGCGGATTATTTCTGGCGCCGATGGGATTGTGCAGGTGATCGCCCCCGAACTTCGCTCTGGCGACGTGGTGGCGATTCTCTCCAATGGCGGCTTTGAGGGCATCTATGAGAAACTTCCAGCCCGACTGAAGTCGCTGGGCAGCAAGAATCCTCTGGAGGCGTCCGCCAAAGCATGAGCAAGAAGCCGGGGACCTGGTGTTCGCTGGTTCTCCTGGTGTGGACGTGTGCGAGTGCCTCGACGCTCCCTGCGCAGAATCCTGCCGAACTGCGCTACACGGTTTCGCTCGCAGACAATCAGAATCATCTGGTGCGCGTACAGATGGAGTTGCCTTCGGGCGCACCCACCCGGCGCGTCGCGCTTCCGGTCTGGAATGCGCTGTATCAGGTGCGCGACTTTGCGCAATACATCACATGGGTGCGGGCGAAAGGGAAGTCGGGCGCGCTCGAGATCAAATCGCTCGACAAGTCGGCGTGGGAAGTCGAAGGGACTCAGGACGGGGCGACTGTGGAGTACGAAATTGCCGCCGCGCTTCCTGGGCCCTATGGCGCGCATCTCAGCGCGAGCCACGCTTTTTTTAATTTCGCCGAAATTCTGATGTATCTGCCGGACGCGCGCGACGCAAAGACTCGCGTGCGTTTCGTCAACGTTCCTGCCGGGTGGAAATTCGCCACGGCCCTTGCGCTTGAGGGCGATTCGTTCACGGCAGAGAACTATGACCGCCTGGTCGACTCGCCGGTGGAGATCGGAACATTCAAGGAAGCGGACTTCGACGAAGGTGGCGGTCACTATCGCGTGATCGTGGATGCCGATCCGGCAGACTACGACCTGCAGAAGATCGTCGCGAACCTGCAGAAAATCGTAGCTGCGGCGACCGGCTGGATGAATGACCGGCCATTCCAGACTTATCTTTTCCTCTATCACTTCCCGCGAGGCCCCGGTGGCGGTGGGATGGAGCACGCCTACTGCACGGCGATCGACATCAACGCCCAGAGCGTGAAAGACAATCCGAACGCGGTGAACGGTGTGACGGCGCACGAATTCTTCCATCTCTGGAACGTGAAGCGCCTCCGCCCGCAATCGCTCGAGCCCATCGACTACACAAAAGAGAACTACACGCGTGCCTTGTGGTTCAGCGAGGGTGTTACCAGCACGGTCGAGAACATCATTCTGTTTCGCGCTGGGCTGCTGGACGAACCGGGCTTTCTCCGCAAACTGGGCGAGCAGATCACCGAACTTGAATCGCGTCCGGCTCATCTCACCCAGTCGGCGGAAGTCTCAAGTCTGGATGCGTGGTTGGAAAAATATCCGTTTTATCGCGAGCCGGCGCGCAGCATCTCGTACTACAACAAGGGGGAATTGCTGGGTGAGATGCTGGACCTCGAGGTCCGTGAGGCCAGCCACGGCAAGGCCTCTCTGCGCAACGTGTTTCAGTCCATGAACAAGAACTACCCGCAGCAGGGCAAGTTCTTTCCGGATTCGGACGGAGTGCGCGCCGCCGCTGAAGAAGTTTCGCAGGCGAAGCTGGCGACATTTTTTGAAAAGTACGTAGCGGGTCTTGACGAGATTCCCTGGAACGATTTTCTTAAGACGGCTGGTCTGCGCACCATCCCTCGTCACAGCACGATCGCCGATACCGGCTTCCTCTCCGTCCACAATTTCGATGCCGCGCCGTCGATCATCCGCGTGCGCTCGGGTAGCGAAGCGGAGCGTGCTGGCCTGACAACCGGCGACGATGTTCTCACCTTCAATGGCCATGCCGTAGCTGCGGACTTCGAACGCCGGGTGGGCGAACTCCATCCCGGAGACACGATCCACCTGCGCATTCGCCGCCATGGCGTCGAGCACGAGATCCAGTGGAAGGTTGGGTCGCAAGAGCAGGTTGAGTTTGATGTGAAGGATGTGGACAATGTGACCACTCAGCAGAAGGCTCGCCGCGCTGCCTGGCTGAGAGGAGAAGCGCAGCTCACGGGAGACTAGCGACCTTGATTCGCACCGTCCTGATGCTGACATTCTGGTCTCTCGCCTTGCCAGTGGCGGCCCTGACCGGATTTCCCTGGACGTTCCTCACGCGCGACATTGGCTTCCTCTATCGCATCAGCATGTGGGGCGCGTGGACCGGCGTGAAGCTTGCGGGTGTGAAGGTGGAGGCCTCGGGGCTCGAGAAACTCGATCCTTCGCGCACCTACATCTTCATGTCGAACCACACATCGAACCTCGACCCGCCGATCCTATTGCCGCTAATCCCGCGGCGCACCTCGGTCATGGCCAAAAAAGAATTATTCAGCTACCCGATTCTCGGGGAGACCATGCGCATGGGTTCGCTGGTGCCCGTCGATCGCGGCAATCGCGACGCCGGCATCGCCGCCGTACATGCGGCGGCCCACGTGGTGCGCCAGGGCATCAATATGACGATCTACGTGGAAGGGAAGCGCTCGTTCGACGGGAAGCTGCTACCGTTCAAGAAAGGGCCTTTTTATCTGGCGGCGGAATGCGGTGTCCCGGTCGTGCCCGTCACCATTGTGGGCACGCATGAGCTTATGCCGAAAAAGCGCTTCCAGATTTCTCCAGGAACGGTGAAAGTCATCTTTCATGATCCGATTCCGCCTGCGGAATTTGGTGACCGCGATTGTTTGATGGCGCGGGTACGCTCCGCCATCAACAGTGGCCTGCCCAGCGAATACCAGAGTTAATCCTCATGCAGTGGCTGCGGTTCGTGATCGGACTGGTGATTTGCGGAACGATTGCCGGCATTTCCGCTCCCTCTGTCGCACCCGACGCTGATTTTCGGAAGGAACTGCGCCACCGTTACGAAGGCAAACTCCTGCTGCTAAGTGTGCCCATCAACTTCGACGTGGTTCACTTTGATGACAGCGGATCGCCGACGCGTCCACCGGCTGGCGAGCCTTGGACCACTGCCGGACTGATTCGCGTCGACAAAGTCGACGTACAGGGTGGACAGGTAGTCATTGACGGCCGCCGTGAGATCGTTGCGCTGTTGGCGAATACGTCCTCCAGGAAACTCGTGCCCATTACGACCGATCGTACAGTGCACGTCAGCATCGACCTGCCGCGCGAATCAAGCGATCCAGCCGTGCGTCACGAATTTCTTGGTCACGTAGTTTCCATCGAACAAGTCAGAAGCAAAATCGAAAACGCGTGGCACGCGGATGTTGACCTGACCCGCGGATCTGGCAGCGGAACCGCCTTTCCGCCCGACGGGAAGGTTGGCACCCTCGCCGGCGAGCGTGCCGTGTACGCATGGGAGAGCGGCGTGGTCAGCAAGCCCAAAGCGATCTATAAGCCCGGCCCGCGCTACGCGGCGAACGCGCTGATGAAGAAAGTCTCGGGAACCATTCGCGTGCGAGTCATCGTGAATGAAAAGGGGTTTCCCGAGATCATGGAGATCGTTGAGCACTTGCGCGAAGGGCTTGACGCCAACGCTCTGTCGGCTGTGTCACAGTGGCGGTTCGAGCCGGGAGTGCGGAATGGCATCGCGGCGGCAAGCGTGGTGGTGGTCGAACTGAAATTCAACTTGGCGAAGCGAAAATCCTGAGTGTGCGCCCAACTGCGAAGCCAATCTAGCTCTTTTGCCGCACGGCTTTCATCAACTCCGGCAAGCGATGGAAAACCGCCGAGCAGCGCAGCCAGAGTTTGTTGTCGATGGCGGGATAACCGCTGACGACCGCGCCCGCTGGGACATCATTGGGGATGCCCGTTTGCGCAGTGGCGATGGCGCCATCGCCGATCTTGCAGTGTCCGGCGACGCCCACCTGCCCGGCGAGGATCACGTTCTTGCCGACGTCGGTTGAGCCTGCAAGTCCCGCCTGGGCGCACAGCAAGGTGTTCTCGCCCACGCGCGAGCCGTGCCCCACTTGCACGAGGTTGTCGATCTTGGCGCCACTCGCTACGTGAGTCTCTCCCACGCTGGCGCGGTCAATGCAGGCATTGGCCTGCACTTCCACGTTGTCCTCAAGCACTGCCGGACCCGACTGCATGATCTTGTGCCAGCGCCCCTGATCGTCTTTCGCAAAACCGAAGCCGTCGGCTCCTATGACCACCCCGTTTTGCAGGACGACGTTGTTGCCAAGCCTGCAGTGTTCGCGCACGACCGAGTGTGCGTGCGCAAAAAAATTGTCGCCAATGCGCGCGCTGGGATAGATCACGACGTGTGCAAGCACTGTAGCGTTCGCGCCGATCGTTACGTCACGTTCTACGACGGCATAGGGTCCAATGTGTGCGTTGGCGCCGATCTTGGCGGTCGGATGGACCACGGCAGTCTTGTGGATGCCCGGGGCGTAGGCAGGTGGCTGATAAAAAAGTTCCACTGCGCGTGCAAACGCGAAATAGGGGTTTTTCGAACGCAGCATGGCCGTTGAGATGGCAGGGAAGTTTTCGGACACGATGACGGCCGACGCGCGCGTGCTGCGGGCGGCGGCGGCGTACTTCGGATTGGAGACGAAAGTGACGTGTCCTGCGACGGCTTCTTCGATGCCCGCAACGCCAGTGATCTCGATTTCCGGCGAGCCATTGTCGATGGTGGCCTGCAATGCCTTGGCAAGTTTGGAGAGCTTCATAGGGATGTGACCATTCAGTGTGGTGGGCTGATGAATCAAAACTATGGAACAATTTTGCTCGAAGAGTTAAATATACCGCCGGCAGCCGAGCATGCCTCTTGTGGGTCGGCCACTCCTGTCCGACGGACTCCAAAATTGGGCACAGCTTTGTCAGACAAGAGTGCCCGACCCAACCTACTCGCCAAACATCGGGACCTGCAGTTGATCTTCGGGTTGGCGGCGCTTGCGGTGCGTGCCGCCGATCACGGCGAGCACGGTCAGCGAATCGAGTGCGATCCGGGGAACGAAGATACGCTGCGTATTAGAGCGCAGGTCGGGTGGGATCACTAGAAATCCTTCGGCAGGTTGCTGCGTAAGGTCGCTCGGCATCAAGCCCTCGACGATCTCGCTGTCTTTGAACTTCAGCCGCACCCACAGACCCTCGGTGCGCGGACGGCTCGTGAAAGTCTTGCGCAGCAGCGACTCCGAGTCGCCAAACTCGCGCACGAAGTACACACCTTTGATCTCTTTCAGGTCGATGCCCACTACGTTGCCAGCCGTGTTCAGTAATTCCAGCTTGCCGTCCCGCACAAAACTCGTCGGCGCGACGTAGCCGGAGACGGAGTCGCGGTCGATCTTGCGGACGATTACTTTCTTGTGAGTCGAGGGCATGGCTGTCGTTCGCGCGCGCCGATTCAAGCTTCGCACGACGGGCTGGCCTCTGAATTCTCGCATTTTTTGTGAATTCACAGGCAGAATGCGCCTAGGCAGTAGCCAAAATATTAACCTTGTGTTATTTTCTGTTGTTCGCTGCGGTCCGTCTCAGGGAATCTAAGCCCATTGTATAGAGTCACTTACATTGAGGTGGCAGGACCCACCCGCACCCCGAATTGTGACCCTGTGGAAATCCTGTGCAAATCCACGGTCCGGCCGGTTGCAGCGCGGCTGTCATAGGAAGGCATGGCCGATTACATATACACGATGGAAACCCGGCTGACCCCGGACCAGCAAAAAGGGGTCAGCTTGGTGCAGGATGTTGCGCGAGCTGCCGGAATGAATCTGTATCTCACCGGCGGCGCGGTGCGCGACATCATCAGCGGATTTCCTATCCGCGATCTCGATTTCACCATTCAAGGCAATCCTCTCAAGCTGCAAAGGGAACTGGAGCGCGCCGGTGCCGTGATGGCCTCGGCCGACGAAGACACCAAAACTTTTTTTCTGCAGCTGCCGGGAAATGTGCGCGCGGAAATCAGCATGGCGCGCACCGAGCGCTATGACAAAGTCGGCAAGCCTCCGGTTGTAACGCCCGCCACGATCATCGAAGACCTCCGGCGACGCGACTTCACGGCGAACGCCATGGCGCTGTCTTTGAATGAGGGATCGCGGGGGCTTCTGATGGATCCATCGAACGGCGCGGCCGACATCGAAGCCAAGCTGATCCGCGTGCTGCACAACTACGCGTTCGTGGAAGATCCTTCGCGGCTGATTCGCGCCACGCGGTTCGCAGCGCGCTTCCACTGGCCGCTCGAAGAGAAAACGCAGGCGCGCTTCGATTCCGCCCGCGAAAATAATTACATCGAGCACATCACCCACAAGGCGATCGGGCACGAGATTGAGCAGTTAGCTTACGAGGATGATCCGCTGCACATCGTGCGGGTGCTCGAAAAAGAGGGCTGGCTCAAGATATTGAGCGAACACTGGACAACCGCAAAGGTCGACACCAACGGCCTGAGCCAGTTGATGAAGACGCGCCAGCAGATGAACGAGCTGGGATACCAGCCGGATCCAGCTCCCGCAGTGATGTTCTTCCTTACCTCGCGTCTCAGTGACAAGGAAATCGCGGACATGCGCAAGCTGATTGCGCGCAAAACGCTGGTGGAGTCATGGAAGGACCTGGAAGATCACGCCAAGGACCTTTCGAAGAAACTGACAGGGAAAGAGTCGGCGACGCCCTCGCGAACATGGCAAGTGCTGTCGAGCGCGCGGCCGGAAATGATCCTGTTCCTGGCCGTCACGGCACGGCACCAGGCTGTGATCCAGAAGATCAAGAATTTCTTTACTAAGTGGCGCCAGGTGCAGCAGAAGATTCCGTTGCCTGAAATGACCGAGTTGCACATCACGCCGCAGCTGTCCGAATACCCGAAGATCGCACACGATGTTTTTCTGCTTTTGCTGGATGGCAAACTACGGTCGCGAACGGAGACTTTGAAATTCCTGAAGCCACTGGCTCCGCCGCCACCGCCACCGCCGCCCCCTCCGCCACCGAAGCGGGGACGAGCTGCGAAAGCGGCCGCGGCAGTTGCCGCGCCTCCAGCAGCGGTTGATGCCGGCAAGAAAGACGTGGGTAAGAAGAAGGGAAAAGGCGCTGCTCCCGTGGCCGCCGCTCCGACTCCGCCTCCCGCGGCCTCCAAGGCCGAGGCAAAAGGAAAACTGCCAGTTCCTCCGAAGCCGAGCCCGAGCAAGGCGGCTGCGCCGAAGCCTGCACCGAAAGCTGCCCCGAAGCCTGCGCCCAAAGCGGCGGCGAAGCCGAGTAAACCTGCCAAGCCTGCGAAGAAGAAACGCTAGGATTCTTTACAGTTCGGTCGCGCAAACAGCGCTATAATCGGGGCATGCGGCGCTCTATCTTCCTCCACGCGTTGCTGGTGGTTTTGATCTCGGCCGTCTGCTCGGCGCAGCGCGGCGGAGGTCACATGGGGGGCGGCGGTGCCTTCCCTGGTGGCGTGAGGAGTGCCGGCGGAGTTCATTTTTCAGGCGCGCACCATCACGGATTCCACAATCCAAGTTTCGTACATTCGCCCCATCACGGTCCCATCATCGTGACGCGCGGTCACTTCGGCGGGCATCGCCGCTTCTATCCGTACAACCCGCTTTACAGCTGGTACGGATACGGATATTCGTCGTGGGATTACGACGATGCCGAGTACGATGCACGTTTCGGCAACAATAACTACGACTACCAGACTGCTTCGGAGATCAATCGGCTATCGAACGAAGTTCAGCAACTGAGGGAAGAGCGTCAGTACGCGGCAGCAGCGCCGCCCGCGCCGGCGCCCGTACCTCAGCCTTCCGTGCAGGCGAAGGCGCAGGAAGACTTGCCCGTGGTCGTGGTGTTTCTCGACAAGCACATCCGGGAAGTGAAAAACTACGCGGTCGCCAACGAAATGCTGGTGGTACTCGACGGCAACCAGCGGACGAAATTCCCGCTGGCCGATATCGACCTGGCCGCCACCATGAAGCTGAACGATGAGCGCGGAGTGGATTTCCAAATTCCGAATCCCGTGATGAATCAATGACACGGACGCTGAACTGATCCAGACAGTGCTGCAGTAAAAAATCACTCGTTCCCGCGATTCCTACCAGCCCAGCGAATCGGCAGAACTAAAAAAGGTCGTCACCCGACTCATGTCGCAATTCGTTCATCTTCACCTGCACACGGACTACTCCATGCTCGACGGCGCGTGCGACGTCGAGAAGTTGGTGCACCGCGTAAAAGAGCTGGGCATGCCCGCCGTGGCCATGACCGATCACGGCAACATTTTCGGCGCAGTGCATTTCGTGAACGCGGCCAAGGCGGCCGGAGTCAAGCCGATCGTGGGCTGCGAACTTTACGTCTGCAAAAAAGGCGACCACAACATCGAGCGTACTCCGCCCGAAGGCGACACCTACAACCACCTTCTTGTGCTGGCCGAAAACGAAGAAGGCTACCGGAACCTGACGAAGATCACGTCCGAGGCCTCGCTGCACGGCTTTTATTACAAGCCGCGCGTCAGCAAGGCGTTTCTAGCCGAGCATTCCAAGGGACTGATCGGCCTATCGGGTTGCCTGAAAGGCGAAGTCGCTGAGCGCCTGGTGGAAGGGAAGTACGACGCCGCACGCGAGGCGGCCTCTACCTACCGCGACATCTTTGGCGAGAAGAATTTCTACCTCGAGATTCAGGATCAAGGCTTGGAGATGGAGCACCGCATCCACGCGGGCCTGTTTCAGTTGGAGAAGGATCTCGCCTTGCCCATGGTGGCCACCAACGACAGCCACTACTTGTGCGAAGACGATGCCCACGCACAGGACGTAATGGTCTGCATTCAGACCGGCAAGTCGATCCAGGATACCAACCGCATGAAGTTCGACGGCAACCAGTTCTTCGTGAAGAGCTTTGCCGAGATGGAGCGCGTCTTCAAAGACGCGCCTGCGGTTCTGACGCGCACGCTCGATATCGCCGAGCGCTGCAACATGAAGCTCGAGAAAGTCAGCAGCCCGTTTCCGCACTTTGATGTGCCGCCGGGCTTTACGCTCGACAGCTACTTCGAGCACGTTACCCGCGAGGGCTTCGCGCGGCGGTTTCCTCCTCTGCTCAATCTTGAGCAGCAAGGGAGACTGAAACACAGCATCGCCGATTACGAACAACGGCTTGCTCGCGAACTCGGCATCATCCAGCAGATGAAGTTTTCGGGATACTTTCTGATCGTGTGGGACTTCATTCGCTACGCGAAGGAGCATGACATCCCGGTGGGGCCGGGCCGTGGATCGGCCGCTGGCGCACTGGTCGCGTATTCGCTGGGCATCACCGACATCGATCCACTGCAGCACGAACTGCTGTTCGAGCGCTTTCTCAACCCGGAACGCATTTCGATGCCTGATATCGACATCGACTTCTGCATGAACCGGCGCGGGGAAGTTATCGACTACGTGACGCGCAAGTACGGCCGCGACAACGTGGCTCAGATCATCACCTTCGGGACCATGGCCGCAAAGGCCGCGATCAAAGATGTAGGCCGCGCCATGGACGTCCCTTACAGCGACGTCGACCGCATCGCCAAGATGGTGCCCACCCAGCTCAACATCACGCTGGAAACTGCCATTGCCGAATCGCCGCAGCTAAAAGAGGCCTACGATAAAGATCCGCAAGTGCGCGAGTTGCTTGAGACGGCGAAGAAGCTGGAAGGCCTGGTGCGCAACGCGGGTGTCCATGCGGCAGGGGTGGTGATTTCTCCACGGCCACTGAACGAGTTGGTGCCGCTGCACAAGACCAAGAACGACGAAATCGTCACCGCCTTCGACATGGTGGCTATCGAAAAGCTCGGTCTGTTGAAGATGGACTTTCTGGGGCTCACGACACTCACCATCCTCGACGACACCATCAAGCTGATCGCGCACACCAAGAATCTGAAACTCGATCTCGCTGCTCTGCCGCTCAGCGACGACGAAACCTACCGGAAAGTTTTCTACAAGGGATTAACGTCGGGCGTGTTCCAGTTTGAATCGCACGGCATGCGCGACGTTTTGCGGCGCTATCAGCCGAACTCGATCGAAGACCTGACCGCTCTGAATGCGCTCTATCGGCCCGGTCCCATCCAGGGCGGCATGATCGATGACTTCATCGACCGCAAACACGGGCGCAAGAAAATCGAGTACGAACTGCCGGAGCTGAAGGACGTCCTGGAAGAGACGCTGGGCGTGATCGTCTACCAGGAACAGGTCATGCAGATCGCGAACAAGCTTGCGGGTTATTCGCTCGGGGAAGCCGACCTGCTGCGTCGCGCCATGGGCAAGAAGAAGGCCGAAGAGATGGCGCAGCAGCGCGAGCGCTTCGTACAAGGGGCGACCCAGCGCAGCTATCCACCGAAGAAGATCGAGAAGATTTTCGACCTGATGGCGCAGTTCGCTGGATACGGCTTTAACAAGTCGCATTCGGCGGCCTACGCGCTGCTGGCCTATCAGACCGCGTACCTCAAGACGCACTACCCGGTCGAGTTCATGGCAGCGTTGCTCACGTCGGTCACCGGCAGCACTGACGACGTCGTGAAGTACATCAACGAGTGCCGCGAGATGGGAATTTCGGTAGAGCCGCCCGACATCAATGTATCGGATGCCAACTTCACGCCGCACGGCAGTGCGATCCGCTTCGGCCTGGCGGCGGTGAAGAACGTGGGGCACAACGCCATCGAGTCGATCGTGGCCGGTCGCAAGAAACTCGGCAAGTATCACGACATTTTTGAATTCGCCGAAAGCGTCGACCTGCGCTTGCTGAACAAGCGTGTGCTCGAATCGCTGATCAAAAGCGGCGCCATGGACTCGCTGGGCCGACGTGCGCAACTCATGGCCGTCATCGATCGCGCCATCGACCGCGCCCAGAAGGCGCAGCGCGATGCTGAGTCCGGCCAGCACGGATTGTTCGGAGTGTTTCAGCAGGACGAAACGCAATCACCGCACGAGCAGCTTCCCAACGTTCCTGACTGGGATGAACACCAGCGCCTGGCCGCTGAAAAGGAAATTCTCGGATTCTTCATTACCGGCCACCCGCTCGAGAAGTATCGCGACAAGCTCGAGGGGTTGAACGCGCTCGGCGTCTCGGAGATAGCGGCCATGAAAGCCTCGACTGGTAAAGACGAGACCATCACGACCGCAGGTATGATCTGCAACGTGCGCGTGCTGAAATCGAAGAAAGGCGACTTTTACGCGCAGACGACGCTGGAAGATACATCGGGCTCGATTGACATGATCGTATTTCCGGAAGCCTATCGGCGGCTCTCGGAAAGAGTGAAGCTCGAAGTCCCTGTACTGGTGAAGGCTGGTGTGCGCGTAGAAGAAGGATCAAATCCAAAGCTCACCGCTTCGGAAATTATTCCGCTGGAAGACGCCAAAGTTCCGCTGCCCCGCTCGCTGCGCATCCGGATTCCGGTCGATGGCTGCAACCAGACAACGGTCGATGACTTGCACGTTTTGTTTAGCGAGCGGCGGGGCGAGGCGCGGGTATTGTTCGACGTGGAACGCGCGGGGGATTTCATGGTGGTCATGGAAGCGGAAGGCTATAATGTGCAACCGGACCGCAACTTCATTGCGCGCGTGGAAGAACTGTGCGGACGCGGAAGCGTTCGTGTCATCAACTGAGATCGATGGCGGATGAAAGTCCCAAGAGTCAGAAAAGCGAGCTCCGGAAAGCCGTCGCCACAACCCCCCATGCCCGCCGATGGAGGGCAAGTGGTGTCGGGAGCAGAGTTCTTGCTCTCCATGGTGGAGACGCACTGGTACTCGAGGAATGGGGACGCCCGAAAAATGGAAGTTCGACTGAAAGCTGAGCAGGAGCTGGCCCGCATCGAGGAGCAGATCGAGCATCTGCAGGCCGTTCCAGGGCAGAACGAAGAGACCAAGCGACAGATCGACCAATTGCACGAGCGCGTGGAGTCCCTGCGCCGGCAGATTCACTCCAGCTATGGCGCCTGGGAAAAGACCGAACTGGCGCGCCATCCGCAGCGCCCCTACACGCTCGATTACGTCGAGCGCATTTTCACCGACTGGAGCGAGATTCACGGCGACCGCGGTTTCGCTGATGATCCTGCCATCGTGGCCGGTATGGCGCGCTTTCATGGAGAAGAAGTTGTTGTCATCGGCCAGCAGAAGGCGCGCGACGCCAAGCAACGTGTGTACCGGAATTTCGGCATGCCGCATCCCGAGGGCTATCGCAAGGCGCTGCGCGTGATGCACTTCGCGGAAAAATTCAGCCGACCCATCTTTACGTTCGTCGATACCGACGGCGCTCATCCGGGCCTGGGGGCCGAAGAACGCGGGCAGGGAGAAGCCATTGCGCTCAACCTGCGCGAGATGGCTCGCCTGAAAGTTCCGGTAATTGCGACTGTGATTGGCGTCGGAGGAAGCGGCGGAGCGTTAGCGATCGCGGTCGCGGACCGGGTGCTGATGATGGAGAACGCCGTTTACTCGGTGATTTCGCCCGAGGGTTGCGCGTCGATCATGTGGCGCGATGCCACGAAGAAAGCACTGGCTGCCGAGGCCATGAAGATCACGGCACCTGATCTCAGCGAACTGGGTTGCATTGACGGCATTGTCCCCGAACCCGAAGGCGGGGCGCACGCGGACCACGAGGCCGCGGCCACATTGCTTGACCAGAGCCTGCAGGGGCACTTTGAGGCTATCAAGAAGACGCCCATCCAGGAATTGGTCGTGTCACGATATAATAAGTTCCGCAACATGGCGCAATTTTTCCGCGCGGAAACCTAGTTTTCTCCTCGGGTACGCCCATTCCCGGAAGGCCCTTCCGGATGGGGACAGCAGGCACCTTTGCCGTATAATTAAGGCTTTTCCCCCTCATGCACACTCCGGCACCCGGGCGGTCCACAGGCTTGTTCGTGCCAAAGGAAGGATTGGGATGGCTACTACCGATGTGACGCTGCAGGACGCCAGCGGGCGACTGGAGCGCAAAGCGATCGTCAACGACATGAGCATCCAGGTCGCGACGGTCAACGGCTCCGGTTCGCAAAGCTCCAACACCGTGCTCCTGCGCAGCATTTTCCAGATGGGCGTGCCGGTGTCGGGCAAGAATTTGTTTCCATCGAATATCGCGGGATTACCGACCTGGTACACAATCCGCGCCAACAAAGACGGTTACATCGCGCGCAAAAAAGAAATCGACTTCGTGGTGGCGATGAATTCTGAGACCGCGCACGAAGATGTGATGTCGCTGGCGGCGGGTGCGTCGGTCCTCTATGACGAACCGCTCAAGCTGAACGAACTTCGGCAGGATCTGACCTTCTACGCGGTGCCGTACGACAAGATCGTTGCAGCCGTGTGTCCCGAGGCCAAGCTGCGCAAGCTCGTGAAGAACATGATCTACGTCGGCGTCGTAGCGCAGTTGCTCGACATCGACATGGGCGAAGTCGAAAAGGCCATCCGCAAACAGTTCGCGAAGAAGGTGAAGGCCGCTAACCTGAACCTGGGCGCGGCGCAAGCGGGATTTGATTATGCCCAGGCGAACCTGAAGAAGCAGGATCCTTTCCGCATCTCGCGCATGGATAAGACCGCGGGCAAGATCATCATCGACGGCAACTCGGCGGCTGCCCTGGGATGCATGTTCGCGGGCGTCACGGTGGTGACCTGGTATCCGATCACACCGTCGTCGTCTCTGGTTGAAACCCTGATTGACTACATGAAGGAGCACCGCATCGGTCCCGACGGCAAGGCGACGTTCGCGATTGTGCAAGCCGAAGACGAACTGGCCGCTATCGGGATGGTGCTGGGCGCCGGATGGGCGGGCGCTCGCTCTATGACCGCAACCGCTGGCCCGGGCATCTCGCTCATGGCGGAATTTGCAGGCCTTGCGTACTATACCGAGATTCCAGGCGTGATCTGGGATATTCAGCGAGTGGGACCTTCCACTGGCCTGCCGACCCGTACCTCGCAGGGCGACATTCTCTCGACCGCGTTCCTTAGTCACGGCGATACCAAGAACATCCTGCTGCTGCCATGTTCCGTGGCCGAGTGCTTCGATATGGCGCAGGACGCTTTCAACCTCGCAGAGCAGTTTCAGACGCTGGTGTTCGTCATGTCGGATCTCGACCTCGGCATGAACAACTGGATGTCTGATCCCTTCAAGTATCCGGAAACTCCCATCAATCGCGGCAAGGTGCTCAGCAAGGCCGATCTCGACAAACTGGGCGGCTTCGCGCGCTACAAAGATGTGGACGGCGACGGTGTCGGCTACCGCACTCTGCCGGGAACAGAGCATCCGGCAGCCGCCTACTTCGCGCGCGGCAGCGGTCACAACGAGAAGTCCCAGTACAGCGAGCGGCCCGACGACTTCGAGCGCAACATGGAGCGCATCAACCGCAAGTTCGAGACGGCGCGGTCGTTTGTTCCGCGTCCCGAAGTTGTGTCCAAGGGCTCCAAAATCGGCATCATCGCTTACGGCACTTCGCACTGGGCGCTGGTCGAGAGCCTTGACCAGCTTCACAAGGAATACAACTTCGACGCCGATTACCTGCGCCTGCGCGCTTATCCGTTCACGCGCGAAGTGCACGAGTTCATTGAGAAGCATGACCGCGTCTACGTTGTGGAGCAGAACCGCGACGCGCAGTTGCTCAGCTTGCTGAAACTTGACGTGCGAGCCGAACTCGTCACCCGCCTGCGCAGCATAGCTCACATTCACGGGCTGCCGCTCGACGCGCGCTCTGTCACCGATGAAATCATGACCATGGAGGGCAAGTAGCATGGCCACCACTCCCACCACCCCGGCACCGAAGACGAACCGCATCGGCCTGGCTGTAATCGACTACAAAGGCGGCAAGACCACGCTGTGCGCCGGTTGCGGGCACAACGCGATCTCGGAACGCATCGTCGATGCGATGTACGAGATGGGCGTCCAGCCCGAGCGCGTCGCCAAGATGAGCGGCATCGGCTGCTCTTCGAAGAGCCCGGCCTATTTCATGAGCCGCTCACACAGCTTCAACTCAGTCCACGGCCGAATGCCGTCGGTCGCCACCGGAGCAGTCCTGGCGAACCGCAACCTGCTAACCTTGGGCGTCAGTGGCGACGGCGACTCGGCCTCGATCGGCATTGGCCAGTTCGTGCACCTGATGCGCCGTAATCTTCCGATGATCTACATTATCGAAGACAACGGCGTTTATGGCCTCACCAAGGGACAGTTCTCCGCGACTGCTGACCTCGGATCGAAGCTGAAGACGGGTGTGGTCAACGATCTTCCCGCCATCGATACCTGCGCGCTCGCGATCGAATTGGGCGCGACCTTCGTCGGGCGTTCGTTCTCGGGCGACAAGCGGCAGTTGCACACGATGCTGAAGGCCGCGATTGCGCACAATGGGACAGTGATGCTTGATGTCATCTCGCCTTGCGTGACCTTCAACGACCATGAGGGCTCGACGAAATCCTACAAGTACATGAAGGACCACGAAGAGCCGCTGCAGGAGATTAACTTCGTCCCGCACTTTGAAGAGATCAACGTCGACTATGACCCGGGCGCAACCATGGAAGTGACCATGCATGACGGCTCGCGGCTGCGTCTGCACAAGCTGGAAGCCGAATATGATCCGACAGACCGGATCGAGGCCGTTCGCCGCCTCATGGAAGCCCACGAGAAGCAGGAGGTGTTGACGGGCGTGCTGTACGTCAATCCCAAGGCGCCGACGTTTATCGACATGCTGAACATGACCGAACAGGCACTGGCTACGCTGCCGGAATCGGTGACCCGTCCGGGACGCGAAGTGTTGGAGCAGTGCATGGAAGAATTGCGGTGAGGGGTTTCGTAGTGCCGGCGTCCCGCCGGCAGTCGCGAGGGCATCTTGCCCTCGCCTCAGCCAAAAACAAAAAGCCTTCCGAAATCGGAGGGCTTTTTGTTTACTAGGTATGCAAGTACTTCAGGCCACGTCGTCGACCACTTCTTCTTCACCGCCGGAATGCTCCGGGCTCTCGCCGGGCTCGGGGAAATCCGTGTCCGCCGACTTCAACATCGGATCCTGATCCCGATGGCCCAGTTGGCCGTTCATCGAAGTGTTTCCCGTTTGCGTGCGCTCGTCTTGTTCAACGGCGCCTTTTTCGCGGTCCTGGTCCTTTTCCTTGGGATGTTCCATAAGATAAATGCTCCTGGATTCAGCGGACGAGGTACCTACCTTGTCCACAGTGCGTAGCCTAACCTGAAACACTTCGTTGGGGAAAGGATTTATTCTCTTGCGACAGCATCTCAGGCCAGTTTGAAGGAGATCTACATGCGCTGTCTGGTAATCGCTACAGTGGCTGTGGCAAGTCTGACCCCCAGCTTGCGGGCTCAATCGAGCGCTCCACCACAAACTCCGACGACCACTGCCCCAGGCGCTGCTGCGCCTGAAAAGAAATCCTCGCAAGGGAAGAGCGGAAAGCACCATCATCATCACAAGCACCATCACAAGAAGGCGGCAACGCAATAACCCATCGTCCTCAGGTCGACAGTTGGCAATCTCGAAAGCGCCTTCGCCTCATAAGCTGGAGGCGCTTTGTTTTGTTTTCCCCTTCTTCATGCAACTTCCCTGAGAGTATGATTTTCGCCTCGTCCGTCGCGGACGGCCTCCCTAATCCGGTTTTCTATGGCAGATCTTCAGAATCGCGTGTGCTTTGGCTCCCTCGAAGTGGATCTTCGAACGCACGAGGTCTGGAACGATGGCGTACCTCTGAAACTGACAGGTCAGCCTTTCGAAGTCCTTGCTGTCCTGTTGACTCGTCCGGGCGAACTGGTTACGCGCGATGAATTTCGCGTCCATCTCTGGGGAATCGAGACGTCGGAAGCAGACATCATGCTGGTGGAAAACTTCAGGTAGGGAACATCGGAAGGTCTTACAGGACGGGCGCCGCGCCTTCGGCGCTGG